>Ga0307380_10011635_pt1 | contig 11005 bp, 9 predicted proteins | sample UN3MG_FD_202239 | JGI IMG/M metagenome (GOLD analysis project Ga0307380, IMG submission 202239) | Soil microbial communities from Risofladan, Vaasa, Finland - UN-3 | ecosystem: Environmental > Terrestrial > Soil > Coastal area > Acid sulfate soil | place: Finland: Risofladan, Vaasa | collected... | reverse complement strand
GAAAACCGGAGAGTTCTTGAAGATCTTGTTTATGGAACCTGGTTATCAAAATATGACTGGGGGATAATTCATGAAGATTCCCCGGATGAAAGAGGTATTGACGTATGTCTTATCTACCGTAAGGATATAGCAAGATTAATTGACTTTAAATACCGGATTCCCACATTAAAAAAGAATGCAGAATTCCTTTCACGCAGTGTTCTTTTTGCTACGTTTGAAATATTAACCGACACTATTCATGTGATCGTAAATCACTGGCCATCAAGAAGGGGAGGAGTACTGGCTGGTGAAGACCTGAGGATCGCCGTGTCGGAAATGGTTAAGGCGGTTTCTGATTCAGTTTCTGATTGTTTTTCCGGAAAGGCAAAAATAATAATCGGCGGAGATTTCAATTGCACTCCGCACGATCTTGTGATCCTTAAGATGACCGGTCAGTCCGGATCGGTCAATAACAAGTTGAGGCCGAAACTTATAAATCTGACTGACAGGTTTTTCGCTGATGGCTCAGGGACATACAGGTATTTGGGAATATGGGAGATGATCGACCAGGTGATAGTGTCGGACTGGTTATTGAAATGTACGAATGGATTATACACGGATAACCATATGTTCACAATTTTCAAACCTGAGTTTCTTCTGAAGAAAGATCCGAGGTATCCCGGCTTAACACCTTTCTCTACCTACCGTGGATACAGATTCCAGGGTGGTTTTAGTGATCATCTTCCTGTTCTTGTGGATCTTGGTTTCAGATAGATGGATCAGCCGGAGTTAATCCAAGTTCCCTGCCTTTTTTTATCATGAGACTCCTGGCAGCCTCATGCTCGTTTGGTATAACTCCGTCAAGTATAGCTTCTCTTATAAAATTCTTGATTATTCCGACTTCTCTGCCGGGCTTGATGCCGAAAGTTCTGATTATCTCGTCTCCATCCACCGGAGGCTGGAAATTCCTTATTGCATCTTTTTCTTCAATCTCTTTCAGCTTATTCCTGACAAGTTTGAAATTCTCGAGATGTTTGGTCTTCTTTTCCTCATTCTTGGATGTGATGTCAGCCTCGCAAAGCAGCATCAGATCATCAATATCATCACCTGCTTCAAACAGTAGTCTTCTTACCGCAGAATCAGTCACAACTTCCTGTGATAATGCAATAGGCCTGAGGTGAAGATCAACCAGTTTACTGACATATTTCATCCTGTCGTTTAATGGTAGTTTAAGTTTACGAAAAATCTCAGGGATCATTTTCCCGCCGACATATTCATGTCCGTGAAATGACCACCCCGAATCAGGTAGATATTTCTTTGTAAGGGGCTTGGCAATATCATGAAGAAGAGCAGCCCACCTCAACCACAAATTATCTGTGTGTTTGCTGATGTTGTCAAGCACTTTGACCGAATGCCGGAAATTGTCTTTATGAGCTTTGCCTTCCTTCTTGTCAACTCCTTTGATATTATCAAGTTCGGGAAAAATGTGCCGTAACAGACCGCTTTTTTCAAGGAGCAGCAATCCCCGGGAAGGCTGCTCACACATGATGATTTTATTAAGCTCGGCAACAATCCTTTCGGGTGAGACAATCTTTATGCGTTCAGAATTCCTGACTATTGAGTTGAATGTATTTTCCTCAATGATAAAATTCAACTGGGCAGCAAACCGTATCGCCCGCATCATCCGTAAAGGATCATCGGAAAAGGTCTTATCCGGTTCAAGAGGAGTCTTAATGATTTTGTTTTGCAGATCTTCTTTTCCTCCAAAAGGATCAAGAAACTCACCGTATGATTTCTTATTGATGCCAACAGCCATGGCATTGATAGTGAAATCTCTCCTTTTCTGATCATCTTCAAGGGTTCCGTTCTCAACAACTGGCTTCCTTGAATTCCGGTCATACGATTCCTTTCTTGCCCCTACAAATTCCAGATCATAATCATCATACCTGAACATTGCTGTTCCGAAATTCTTAAAGACATTCACTTTGATTTTTGACCCCAGCTTTCTGGCAACTTTACGGGCGATCTCAATTCCGCTGCCTATGACAACAATATCAATATCTTTATCACGATGGTCCCTCCTGAGAAGGCAATCTCTTATATAGCCTCCGATAACATATGCTTCTACATTTTCGGATGTTACCACCGATGATAGTGTCTCAAATATTTTGTCATTAAGACATATCTTCATATATAAATATGACAATTTTATTAATAATCATGACAAAGTTACAATTATTAGTTAATTTTATGTAAGTTATGATGGTTACAGTTTTATGGCATAAAGCTTGACATCATTTAGAACAAACATGTAAATTGAGTGTTTAATTCATAAAATAGATATGGTAGAGCATTTGACAAAAGAGACCTTTCTGAGTAAGGTATTTAACTACGAGCAGAACAAAGAGTGGAAATTTGAAGGTGAGAAACCTTGCATTATCGATTTTTATGCTGACTGGTGCGGTCCATGTAAGATTGTTGCGCCTGTTCTTGAGGAACTCGCAACGGATTTTGAAGGGAAGCTCGATGTATATAAAGTGAATACAGAAGCTGAACAGGAACTGGCAGCTGTTTTCGGAATAAGGAGCATACCTTCTTTTCTGTTTGTTCCTGCTGCCGGTCAGCCCCAGATGGCCATGGGAGCATTACCTAAAGAAACCTTTATAAGGGCCTTTAAAGATGTCCTTGGGGTGGGAAAATAACCTGTTAATAAAAAAAATAAAATTTGTTTAAAAATATATTGATATTATTGTAACATTTCGTATCTTAGATACGTTAAATATAAAAGGTAGCAACAAAAGGTACATGAGTTTTTTCATGGATTTAGGTTTAGGGTAGTAAAGTAGAGTCCCGCAGAATACAACTTCTGCGGGATTTTTTTATACCAGGTCTTTGAAGATACTGTTTATTTCTTCTTCCGTTGTCCTGAGTTTTTTCTGACATTGCCTGATCAGTTCCGAAGCACGTTTTACCTCAATAGCTAACTTGTCAACATCGAGATCTCCGCTTTCAATATTCCGGAGGATCTTCTCAATCTCAGTAACTGCTTCATTGAATGAAAATTCCTTCTTTGCCATATTATTAAAATTTAAAATCCATTAATTTTCAACCTATTCAACTTCTAATTCAACTTTTTCCTGATGTCTTTTCAAATACTCTGCTCTTCACTGTTCCGTCACTGAACTGAGTATCAATCAGGTCTTCTTTTCTGACCAGAGCACTCGATTTTAATATCTTCCCGTTAATAGAAGTGATCGTATAACCCCTGCGGAGCACATTAACCGGATTAAGTATTTTCAGAGAGTTTTCAAGCATTGTGATTTTAATGTTATTCCCGTGAAGGGAATTGACGGTAAAGCTTATCAGGTACTGTTTGTTCAGTTTTAATCCGGCATGGTTCCTTTCGAAAAATGTCTTTGATGCGGAATCCAGTCTGGCTTTCTGGTTTGAAGGAGTTTGTACGGCTCTTGAGATAAACTCCTTACCAAAATTAATCATTTCGAGTTTCATGTCCGATAATTGTTCCTTTATCTCTGAAATCCACATCCTAGCGACCGGAATGAGCTTCATCCGGGATGTCTCGATCCGGCGTTTGTTATCTTCTACGATTATCCTTGCTTTGTCTATTATCTCCAGGCTCATTTCATTTAGTTGATTATCCGCATTATTCATACATTCAATGAGATAACCGGCCACAGCGGTCGGTGTTTTCAGCGACTGAAAAGCAACCATATCAGTTACCGACAAATCCTTTTCGTGTCCTATTCCGGTGATCACGGGTAGAGGAAACTGAGTTATGTGGTAGGCAATGTTATAGTTGTCAAACCAGCTAAGGTCAGTCTGTGAGCCTCCTCCCCTTATTATTACCACTAAGTCGAACAAATCTCCCTTTGATGCAATTTTGTCAAGAGCATTGATAACGCCTGCTTCAGTATCATTTCCCTGCATGGCAGTCTCAATCAGGGCTGTATAGAAGACATATCCAAAGTTGTTTTGGGTCAGATGATTGATAAAATCAGTATAACCTGCTGCATTCCTTGAGGATATTACTGCAATTTTTTGAGGGATAACCGGAAAATCGAGTTCCCTGTTCATTGTAAATACCCCCTCTTCTTCAAGTCTTTTTATGATCATTTGACGTTTAACAACCATCTCACCCATTGTGAACGCGGGATCAATGTCGGAGATCACAAGGCTTAATCCGTATATTTCGTGATACTCGATTTTTGTCTTAACAAGGATCTTTAGCCCCTCTCTGAGCGGCTGTCCTGTAATATTTTCGAAAAATGATTTAAGAAACCTGTAACGGTTACCCCAGATCACAGCCTTTGCACGGGCTCTGATATTTTTATCGTCCGGATGTTTTTCAACCAGCTCAAGATAGCAGTGTCCGGCATAATTTTCTTTTATCTCGGATATCTCGGCAGCCACCCAGTACATATCAGGCAACGCGAGATAGAGTGAGTCTTTTATAATAAGCTGGAGCTCTGATAATGACAACTTTTCAACCATATCATTAATTGATCTTGATCACCTTGTGTGTGAATATTTTATCCGGAGTGATTAACCGTATTATATAGATTCCCTGTTCCATGCCCTGAAGATCGGATATCCTGAGATACCTGCCGGCATAAGAACTGAAATTTCTTCTGGCAACCAATCTGCCTGAAACTGAAAAGATTTCAATTTTCAACTGGCATGGATCATGTTTGAATACTATATTTATATCACCTGTAAATGGATTAGGACCTATACTTGATTCATTTTCAGGTTTAGGAAGAAATGATTCCTGCAAATCTTCAAGTGCGGTAACAAAATCAGGAACTCCATATCCGTACAACGAATCAGGTTGTAAGCCAAACTTATCAGAAGCACGGCGCAGAGCGTAAATTATATCCATATTCCCGGCTTCAGGAACAGCCTGCATAAGGGAGGCACACATGCCACTTAATACAGGGCAGGAAAATGAAGTGCCGTTAGCTCTGCCAATGTATGAGGCTTCAACCTGGACAGCTACCTGTACTCCCATTGTGACAAAATCTGGTTTCATTCTTCCATCTGCAGAGGGCCCGGCTGATGAGAAGAGAGAAATAATCTTATCGCCGTCAACCGCACCTGCCGCTATCACACTGTCACCATCAGAGGGGGCAACAATATATTTCCAGATCTTGTCTCTTTCATTCCCGGCGCTATTAACAACAAGTATTCCCTTTGAAGCTGCAATATCAGCCCCCTGAGTGACAAAGGCTGTGTTTCCATCAATATCGGAATACTTATAATCAAGGGTCTGGTCGTCAAAACTGTAATACCCTAATGAAGAAGATATTATGTCAGCTCCTGCACTATCAGCAAATTCAGCGCCTGCAACCCAGAAATCTTCCTCAACAGGGAATTCGGTCTCAGTATCTTCAGTCCTTAGTAGCAGATAATCAGCAGCGGGTGCAGTCCCCTGGATTGATCCCGGGATTATCCCGGCCAGAACTGAAAGGACAGCTGTTCCATGGTTGCTGTGATCGAAAACGGATTCATCATTTTCCACAAAATCAAAGAGTGTCTTTATCCCTTCGCGGTTCCGAAGCGGAATCAAAGAGGTTATCTTTTCAGTATTCAGGAAACCTCCATCGAGCACTGCTATTAAAATTCCTTTCCCTTCATAGCCGGTTTCATGAAGCGGACCACCATTGATCATAGTAATAGGACGGTCATAGGGTGGAATGGAAGACTGTTCAACAAGAAAATCAAACTTGTCGTTATGAAGAGTTTTCGAGGAAGGACTTTTAACAATGCGCACTTCCTTTACAAACGGGAAGTCAGAAAGTTGATCAATATCTTTAGAACCAGAGCTCTTGAACAGAGCGCTGTTCATCCATTTCGATGTACAGTGCAGTTCGTATCCCGCCGAATAGATCTGATTGATATAAGAAGTGCATACAGGAATATCCCGGATATCAAGTAAAGGGATGCCTGCCTTTTGCCTGCGGGCCATTGCTCTTTCTGATAATAGATTCCGGGGCAGGTAATCTCCGACACTATTCTCTCCTTTATCTTTAAAATAAATTCTGTAATAATAATCAAAGACACTTTCCTGACCAGAAAGATAACTTCCAGCAGACATGATCAGTAACGCCAAAGTAAATATCAATTGTCTTGTCCGGATATAACTGCACATTTTCATCACCATATTTCTCCTGTTTTTTCAGGGTCGGCAATTTTTATCCTGTTTTGCTCCAGCGAGTCGATATAATCCGACTGGTATATTTCCAGATCAAGGTTTTTTGGAATTCCTGCCACATACTCTATTTCAAATCTCAGGCTCCCGTTCTTCTTATAGATGTGCCATAGGCCTTCCCGAAGATCACCCTTATAATGTCCTGACAGCTCAAGCTTCCCGTTTTCGTAATATGCTTCAAATGATCCATCTATCTTTCCATTTACATTATTCGTCTTAAAAGAGAGGGATCCGTCGGGGTAATAACTAATCCATTCACCATTTCTGATGTCATTTACATAAGTGAGCTTTTCAGCAACGATACTATCAGGATAATACTTAACTGAAAGGCCGTTTCTGAGATTCTTTGAATACTCCTCTTCGCTGATAAGGCATCCGCTTGTAATTGCAGAAAAGAATTGCCATCTCCCCTCTTTAAGCTGGCTCACATATTTCCCTTTTGTAGCGACAAAACCATTTGGATAGTAGAGAGTTGCATTTGCTTCAATACCATTCCTGCTGAAAACAAGAAGAGATTTAAGGGTTTTATCTTCATAATACCTTTTGAAATCACCATCCGGCTGATCGTTCTTAAAGAATCCATCATACATAACATTTCCGTTTGGATATGTCTTTATCCAGTGTCCCTGTTTTTTGCCATTCTTATCCGTTTGATTGATGACGGTCTGGCTTTGACCCATAGTCATGGATGAACAGCAAACAAACAAAAGGACAACTAATAATCTATGACTCATAGCTCCATTAGAGAAATTAATCATAAAAGTACAAAAAAAGAGGTTGATTTATCCATCAACCTCTTTTTAACTAATGTATTATGCAATTGGCTATTTCACCTCTTCGAAATCGACATCTGTCACCTCGTCACTTCCTGACTGTGTCTTGCCGTCTCCTGGTTGTTCAGGTCCTGGTTGTGAGGTACTCTGCCCTGCATTCTGAGCTGTTTTATACATCTCTTCTGATGCTGACTGCCACACAGCGTTCAGATCGGCAAGGGCTTTGTCGATAGAGGAGATATCCTGTGATTTATGTGCATCTTTCAGTTTCAAAAGAGCATCTTCAATGGCAGATTTCTTATCTGCCGGCAGCTTATCTCCGAATTCCTTAAGCTGTTTTTCGGTGGTAAATATCATACTGTCAGCAGTGTTGATTTTCTCAACCTTTTCTTTTGCTTTACTGTCGGCTTCAGCATTTGCTTTAGCCTCGTCCCTCATTCTTCTTATCTCCTCTTCGCTGAGGCCGGATGAGGCTTCAATCCTGATTCTCTGTTCTTTCCCTGTACCCCGGTCTTTAGCGGTGACATGCAATATGCCATTAGCATCGATATCAAAAGTAACTTCGATCTGGGGCACTCCTCTCGGGGCTGGTGGGATGCCATCAAGATGGAACCTTCCGATTGTTTTGTTGCCTGTTGCCATCGGCCTTTCACCCTGTAAAACATGGATTTCAACAGATGGCTGGCTATCTGCTGCTGTTGTAAATACTTCTGTCTTTTTGGTAGGGATGGTTGTGTTCGATTCAATCAGTTTGGTCATCACCCCACCCATTGTCTCAATGCCTAGTGAAAGAGGAGTTACATCAAGGAGAAGGACATCTTTAACTTCGCCGGTAAGCACACCACCCTGTATTGCTGCGCCCACTGCCACAACTTCATCGGGATTAACACCTTTGGATGGAACTTTGCCAAAGAACTTTTCTACGAGTTGCTGGATTGCCGGAATACGTGTTGAGCCTCCGACAAGAAGAACCTCATCAATATCCGAAGCTGGAAGGCCTGAATCGCTCAGCGCTTTTCTGCAAGGTTCAATACATGACTGTATCAGCGAGTCACAAAGTTTTTCAAACTGTGCCCTTGTAAGAGTCTTTACCAGATGTTTTGGAATTCCGTCAACGGGCATTATGTATGGGAGGTTTATTTCTGTGGATGTAGAACTGGAGAGTTCAATTTTAGCTTTTTCAGCTGCTTCTTTCAGACGCTGTAAGGCCATTGGATCTTTTCTGAGGTCGAGGCCTTCATCCTTCAGAAACTCCTCGGCCAGCCAGTCAATTATTTTATGGTCGAAATCATCGCCGCCAAGGTGTGTGTCGCCGTTTGTGGATTTTACCTCAAAGACACCGTCACCCAGTTCAAGAATTGATATATCGAAGGTGCCGCCGCCAAGGTCAAATACTGCTATTTTAAGATCCTGTGATTTTTTATCCAATCCATAAGCAAGTGATGCGGCAGTCGGCTCATTGATGATACGCTTTACATTCAGGCCTGCTATCTCACCTGCCTCTTTAGTGGCCTGTCTCTGCGAGTCACTGAAGTATGCAGGAACAGTGATCACAGCATCTGTTACCTCCTGACCCAGATAATCTTCGGCTGTTTTTTTCATCTTCTGAAGAATCATGGCAGAGATCTCCTGTGGAGAGTACATCCTGTTATCAATTTTCACCCTGGGGGTATTGTTATCACCTTTGACAACAGTAAATGTCACTCTCTTGATCTCGGTATTCACCTTGTCATATGTCTCTCCCATGAATCTTTTAATGGAATAGATGGTCTTTTTGGCATTTGTGATAGCCTGGCGTTTGGCAGGATCGCCGACTTTGCGCTCACTATTTTCAATAAAAGCCACTATTGAAGGGGTGGTTCTTTTACCCTCGCTGTTTGGAATAACAACAGGCTCATTACCTTCCATTACGGCAACGCATGAGTTTGTAGTACCCAGATCAATTCCAATTATTTTTCCCATTTTATAATAATTTTTAAAATTTCGTTTTAATGACAGAATGAGTATGCAATGATTATGCCATATGGATAATGCAGAAGATTTATGCAAATATGACACTACTAAAATCTTCCTGTTGTCTCAATGTGACAAAACGACAGTAATAAGATTATGGGGATTAAAACAAAAAGTTCTGACAATGAGGTTATATCATCCATTACAAATTTGTAGCTTTGCCATCTGGAATCAATACTCACAAGTTATGTCCATACACAAAACTGTCAGGAGGGTCACCACTCATGTGCTTAATGAGATGAAGCTCAAAGGCGAAAAGATTGCTATGCTGACTGCATACGACTATTCCATTGCCAGGATTCTGGATGAGGCAGAAATTGATGTTATTCTGGTTGGGGATTCAGCATCCAATGTCATGGCTGGTTATGATACAACACTTCCAATCACTCTCGACAACATGATTTACCATGCTGCTTCTGTTATGAGGGCAGTCAGAAGAGCGCTTGTAGTTGTGGATCTGCCTTTCGGTACTTACCAGGGTAATTCAAAAGAGGCACTTGTTTCTGCTATCAGGATAATGAAAGAGACAGGAGCACACGCTGTTAAGCTTGAAGGTGGTCATCAGATAGCTGAATCCATTGAGCGGATATTATCGGCCGGAATACCTGTGATGGGTCATCTGGGACTTACACCGCAGTCGATCCACAAGTTTGGCACTTATGTGGTAAGAGCAAGAGAGGAAGAGGAGGCCCGCAAGCTTCTGGAAGACGCCAGGCTGCTTGAGAAGACAGGTTGTTTCGCTATTGTCCTGGAAAAGATACCTGCCAGACTTGCCGAGGAGGTGACAACAACCTTAAAAATTCCCGTAATAGGAATCGGTGCAGGTGGCAAGACCGACGGGCAGGTACTTGTTCTTCACGATATGCTTGGAATCACACAAGAGTTCTCCCCGCGTTTTCTGCGCAGGTATCATAACCTCTATGCTGAGATAAAAGGTGCTGTTCAGAGTTACATCAGTGATGTAAGAACTCAGGAGTTTCCGAATGAGAAGGAACAGTATTAGAGATCTCTGACATGGCTGAAATTTTATACGAAGATAATCATCTGATCGCTGTTTATAAGAGATCGTCCGATCTGGTACAGGGAGACAAAACAGGTGATATTTCCCTCGACACTGAAATAAAGAAATATATTGCTGAAAAGTACAATAAACCTGGTGATGTATTTCTTGGTGTTGTTCACAGACTAGACCGGCCGGTAAGCGGGCTGGTTTTATTCGCACGTACCTCGAAAGCCCTGAGTCGTCTGAATGAGTTATTCAGAACCAGACAGGTTCGAAAGATCTATCTTGCAATTGTTAAGGAGCTTCCCCCTGAAGATTCAGCCACACTTGCTCATTTCCTGAAGAAAAATGAGGAACAGAACAAAACTTTTGTGTACGACCATGAGGTAAAAGGATCTAAGTCTGCAAGTTTATCTTACAGGATAGCCGGAAGGTCGGAAAAGTATTATCTGCTTGAGATTGAACTTCATTCAGGAAGACATCATCAGATAAGGGCTCAGCTGGCAAAAATCGGTTGTCCGGTCAAAGGTGATCTTAAATACGGCTTTCCAAGGTCGAATGACGATGGCAGCATCAGTCTTTTTGCACGCAGCCTGGAGTTTGTTCATCCTGTGAAGAATGAAAAGCTTACGATCACAGCTCATTTTCCTGAAGGCGACATCTGGGATCATTTTAAAGATTCGTACAGATAAAATAGAAAATGAGCCGGAAATTCCGGACTCATTTTCGGGGTTTGTCATGAAAGCCTGAACAAATAAAAGACGATTATTATTATCTGTTCACCTTAGACAAAATTACCTTATCTTCCACTGTAATCAGTTAAAATCAGGTTAATTAGAGTTAATGAAAAGTTAAAATATGACCTGTCTATACCTTAAAAACTTAATTTTGCAGCATGAGCAGGAATAAGTTTATCGGTCTCATCTTCATGATGCTTATATCCATCACAGGGATCATATGGGTTCAGATCGTATGGATAGGGAATGCTGTTGGTATAAGGAATGAGAA
>Ga0307380_10011632_pt1 | contig 11005 bp, 7 predicted proteins | sample UN3MG_FD_202239 | JGI IMG/M metagenome (GOLD analysis project Ga0307380, IMG submission 202239) | Soil microbial communities from Risofladan, Vaasa, Finland - UN-3 | ecosystem: Environmental > Terrestrial > Soil > Coastal area > Acid sulfate soil | place: Finland: Risofladan, Vaasa | collected... | reverse complement strand
GTTTCGGCATGGTTTGTCTTCACGGCCCGCCAGGTGGTGATAACCATGGCTCCTGTTCCAGAAAGCATCGCGTTTTCCGGAAGCGTCTTTACGCCCCGAATTGGCGATTATTATCTGATGCGGCCCGGAGAATATACGCTGGCGGCGCTCAAAGAGTGCTTTTTTCCCCTTGAGCACAGGTTTCGGGTCAGCGCTGATAAACAACAGAGTTTACATCTCGAAATGCAAAAACTACCCGGCCGGCTGAAGATCCATGCTCATCCATCGGACATGATTGACGGCAGCATTACCGGTGCACGGGTGTATATCGACGGTGATGCGGTCGGAAACACCCCCCTAGAGAATTTTGAAGTAACGCCGGGTTTTCGGAAGCTTGAAATTCGTGCCGAAAATTATCAAAACTTGCAGACAGAAGTTCAGGTGTACGGGTGCGGAAAACTTCAGGTGTTTAACCTGGCACTGCTTCCGGGATGGTCGGATGTCTTCGTCAGTTCCGTGCCACCGGGTGCAAACGTACAGATCGACGGGCGGTTGTTGGGGAATACGCCTTTGCGTAGTCAACTGGCAGCCGGAACTTATCTGCTGGAAATCAGTGCCGATGGCTATAAAACCTGGAACAGCCGTCTGGTCGTCAAACCGAATGAACCCCAAGAAATAAAGGATATAAAGCTTCAGCCGGCAGACGGCAAATTGGCGATCCATACAAAACCTGCCGGGGCGAATGTATTGATCGGCGGGAGATTCATCGGTCAAACGCCGCTGAAGGTCGATCTTTCTCCACATAAAGACCACGTCGTTCAAATATCAAAGGCCGGTTATGAGAAAACAACGCGGAAAGTCCAGGTCCCATCGTCTACGTTAAAACAGCTCAACGTAAAATTAAAATCCCAAGAAGGTATCGTACGCCTTTTGGTGGAACCGGCCGACACGGAACTCCTGGTGAACGGCAAATCATGGGGCTCTGCCCCGGGGCAATTTCGCCTGATGGCAGTGGAACACACCCTGGAATTCAAAAAGAAAGGGTATCGTTCGCATCGTACCCGCATTACCCCCCGGCCCGGGTTTCCACAGGAATTGAAAATAACCCTGAAAAAAGAGGGTGTGGCCAGAGAAGCGACGCCGACGGTGATCACAACCAAAACCGGTTACCGTCTGACGTTAATTCGGCCTAAGCCCTATACCATGGGATCTTCGCGCAGAGAACAGGGCCGCAAGTCCAATGAGACCTTGAGAAAGGTTAAACTGATCCAACCGTTTTATATGGGCCTTAAAGAAGTTACCAACGCGGAATTCAAAGAATTTATGCCCCGGCACAATTCTGGAAAGTTTAAGTCCAAACCACTATACAATCCCGATCAGTCCGTGGTTCGGGTAACCTGGGAAAAGGCCGCTTTGTTCTGCAACCGGCTGAGCGCCAACGAGGCACTGCCGTCTGCGTATGTTAAGAAAGGGAAGAAGCTGGTTGCAGTGGAACCGCTGAATACCGGTTACCGTCTGCCGACAGAAGCGGAGTGGGAATACTGTGCGCGGGTTTACAACAATCAGATCCCCTTGAAATATCCATGGGGTCAAAAATTCCCTCCCGGGAAATTATCGGGGAATTATTCCGATGAATCCGCAAAAGACTTGCTCCCGACCGTTCTTGAAGGATACAATGACGGTTATGCGGCAACGGCGCCTCCGGCCAAGTTTAAACCCAACGGGCTGGGGCTGTATGATATGGGGGGTAATGTGGCGGAATGGTGTCACGACTATTATTCGATTTACAGCTATGCTCCCGAAAAAACGGTTGTGGACCCCGTCGGGCCGGAGAACGGTAAACACCACGTAATTCGGGGTTCCAGCTGGAAGCACGGCAGCATCAGCACCCTAAGGCTGGCATACCGCAGCTACGGTGACGGTACACGCGAAGATGTCGGATTTCGGGTTTGCAGGTATTTAAAGTAATCATGACCAACGGATATATCATCATAATTGCTTCACTCTGGTTATGCGTTCCGAAGATGACGTGTGCCGGAACCGCGTTGATGAGATCCTTGGATGCTTTAAACAGGCCGGTCGTACAAAATGTAGAATCAACTCAGAACGCAGGAAAATTTTTTGCGCAAAATGACAAAAAGAAAACATCGGAGGGTGTTACAGGCAATGATATTGAAAAACCGGACGAAGACGCAACCCAACCGGAAACATTGACCCAAGAGAAAAATGCCCAAAAAAAAACCAAGCAACTGAAACCGTTCACCCCTTCAGAAACGATTCCGGCAGATCAGGGGGTTGATTTTCCATACGATATTTAACCTTCGACGTTTGCAACATTAGGTGGGGCATCGGCTATATTGGGAATGGGGCAAAACGGTCAAAAATCACTCGCCGGAAGGTTTTGAAATGGCTTATAGTAAATTTCGCGAAGCGCAATAGGGTTTTCCAACTCAAAACTCCTCTTACAGTGGACGCAGCTATGAAAAAAACATTACCCATATCCATGGAATTTATTTACCAGCTTTTCGCCCTGATTTTGATCGTCATTGTTGTCCATGCAGCGTATGTCGGCATCATCCGTCCCAATGCCGATGCCATCCTGGCCCGGCAGGCCGCTATGATCGAAAAAAACAACACCCAGAACACCGAACGATCGATCTACGTGTTGATCCGCGACTATGAACAGGAAGCGTGTTTTATTCTCATGTTCTGGGCGCTGGCCATTATGGCATTTAAGGCCGTTAACACCACACGGCATCGGACGATGTTACAGAGAGACTTAATTCCCCTGGCCGAGGGCGTGCGTATCCTGCCTGAAGATACCCGGGAGCTGTCCCGGGAGATTCAAGGGTTACCGACTTCCCAACGGAATGCGTTGCTTCCGAGGGCCCTGCTTGCGGGTTTACAGAGATTCAGCTCGACCCGTAATGTCCAGGATGTCGCGGATGCCACCCATGCCTATTGCGCGGCCGAAGGCGAACGGCTGGAATCCGAGTTGTCTATGATCCGGTATATTGCCTGGGCCATTCCCTCCATCGGATTTATCGGTACGGTCCGGGGCATCGGAGATGCGCTTGGACTGGCGCACCAGGCCATTGAAGGGGAGATCTTCGGTGTCACCCGCAGTCTGGGCGTGGCGTTTAACTCCACCCTGGTCGCGCTTCTTCTTAGCATTGTTCTTATGTTTATGCTGCATCAGCTGCAATTGTTGCAGGATCGGTATGTGTTGGAAACCGAAGCCTACTGTGAAGACAAACTCACCCGGCATTTGCTTAACCGATAACAACAACGAATTCCACAGACGGGGTGCTTAAATGACGCTTCTCGGACTTGAACTCAGCGATGCCGGGATCCTTGTTGCCGGCGAAAAACCGGCGAGATTGCTGGCGGTCGACGGACAGAATCCGGAAAGCCCGGGGTTTGCCGTCCCGGAGAAAAAGCGTCTGCTCGTTGGAAATTCGGCGGCAAACCGGGCGCACCTGTTTCCGCTTCAAGTCATCAACAGGTTCTGGGATCGATTGAATACGGAACCTCTAAAACAGAAGAACCGGCACGTTCAAAATCATGCAGAAATCGCCTGCGCCCACCTCTCTCTCATCTGGGAAAACGTTAAAATCCATGGCGATGAGATGATTGTCGCCGTCCCCGACTATTACGGCCGGGAACAGCTTGGACTTATTCTGGGGATGGCTCAGGAGTTGTCGATTCCTGTTAAAGGGTTTGTATCCCTTCCAATAGCCGCATCATTTACTCCTTGCCCGGATTCAATGCTGCTGCATCTGGACATCCATTTACACCGGTTTGAGATTGTTTATCTCCATCAGGGTGAGCAGTTGACCCGTGAGAACTCGGTAGCGGTCCAGGAAATTAACCTGGAGCAGTTATACCGGGTATGGGTGGAATCCATTGCTGAAGAATTTGTTCGGTCCACAAGGTTCGATCCGCTTCACCAGGCCGCCACCGAACAGGCGCTATACGACCGTCTATCCGATGCTTTGGATATTTTTAAACGCCAACCATCGTTCTTGTTTGAAATATCACACGAAACCGATAGTTATCGAATTACCTTGCCGTCGAACCTGCTGAAACAAAAGAGCGCGGCAGTGTATGATGACATCTGCCGTTTAATTTTAAAAATGCGGGATGAACACGGTAAAAACGGGTTCTCGACGGTTCTTCAACTGACCCATCGAATTGCCTGCCTTCCAGGGTTGAAAGATAAATTGTCAGAAATCGATCATTGCGAAATCATGGAACTCGAGCCCGGAGCCGGGGCTCTGGGTGTCTTGGGGTTTTGGCGCCAGTTGGCCGATGGCCACGCCGGGCACGGCGCGTCCTTTTTCACCAGCCGCCCCTGGCAGAAGACGGAACCGGAGACTTTCCGAACGGTTCCGAATAAAACTCCCGGCCAGGACCCGGCGACCCATTTGCTCTACGGGGATGTTGCCTATCCGCTCTCCGAAAAGCCGCTTTTCATCGGCTGCGATCATTATCCGACCGGAAAAGGCATCCATGTCAAGGGGCAATCATCCGGCGTTTCCAAAAAGCACTGCACGGTTCAACGTGACGCTGACAGGGTTGTCTTAACGGATTACAGCGAACAGGGAACCTTCGTGGACGATCGACGGGTTGACGGAAGCGCCCCCCTGGACCTGGGCCAAATCGTTCGTCTGGGGCCATCCGGCGAAACCATCCGGCTCATTGTCTGTATGGAAACCGATGAAACGTAGAAAGTTAAATGTATTCAGCTTATCTTTTATCGACTGCATCTGCTGCGGGTTAGGGGCGATCATTCTTCTGTTTGTCGTTGTAAACGCCAAGAGCGCCGTTCGCCGGGATGCGGTGACGGCGGATTTGCGTGCCGAGGTCAGCAGACTGAAAGACCAGGTGTTGGACGGCAAAAAGAACCTGGTCGAGGCCCGCAACACCCTTTTGCAAACCGAGGACGAACGGGTGACGATCCAAGGGCGATCCCGTGAAGTCATAGAAATACTCCATGAAAAAAAGACAGAGCTCGCGGATCGGGACACGGAAACCCTGGCAACCAAAACCCACACCAACAGACTCAAAGCCGATCTAAAATCATTGGAAACGGAACTCCGTCGATTAAAGGCCGGCGCCAAAACACGCGACGAGCTGGGGTCCAAGTTACACCCGTTTCCCGGCCATGGAGATCGCCAGTACCTCACCGATTTGAAAATGGGCGGCAAACGTATTTTTATTCTGGTAGACGGTTCCGCCAGTATGCTGGATCAAACCATTGTGGGGATTATTCGTCGTCGAAATTTGAAGAATACCCAAAAATTAAGGGCTCCCAAGTGGCGCCAGGTGGTAAAAACCGTCGATTGGCTCCTAAGCCAGCTGCCGCCGACCAGTAAATTTCAGATTTATACCTTCAACGAAACGTCACGGCCGCTGGTGGAAGAAACAAAAGGGGTCTGGCTGGATGCCGGGGACGTAGACCGGTTAAACCTTGCGGCAGACCGGATGCACCGGTTGGTCCCGGAAAAGGGAACCAGTCTGTTAAATGCATTCAAAGCCATCGGCGAGATGAAACCGCCTCCGGACAACGTATTTTTACTATCCGACAGTCTGCCGACCCTTGGCAGCGGCAAGCCTTGGCAAACCAGGGTTTCCAGTAAAAAACGGGTCCGTTTATTCAAGGAGGCGATCCAGAGACTGCCGGCCCGAGTTCCGGTGAACATCATTCTTTATCCCATGGAGGGAGACCCACTGGCCGCAGATGCCTATTGGCGTCTGGCCAAGAAAACCAAAGGGGCTTTTTTCTGCCCTTCGAGAAATTGGCCGTAAAGGCCGTCCTGGCTGACATGATTTTAAACGTCAGAAAAAAGTGTCTCGACTTTATTTGTTCAAAACATCAACTTTTGGCGTTGCGGCGAGCCGGCATGCTGGAATGATGGAAAATTAATCAGTTTCAATTGGCCAATACTCCGATACGCCATTTGCCATTTATGCATTATGAAAAAGCGCAGACGAGACATAGAAATATTCAGCCTTTCTTTTCTTGACTGCATCTGCTGTGGATTTGGTGCCGTCATTTTGCTGTTTGTGCTGTCTAAATTTGCCGAACCGGTGGTTATTGAAGAAATCAAAGAAAATATGCAGACCGAAATCGTTCGCCTGGAAAGTGAACTTTTTGAAATTCGGGGCGAGACCCATATCTTGAATCGTGAGCTCACGGCCAAAAAGGAGCAGTTGTCCGATTCGAAGGAAAAGCTTGCCCGCCTCCAGGGCGATCTTTCGGAGGTTAAAGGCCGATTCGCTGGATCGAAAGACGACGCCAAGGTACAGAATATAATTGAGGGAAGACTGGCCCGGGCACGACAAGAGCTGACCGAAGAAATGAAACGGCTTTTGAAAAGCCGACCTAAAAAGATTACCCGTTCGGTGGGGGGGATTCCGGCGGACAGCGAATACATTGTCTTTATTATCGACACCTCGGGCAGCATGCAGCGGAATGCCTGGAGCCTGGTACAGAAAAAAATGCGGGAGACGCTTGAAATCTATCCAAAAGTCAAAGGCATCCAGATCATGAACGATATGGGAAATTTCCTGTTTTCCCAATATGCCGGGAAATGGATACCCGATTCCCCCGCCCGCCGAAGGGCTATTATCTCAGCCCTCAGTTCCTGGAGCGCTTTCAGCAACAGCAGCCCGGTGGAAGGCATCACCGCAGCGATCAATCTGTTCTATTCGGAAAATAAAAAAATAAGTCTCTATGTCTTCGGCGATGAATTCAGTGGTTCGGCAGTCCAACCGGTCATCGATGCGGTGGACAGAATCAACACGGCAACAAAAGACGGATCTCGTCGCGTCAGGATCCATGCCGTGGGTTTCCCGGTGGTCATGGAAAAAACGAACCAGCGCGGCAACACCGGCGAAAGATTCGCCACCCTGATGCGCGCGTTATGCCAGAGAAACGGTGGTACCTTTGTCGGGCTGAACAGCACAAAACCTTGAACTGTAGCATCGCCCGGATTCCCTGCAGCGTTCTGCAGGGAATTCTCAATCTTTCAGACCATCTCATCCCCCGGATATATTGACAATTATCCTGACATTCTATAGGTAATATATCAGCAATTAGAGACCGAAGCCTTCCCATCATGATACAATTCAGCTATTGACTTTGCTCGCGGTTGCCTTATTGTTTGTTCACTCCCAAAGCATTATCGTCGACCCCCAAGGGGGTAAAAAAAGGAAAACATGCGATTTATCTTGTACAACATACGTTATGCAGCAGGTATTGGAAGGAAATTTCACCTTCCGGTACCTTACAGCGGCTATTTTAAGCACACCAACGGAAATTTAAAAAAAATAATGGATTTCATCAAACCGCTGAATCCGGATATTCTCGGATTGATCGAGGTGGACGCCGGATCTTTCCGTACGGAAAAAAGCAACCAGGCGGAAGCTATCGCCCAAGAATTGAAACACTTTCATATTTATCAGTCAAAATATTCCACTGCTTCAATGGCCCAGAAAGTGCCGGTGTTGAACAAACAGGGCAATGCGATTCTCACCAACCAGAGGATTGTGTCTCAAAACTTTCATTATTTTCGCAATGGTGTCAAACGTCTCGTGATCGAACTCGAGTTAGAGGACTTTTCGATATTTCTGGTGCATCTGTCTATCAAATACCGCCACCGGCAGTATCAATTACAGGACCTTCATAACATGATTAAAAACCTAAAAAAACCGGTTATTGTTGCCGGTGATTTCAACGTGTTGTGGGGTGATCGGGAGGTCCAATTATTCCTTGCCGCGACTCAGCTAAACAATGCCAACAGCAACGGGGAACCCTCCCATCCCAGCCGAGCCCCGCGAAGACAACTCGATTATATTTTTCATAGCCCGGAAATTCACGTCACCCATTTTCAGATACCACCGGTCAAATTCTCCGACCATACCCCGTTGGTATGTGATTTTGAGGTTGCAACAGCAACATAAACAGCCGGCTTGGGTCAGCGGACACCGGGCAAGGAACGCAAAATAGAAGGGTTCGCGGAGCCCAATGGAGCACATAAGTCTCATAAGCTTTCTGATCATGGCTGCCCACCTATCAATCATCATCGGTTTATCCATTCGAGTCGTTATGCGGCGTCGACGTCACAATCATCTTGCCCGAAAAGGTCGATTCTTTGTTGGTGCGCTATGCGAGCCGATCGTATTTTGATGATATGCTCATGTCCGGCGTACGGATTCTCAACTTCAGGGGAGGACTATTACACACCAAGAGCATCACCATCGATGGTGAAGTCGCTCTGTTCGGTACCGTTAACCTCGACATGCGCAGTTTTGACTGAACTTCGAGGTAACACTTTTCGTATACGACGCTGTCTTCGTGACACGACTTCGAAAACTTCAACAAAACTACATCGAAGCGTCGCAATCCATCGACTCGAAACTTTGGCATACACGGTCGCGAGCAAATCGTCTCGTGGAAAACGCGGCACACCGTCTGGTTCCGCTTCTTTGATTGCGTTGCAAATCAAAATTTAAAGAAACCACCAGAGAAAGACGACTCGGATTGGTTTATCCCAAACATCTTGAATAGACGTATCAGGTCCACCCGCCATATCTTTTGAGATGTATCCGGTTTTTCTCTCCCATTATTACCTCGAAACCCGGTGAAATCTGTCAAAGAAGGGCACTATTTTTGACAAAAATTGTCAAATCCTGTTTAACCTCCAATCTGTTTAATTAAGTTAACATTCTGAAATATAATCAAAAAATTCTTTTAATTAATGCCAAATTGTTATTTTGTACGATTTTTGCATGTCATAATTGAAACCCTAAAAAAACACCTGAACATAAACTGAAATTGCTGTTTCTGTTCTATTTTCTTTTCTCTTCGCTTACGCCTTACGCTATCTCTTTGTTCGGGTCTTTCACAAAATAGAAGGAATGTAACCGTTAATTTGGCGATTTAGATCCAAAAAAACTAAATAAAATCGCCGGGTGAAACCTTTCCCAACGCAAACAGTGGGGGTTTTCGGCCGCACAGAAACCCGGCGATTTTCTATAAATTTGACCGGTTACAAAAAACCTAAGAAAATTTTTACTGTTTTTTATAAAAGGTAGTGTAAAAAATGAGTATTATCAATATGTTCAAGCCTAATATAGAAAGGTTGAAAAGCAAGAAAAAGGTCAATCATCTGATAAAGGCTTTACAATATAAGAACGATTGGAATGTTCGAATGTCAGCAGCAGCATCTCTGGTTGAAATAGGGTGGGAACCTATCGGTGAAAATGGAATTTATTATCTTATTGCATTAGGAGAATGGACTAAATTGATCAAAATGGGGGCGTTCGCGGTTGAACCTTTAATCGCGGTTTTGCAGGATCATAATAGTTCTCCTTTGCACTGCGAAACCATTAAAGCACTAGGGGTCATAAAAGATAAACGAGCCGTCGAACCCTTACTAAATGTTTTGCGGGACAATAAAATACATCTTCGTGAAGAAGTGGTAAAAGCACTGGGTCAGATCGGAGACAAGACGGTTGTTAAGCCGTTAATTTCAATGTTGAGGAATGAAGATGGTATCGCCTTTCGCTGCGAAACGATCAGAGCCTTAGGCTCAACGAAAGATAAACGAGCCGTCGAACCTTTAATAGATGTTTTACAACGAGAAAGTCGAAAACCCCGCTTAGATACAAACATGAATATTATCATGGAGGTCGTTATAGCAATGGGGAAAATAAAAGATGAAAGAGCTATAACACATTTAGTGTCTCTTTATAATGTTTACACAGACTACCTTAACAAGAAAATTAAAAATGCTTTATTTACAATCAACACTGAATTATCGAAATTTTACTTGGCGATATTGAATTCTGATGAAAATAGATTGTTGGAAATTGACAATGGATTCGATTTGGCTGTTGAAGCACTATACCACAAAAATAATTGGGTGCGCCGGCAGGCAATTTGGGCATTAATGATATTAAGAGATTATAGAGCCGTTGAACAGATTAAAAAAGAGCTTAATGACAATGATTTAATTATCGTCAGTTATGCAATCTTTGCTTTAGGAGAAATAGGGGATGATAGAGCGATAACGCCTTTAATCGATATTTTACTCAATAAAGATTTTCCTTTATGTAATGACGGCAACGGTTCAACGTTTGCTGAACACCGGTGTAGCCCTCGTTCAGAGGCGGCTGTTGCATTGGGGAAAATTAAAGATAAACGTGCTTATGAAGCGCTGATTGCGGTTTTTGAGGAAAAAGGATGTGACTGTTTAATGGAAAAATCTGCTTGGGCACTCGGCCAATTGGGTGATAAGAGCGCCATGGACGCACTTAAGTCGTCTAAAAATCATACAAATTAAAAAAGGCTATTGATAAACTGGAAAAAATAAAACGTTAATCCTGATAAAATTTTCCAGAACGGGCATGTTAAAATAACCCGATGGGGATAACGTGTTATAAGCGGTGTAAACCTTGAGCGAACCCTATAGTTGCAACAAGGGTTAATAACCGATGGAAAGGAGGCAAGAGAATATGCTCCGTACAGTATCCACCCTCCTGTTTTGCATGTTGGTTTTCGGGGCTTCAACAGCCACGGCTGGAGAACCGCAAGTCGTCATCAATAAGAGAAACAGCGATACGGGTGGACCGTATTTTAACCTGAATAGCCAAGAAAAAGCCTTCTTTGGTGGAGAAATACCGCCCGATGAACCATCGATGTTTGCGGATGAATATAGCGATCTAACGATACATTATGTTTCACACAAAAAATCGACAGTTACCGACCTGACTGTAATGGAATCGTGTGCCGGGTGTTTGAATGTTCCGTCTGATGAGAGGCCAGCGAAAGTTACGTTGTCTTTTGAAAAAAAATACGTCTATGTCTTTGCCGAGGTTCGATCGAAACCAGATAAAGGCGAAAATGGCAGGGACCCCGGATTCATACTATGGTATCAATACTCGGTTTTTGATGCCCGCAACGATACAGATCCTCCAGTCTCGGATTTCCCGGTTTATAAAAAATCCCATGATGCTT
>Ga0307380_10011630_pt1 | contig 11006 bp, 3 predicted proteins | sample UN3MG_FD_202239 | JGI IMG/M metagenome (GOLD analysis project Ga0307380, IMG submission 202239) | Soil microbial communities from Risofladan, Vaasa, Finland - UN-3 | ecosystem: Environmental > Terrestrial > Soil > Coastal area > Acid sulfate soil | place: Finland: Risofladan, Vaasa | collected... | reverse complement strand
ACTTCGGGCCGGAGATCCACACGGACTTCCTCTGCGACTTCATCCGGCGCAAGAGGCTCGGCCCGTTCCTTGCGTACTTCGCCATGTCGGCCCCGCACGGCACGCGCGAGGGCAGCACGACCACGCCCCTGTACGGCAGGCGCGGCGAGATGGGCAGAGCGGAGGAGGCCAAGGAACGGACCGCTCGATTCAGGGCCCTCAATGAGTACATCGACGTGTGCGTCGGGCGTATTCTCGGGACGCTCGAGAAGGAGGGACTGCTGGACGATACGGTCGTCATGTTCACGTCGGACAACGGCACGGCGGTCACGGCCAAGACACGGGCCGTCGAGCGAGGCGCAAGCGTGCCGTTCGTCGTCTTCGGCGGCGGCGTCAAGCGCCGCGGGGCAACGACGGAGTTGACGGACCTGACCGACGTGCTGCCCACGATGCTCGACTTCGCGCAGGTGAAGCTGCCTGAAGGGTATGAGATCGACGGCAGAAGCCTCGCGCCGTTCCTGGAGGGCCGGACCGACACGCATCGCGAGTGGATCCACAGCTACATCGGGACGTCGCAGATGCTTCGCGACAAGCGGTGGCTCCTGGAAGCCGTCAATGCGATCCTGGGCTCGCCGCGCGGGCGGTTCTACGACTGCGGCACCGACCGGACGGGCAAGGGCTACAGGGACGTGACGGAGTCCAAGGACCCCGCCGTGCTCGCCGCGAGACAGCGGTTCGACGAGGTCCTGAAGCACTTCCCGCCAATCCGAAAGGACGATCCCTTCTGGAAGACGAAGATCGGCGCCAGGTTCCTGAAGGCCTACACGGAGCCCGAGGCCGCAAGGAAGCACCTTCACAATCACCGGGACTACGAATATGGGAAGTAGCCGGAACCAAGACTGGATTTGCACGGCAACACCCAACATCATCTTCCTTCTCGCCGACGACCTCGGCTGGGCGGAACTGGGCTGCTACGGCAACGGGCTCAACGAGACGCCCAGCCACTGCGCCGTTCACACCATCCTCCACGGCAAGGAGGAACCCGCACCTGGCCAGGATGCTCCGGAGCATCGACGACGGCATCGGGATGATCATGGAGAAGCTCGCCCAGCTTGGCCTGGCCGCCAGCACGATGGTGGTCTTCACAAGCGACAACGGCGGCGAGGCGCGCCGATGTCGTGGCTCATCTGAGGAAGCGACTGACACAATGGCGGAGACAGACGAATGCAGAGACACCCCGCCGGGGCGATGCCCCGTAGGATCCCGACCCGCCCCCGACACAGTCCGGCGAGGATTTCATCCAAGAGGTCAATGATGCAGGCAGGGCGAACCATGAGTGAGCGGGCAGACACGACGCGTATAGGCGTTCCGATCCTGGCGGGAGCGATCGGCCTCACGATGCTGCTGCTTGTCCCCAGCGCCTACGGCACCGGCTACGCCCCCAACGTCGGCGAGGGGGCGGACATCGTGATGAAGGAGCTGCGCTGGCCCCGCTGGGACCAGGGCACCTACTACTGCTTCTGGTACATCAATTTCCATCCGAACAGGTACTGCACGTTCTATGGCGGCCTGGCGACCAAAGGCGACAAAACCCCGCCGGGGATGTTCATGTCCTACTGGGGAGGCATCACGAACATCCACGAGGGCGAGCATTTCTACCGGCACGGCTACGGGGCCGAGGGCGCCAAAGGCGGCGCGAACGGCAAGCCTCCCTTCCTGCGCCCCGGGTCGTGGTACCGCATGGTCCTGCGGGTATTCCCGCCCGGCCGGGGAGGCGAGAAAGAGACGTACATCGGCTGGTGGGTGAAGGATGTGGAGAGGGGCGAGTGGCATACCCACAGCATCGTCAGCATCCCGTCGCGTGAGACGGGGGTCATGGGGAACAGCGGATTCGTCGAGGCCCTCGCGCCGGAGAGCGTCCACCGCGCGTTCGAGCGCCGGCTCGGCTACTACCGCCTGGACGGCAAGTGGCACAAGTCGAGCAAGGTCGGCTCGCAGAGCCCCTCGCAGTTCAGGCTCATCGAGCAGGGGACCGTGCTGCGGTTCGATCGCCCTGTCGACGGCGACACGGGCCCCCGGAAGGAGAAGACGTATCTCACCGTCAATCAGCCGGACGAGCCCGTCCTGGATCGCCCGGCGGTCGAAGGGGCCGAAGCGCATGCATGGGGAAACCAGGTGACGGTGAAGTGGAGCATCCCCCAGAGCGCATCGCCGCAGCTCGGCTACCGCATCGAGGTGTTCGCAGGACCCGCGGCGGAAGGCCCGCGCCTGGCGGCAGTGGAGGACTCCGCGCCGCACGTCCATGCCAGGCGCCTCGATACGGGCCCGTCGCCGAAGAGCGTGCGCCTGACCGTGACGGACATCTTCGACCAGCGGAAGTCAGTGATGATTCCCGTCCGCCAGGGCATGCTGGCCCCGGCATCGGAGGTCTCCGGGCCTCGTCCGGGGCTGGCGTACCGGTACTACGAAGCGCCGGCCGGTGCGCAATGGGCCCGCCTGCCCGACCTGTCGGCCCTGGAGCCGGCCAGGCGGGGCTGCGTGCGGGCCCTGGACGACACCGTCCGGCAGGACCGGGACAAGCTCTACGCTCTGCGCTTTGCGGGCTACCTGCGGGCCCCCGCAGACGGGCTGTACGTGCTGTCGATCGGGACATGCGACGGCAGCCGACTGAGCGTGAACGGCAAGGTCGTTGCGGAGAGGGACGGGATCCACAGCACCTCCGTAAGGCAGTACCCGATCGCATTGAGCAAGGGCCTGCACCCTTTCGAGATGTCGTGCTTCAAGGGCGCGCAGGCGCTCCTGGCGGACAGGATCCTGGCCGAGTGGGAGGGACCCGGTTTTGGGCTCCGCAAGCTCTCCCAGGGCGATTTCGCGTCCGGGGACGGTGCGGACTTTCCATCGATCGCCCTGGACCTGGGCGGCGGGGCCCCCGAGGCCGTCCTGGAGGACAACCTCGTTGAGGTCCGCGCCCGGATCCGGCCGCAGGGCCACCGGGTCGACAAGGTGCAGCTCTATCGCGGCCGCCAGTTGCTTCAGACCGTTCCGGGGCCCCAGGCCCTCGACATGGCCAACGTCTCCTTCAACGTTCTGCTGCCGGAAGGCCACAACCCGATCTGGGCGCGGCTCTGGTATGACGGAAACTCCTCGGTCGAGTCCAACGTGCTGGACCTGAAGACGCGGAACCGCACGGAGGGGCCCTGGAAGTTCGATGTTCTGGGGGAGGATGTCTTCCCGCTCGGCGCCCGATACGCAGACGCCCGGCTGTCCTTCGCCGGCGAGGGCTTCTGCTTCGCGCACCAGCCCGTCACGGGCGACTTCCGGCTGACCGGGCGGATCGCCGACATCGCCCTGACCACCACCGAGAACGGCGTTCACGAGGCGAACTGGCTGGGGCTCTACGTGAAGGACAAGCGGCTCGACTCGCCGTTTGGGGCGAACGACTTCGGCATCTATCGCACGGCCGGCAGGGGGATGCGGGGGCCGGCGGACTTTCCGGATCTCGCCGGGAGCCGGCTGAGCATCCCGTCGTTCCCGGAGGACCACCGGTGGCTCCGAGTCGTCCGTATCGGGAAGCGATTCCAGGCCTTCACGTCGGCGGACGGGACCGCGTGGGTCAAGGCGATGGAACGCATCATCCCGAGGTTCGCCGGGGAGGCCCACGTGGGCGTGGTCTTCCGGTCGGTGCCGGGCAAGAGCCGCAGCCTCTTCTCCGGCGCGATGGACCGCGTGATCCTGGAGGTGAGCGGCATTGCCGAGGAGGCCCGCGACAGGCCGCGGACGGAGGACCTGCCGCGTGCGAGGCAGGTCGTCGCGTTGGTGCAGTCGTGGCAGAATCCCCGAATCCTGTACGCAAGGAGCCGCGGCGCGGGACTGCTGAAGTCGATGGACCGCGGAGAGAGCTGGCGCCCGGCGGACGGCGGCCTGTCCTCGCCCGACGCGCTGGCGGTCCGATCCGTGGCGGCGCATCCGAAGGACAGCTCCATCGTGCTGCGCGCGGGCGGAGGTGTCGTCGAGGGCGCCCTGCGGAGCGGGCTGTGGAAGAGCACCGACGGCGGCGGGACCTGGCGGCTGGTCACGCGGGAGATCGACTTCGACGGCAACGGACCCTCCGCGATCTTCGGCGAGGTCGTCTCGTTCTGTCCGGAAGACCCCGCCCTGGTTGCTGCCGGCGGCGAGACGAGCGGGTTGTTCCTGAGCACGGATTCGGGCGAGACCTGGCAGCATGCCGGTCTGAAGGGGCAGAGGATCACATGCCTGGGGTACGTTCCGATCACGCGGGACAAGTCCGGCAAACTGGTCGTCGGGACCATCGCGGACAGCGAGTTCGCGGCCCTGGGATTGGGCAAGATCGCCTCGCCGGGCACGGCGCCCGGTCGGATCCTCGCCGTCTCGGTGAAGGACGGCAAGGCGAGGATGGCCGTGCAGTGCGAACTGGCGGACTTCGGCGTCACGAACCTCGCCTTCGACGCGCACGAGAACTTCATGAGCTTCGCGACGACGCGGGGCGTGTTCTACACGTGGATACACGGCGCGGTGTTCTCCCAGCGCCTCCACGACATGCCGACGGATGTGTTGTTCACGGCGATCGGATCGGCCCCGCACTCCGATTGGAGCGCGGCGACGTATGCGGCCCCCTTCTCGGGAACGGGGCAAGGCCCGGTCCATGTCAGCAGAGACCGCAGCCGCAACTGGTCGGTCGTGTCCGCCGATGCGCGGGGAGCGGGCGGCGCCGAGGCCCTTCGTCTGAATACGGGGCTGTCGTGTATCGTGCCCGACAGGGAGGACAGAGACACGATATACGTGTGCAACCAGCGTGGGATCCTGAAGAGCACGGACGGCGGCAAGAGCTACAGGCTCGTCTACGGCAGCTTGCGCCGACGCTGACTGGAACGTCGAGGGCCCGGAGCCGCCGGCGTCCCCCAGGAGCCTGCTGTAACCGCCATGTGAGCGGAGGAGCCGGCGGGCGCTGGCGGACGGTCCCTGACTCGAGCCGACCGATACCTCGCGCGCCGCCTGGTGTCGCGATGCCGTCTCCCGGACCTTCGGCGCTCACCCTACTTCGTGTCCACCTCATACGTGCCCGTGGACTGGTGGGGCTCGAGCGGCCAGGTGTCGGTACGGAACGGGCAGGCGGGAAGCTCGCGGCGGTTCATCAGCCCCCCGGCCGGCAGGTTCGACCAGCCGTAGCGCACCGCAGCCGGCTCGGGCACCTCCTCGCTCCAGACCTCCAGCCTGTTGTCTTTGACGACCCGCGCCCGGGCGTGGCGGAACTCGCGGTCGCTGCCCGCGACGTAGAAGCCGCACTCGTCGTCCCGAGCCAGGACCAGCCCCTGGCTGGTGCCCTCCTCGAAGGTGATGACGACCTTGCCCTTGGCGATCTCCATCGCCTTGTAGACCGGCCCGCACCACTCAAGCCGCTGGTCGGACTGCCACCGCTTCGCCCCGTGGACCTCCGCGAGGGCCCATCGCGCGGCCCGCTCGCCGACGGGCGCCTTGTGGGGCGGGTGTATCCCTTGGCCTGTGTTGGTGTCGAACGTGACGATCAGGCCGGTGTCGGGCGTACGCTTCCACGTGAGGAACTGGACCTCCCGGACGATGTTCGTGTGGTGGTTCATGTCGTACGTCATGCTGCGGCGATTGGACCACCCGGCGATCTGGATGATGCCGAAGGGCAGCTTCTCGTCGCCGAACGCCTTCCGCCACGCGGCGATCACGGCGGGGAAGGTCTTGGGGAAGGGCTTCCAGCCGACGGTGAAGGAGTTGTTCTCTCCCTGGTAGAACAGCACCCCCCGCAACGTGAATCCCGCCAGCGGCGCGATCATCCCGTTGAACATGCCTCCGGGCTGGCCCTTCCTGGCCGGGTCCGTGTACGCGTTGAGATTGGGCTTGCGGGGCTCCCGCTCGCCCTTGGCCTTTGCCTCGGCGCTTTCGGTCTCCCAGGCCTTCACATCGGCCTCGTAGCGCCGCTTCGCGCCATCCTCTTTGCCGCCGTCGAGCCACGCCTGCAAGGCCGTATCGAACTTCTCGAAGTACGGCTTCATCTCCGGGAAATCTCGCAACACGTCCTTGGGCACCCAATGCTGGGCCATCGTGCCTCCCCAGGATGTGTCGATAAGCCCGACCGGCACGCCAAGGACCTGGTGCAGTCGGCGGGCGAAGTAGTAGCCCACGGCCGTGCAGTTGTCCACCTGGTCGGTCGTGCAGAGCCGCCAGTTGCCCTCGGGGCGTTGTGGGTCCTCGACCGGGAAGTCGCTTTGCGGCTGCGACCGGGCGATGTGCGGCAGCCGGATGAACCGCACGGCCGGGTACTTCGCGGAAGGGACCTCCACGTCGGCGTCCCGGCTGGATCGCAGGGACCATTCCATGTTGCTCTGCCCGCCGCAGATCCAGACCTCGCCCACCAGCACGTCGGCCAGAGCGACCTTGCCGCTCTGGGCCTCGACAACGAGTTCCCGCCCGTCGCAGCTCGCCTGCATCGGGTCAAGCGTCACCGACCAGTCGCCCTTGGCGTCGGCGACGGCGGGCTTGGACTGGCCCGCGAAGCGGACGGTGAGCTTCTCGCCCGGCTCGGCCCAGCCCCACACTTTCACGGGCTTGCCCCGCTGGAGCACCATGCGGTCGCCGAAGATGTTCGGCAGGCGAATGGCGCCCGCGTGAGTGGGTACAGGTATTGCCCAGAAGACGCACAGGGCCGCAAGTAGACTCTTCATTCGACACTCCTCTGCCCCTGTCTGAATCCATCCGCTTTGCGCTCTTGCCGGCCGGTCGGGCGCCTCCGGCAGGCCGTCGATCGGTCATTCCTCGCGTGGTTGCCCCGCACAGGCGAACGACCACACTGTTCCCATCACCGTCCCGGCCGGCGTAATGGTGTCAATCCGCCAGTAGCACTTGCCGGCAGCCGGCAAGTCGCCGGGGTGGAAGAGGTTGCCCACTTGGTTGCCGCGGAACAGCGGCGAATTGCGGCCGGCCTCGGCGACGGCCTTGGCGTCGGCGCCGAAGTAGACTTCGCAAGACGTGCCGCGGTACCCGGGCAGCCAGATCAGGTCCGCGTCCGCCCGGACGCCCTCCGCCTCGTGCGGCGGGATGGGCATCGATGCCTGGGAGGCCTGGCGGCCGGGGATCCAGTAACTGCGGCAGCCGTGCTCGTACGCCCCGATGTCCGGCGCCTTGCCGACGTGGGCGTCCGTGATGCCCTCGATCAAGCGCCCGGCGTCGACAAGGGGTGAGCCGGCCCGCGGGCGGAAATCCATCGCGGCCGGGTCAGTCAGTGGCGGGGAGTCCTTGCGGAACGTCAGTGTCTTGGCATCGATCAGCTTGGCGGAGCCGCTGAAGTTGTGCGACAGCTCGGCCGCGGGCGGCCGGATCTCCCTGTCGCGCCGGACCTCGTGGGGCATCTGGCCGGTCAGCACGGGGGCGTAGTTGTTGTACGCCTTCGAGTGCTCGTTCTGCACCTTGATCAGGTGAGCGTGCTGGTTTCTGGCCCACTCCTTGAACGGCTCCTCGGCCGCCCAGAGCACCAGGTCGAGCGCGGGGTTCTCGATGCAGGTGTTGTTGTACGCTTGGTTGCGGTCCCCCTTGATCATGATGCCTTTCTCGTTGCAGCGCCAGGCGACGTTGTGGTGGATCATGAGGTCGCGGGTCAGGTCGTCCCCCCGGATGCCGATGCCGCCCCAATGGAATGCCTGGTGGTCGTGCACCCAGTTGTTGCGGATGACCGTGCCCGCCAGCCGGAGGCCGTTGCACTGGATCAAGCCGCCGTCGCTCTGCACCAGCCCGCCGTGGTGGACGTAGTTGTACTCGCAGACCGACGGCCCGGCCGAGGGCAGGACCACTCCCTCCGAGGAGCCTACGTGGTGGACGGTGTTGCGCCGGAAGACGGATTTCGCCGAGGCCGCCATATGCACGCCTGCGCAGTTGGCGACCGCGCCGTTGCCAAGGCCCCGCCAGTCCACGTTGTGGATCAGGCAGTTCTCGACGGTGTTCTCGCTGCCGGCCAGCAGGAGGCCCGGCGCCTCGCTGAAGGCGATGCGGCAGTTGCGGATCACGTTGCCCCGGCCCTCGATCAGCGTCGGCGCCAGGACGGAGGCCTCGCCCAGGAGCATCCTCCCCGCCCGCGCGACCCGCTTCGGAAGGTAGGGCTTCGACCCGTCGAGCCGGGCCGCCGGCTCGACGTATGTCGGGTAGCCCAGGTCACAGTCGGCCACCAGGCAGTCATTGCAGCCCTCCAGCAGGAACGTCGCCGCGAAGAACCGCAGGCCTTCGAGCTGGATGTGACCCCTGTCGACCGCAACGAAGGCGTACGGCCGCACCTTGCCCTCGATCTGACGGCCCGAGGGGTCCTTGCCGTCCGGCGGCCAGAGGTAGAGGGTGCGGGCCTTGCGGTCCAGAAACCACTCGCCGGGGGAGTCCAGGGCCTCGAGCTTGCCGTAGAGGAAGTACCGGTCGAAGCCGGGCTGCCTGCGCAGCCGCTGGATGCGCTGCGAGGCCTGGCGCTCGCCCATGTCCCGCGCATACTCGAACGAGTTGCTTCCCGCCGTGTGGTTCTGCACCGGGCGGAGGAATGTCTGCCACGCGCCCACGTTGAGCACGGCCAGGGCGCCGGTCCAGTCCACGCCCGTCGCGGCCAACTCGGGGTCGACGACCCGGCCATACTCGCTCCCCTCGGCCGTGCCGCGCCAGGTGGACTTGTCCCACCGCCTCTCGAACGGCTGGTTGGGCCAGCGCGCCTCGACCATCATCTCGCCGTCGACGAAGAGCTGGCCGACGTCCTGCTTGACCAGGGCCTTGTAAATGCTTCCCTTGTGGACGGACCACGTGCCTCGGACCGGCTCGGTGCCGCTGAGCACCACAGCCTCGCCCGGCCAAGCCGCGAAGCGGATGGGCTTGCCCGCTTCGCCGGACGCCTTGACCCGAACGGTTTCGCGGTAGACCCCGGCGCGGATGCGACAGACGTCGCCCGGCTTCATCGCATCCGCCGCCCTCTGGATCGTGCGGAACGGCTCCCGCGGCGAGCCGGCCCTGGCGTCGTCGCCGTCGGGGGCGACGGCGAACTCGGCGCCCGGCAGTGGGCAGGCCAGGGCGCAGCCGATGGCAATGAACGCCAGGTATGTCTCCATAGTGCGGTGCGACTCCGTCTCGGCCCGTGCCTGGCGCGGCGGGTCCGGCGTCATGGCTGGGCGGGCGGCGCGACTCCCACGGGGGCTTCGTCGATCCATACGGTCATGGCGCCCGGCTGCCGGTTTGCCCAGGCGAAGTACGGCACAGCCGTCAGTGTGACCGGGCGTTTCCCTTCGGCGAGGGCTGTGCCGCGAAGGACCGTCGCGCCTCCCAGCAGGTCCGCGCGATGCTCGGCAGTCAGCTTCGCGTCCCGCGGCAAGGCCATGCGGAAGACATCCACGTCCTGGTGATCGGCCGCCTCCAGGCAATAGACGACCGGGCCGCGCATCAATGCCACCTTGCCACGGTCCTCCTGGACGTTCTCGTGCGCGTAGACTCGATGCGCCGGCATGGGCAGATCCAGTTCCACGACGTCGCCGGCCTGCCAACGACGTTCCAGATGCGCATAGCCGTCCTCCCGCGGCGAGACCGCGGCCGCCTGGCCGTTGACCTTCAGCCCGACGGGCGGGACCTTCGGGTCGCCGAAGCGGTACAGGTCGCTCGGAACGGGTCGGCCCAGCGCCCAGCCCGGGATCCGCAGGCACAGGGCGAATTCGGACGCTTGGTCCGGTGTGACGGTCAGTCGCACGCGCCCGTCCCATGGGTAGTCGGTCTGCTGGGCCAGCTTGACCGTTGCGCCGCCGTCCAGCTTGATCGCAGCCTCGCCGGCGGCGTAGAGGTTGACGTAGACTTGGCCCTTGCTCTGGGCGTAGACGAACCCGCCGACCTGCGGGATGATGCGCGCGAGGTTCGTCGGACAGCACGCCAGACCGATCCACGCAGAGCGGCGCCCGCCTCTGCTGGCCAGCGGGTTCTGGTAGAAGAACGCGTCCCCCGCCAGCGAGATCCCCGAGATCGCGCCGTTGTACAGCGTCAGCTCCATCACGTCGGCATACCTCGCATGGCCCTTCAGCAGGGCCATCCGGTGCTGCCAGAGCACGTGGGCAATGGCCGCGCACGACTCGCAGTACGTCCGGTTCGGCAGCAGGTACGGGTCGCCGAAGCCCTCATCGCCGTACTGGGCGGTGCCGATGCCCCCGGTGAGGTACATCTTGCGGCTGACCACGTCCCGCCAGATGTGGTCGAGCGCCCGCTCGTATTCCGGTGCGTCCATGAACCGCGCGATGTCTGCCATGGCCGAGTACATGTACCCGGCCCGAACGGCGTGGCCGACGGCCTCCTCTTGGGCGACCAGCGGCTTGTGGTCCTGCATCCGGCCGTTGCGGACCCTGTTTCGGGCCCGCCGGTACTCGCGGCGCTGCTCCTCGGTCTGCGGGCCCTCGGGCTTGGGGGGCAAGACGACGGTTGTGGGATCGAAAGGCTTCCGCTCGGTCCCATGAGCGTAGCCGCGCTCATCGAGGAAGAACCGCGACAGCTCCAGGTACCGCCTCTCGCCGGTGGCGCGGTAGAGTTTGACCAGGGCCAGTTCGACCTCCTGGTGCCCCGGCACGTCGTACCGCTTGCCGGGCCCGAAGGTGCCGTCGATGTGGTCGGCGAACCGCCTCGCCGCGCTCAGTGCCCCGGGCTGCCCGCTCAGCCGGTAGTGGGCGACGGCCATCTCGAAGAAGTGCCCCGCGTTGTACAACTGGTGCTCCAGGCGCATGTCCTCCCACCGCTGGTTGGATTTCTGAATAATGGAACACGAGATCAGGAACCCGTCGTCCTGCTGGGCGGCCAGGATGCTGCCGAGGATGCCGTCCACCCGCTGGCGCAGCGGGCCGCCGCGATGCTGCAAGGAACACACCGCGCCTTCCAGGGCCTTGTGAATGTCCGAGTCGAACGCATGATGTCCGCTGGGCGGGCCCTGGATCCGACCCGCCGCCTTGTCGAAGTTGGTGATGTGGCCCGCCTGCTCCAGGCGATCCAGCGCG
>Ga0307380_10011625_pt1 | contig 11007 bp, 11 predicted proteins | sample UN3MG_FD_202239 | JGI IMG/M metagenome (GOLD analysis project Ga0307380, IMG submission 202239) | Soil microbial communities from Risofladan, Vaasa, Finland - UN-3 | ecosystem: Environmental > Terrestrial > Soil > Coastal area > Acid sulfate soil | place: Finland: Risofladan, Vaasa | collected... | reverse complement strand
GCCGCTGTCTCTCCCGATCTCTATGAAATTGCGGTAGAACTCGCAATTCTTGCAATACTCGCCCTTGTCGCCTGGCGCTCGTGGCCATACTTCACCGGCGAGAAATGAACTTCACGCTCCCGCTCGTTGCGGGGCACAGGCTTTTTCTCACGAAAGGAGAATGGATCATGCTCAAGACACTTGCCATCACAGGGTTCATACTCGCCACATGCCTTGCCGCATCGCCGCGATCCAAGGTAATCACCATTGACGGCCACAAGATTGAAGTGGGTGCCGCCGCCCGCCCCGTCCTTCCTGTAATCGACGTTGCCATCACCAGCATCCGCATTGGCAAGGTACTCGATGACGATTCCGAATGTCTCGTTATCACAGGCACCGTCACATCACATCTCGATTCGCCGCGCTACAACATCACGGTTGATGTCGAGTTGTTCGATGTGCTCCCTAATTCCAATGCCACACTGAAGTACCCGTCCTCCTCAACAATGCTCGAAATGGTCAAGCCGGGCAAGACCGTGCCGTGGATAATCGTCTACGCCGAGAGGCACACCACCACCACACACCTTCACTACTTGGTCCGGGCCTCCTACGAAGAGATCAACCCGGCATTCAAGAACTAGTGAGGGCATAATCTGTCTGATCACGTTGCCACCAGCGTTCCTTCGTTCACGTTGTCTCCGATCAGCGGCCGCCATCGCTTACAGCCCGCCTTCGAGTCGTGCCCATTGAACCGTCACGCCGACCGTCGCGGTCATCTCCGTTGCCCTCAATTAAGCCGTAGCTGCCACGCTGCCAGACGCTGCATACACCGGCCTCCACAGACACACCGCCGTAAGCGCCCCGGCTGTGGCCCAAGTCGCGCCTATGGTCAGCAGCACAAATTCGCTGCCATAGGCTGCGTTTGCCGTGATCAGGTAGGTCTTGAGCGCCGTGCTGTCCTTGACGATAGCTGGTGTCGCATCAAACCATGTCATGCCGATATCGAGAGCCGTGTTCACCGTCGCTGCAATATATGCAGTGGCCACCGTTCCGTTTCCGACGCTCGCATTCTCGCCGCCCGCACTCACGGTTTCCGAGACTATGCAAAAGAATTTGGCTTCGACAGTTCCTGTGATGTCGAACAGATATGCGTTCGCCGCTGGTCGGGAGACGGACTTGCTCGCCATCCTCCACCCGTTGTAGAGCATCATGGCCTGCATGTCCGCGTAGACCGAATCGCCTACGTCGCTCCCGCCGTCCGCCGAATACCCCAGCCCAAGTCTTGCACTGAGATCGGTGAGCAAATCAAAAGGGTTCAGGGTGCCGCTCCTCTGGCACCACACGTCGATTGCATCGGTCGATGAACCGAGATACACGAACACCTGATACGCACACGCACCCCGAGTGTCCACCATCAGCGTAGCCGGTGTATTGTCCGCCGGGGAATGCTTCGCCACGCCAATCGCGTTGCTCGTCAGGGTGATCGTGTCCGCCCACATGTCGCCCACGGTCGCCGTCGCGCTCCCGATATCGTCCGAGTAGATCAGTGTGCCGGCCGTAATCACGCCCGTGGCCACAACCTCCGGGACAAGGGGCACCGCATCCGCACCATCCACCACCGTAGCCGCCCTGGTATACAGCACCACCTTGTAGTTGCCCGTCTTCCCATCGGTCCCCGCCGCATCCCGCAGCCCGAACTTGAACCGCAACATCGGGAAGTTCTCGGTCGAGCGAATGCCAGACGTGCCCGCTGTTATCGACGGGGCAGTACTGATACTGGTCTCGACCGCAACTGCCGTAAACGAAGTGGCCTTCGTCGCGCCGTCCAATATCAATTCCAAGTCGCGCTGCAAGGCACCCAACGCCCTGGTTGGAGCCAGAGTACGCGTAAACATGGTGTTCGGAGCCGTCATAGCCATGTTGTCTGTTCCTGTTATTACCCTACCTAGTTAGAACGGTGTCGTTGTCATTTCCGGAAGATCGTCAAACGAAACAAACTCATCGGCTTGCGGCTGCTGTGATTGCTCGCTGCGCGGGAGGAATTGAATGCTCTCCGCCGTAACGAACATTCGCTGTTTGTTCTGCCCCTCTGCATCAACCCAACACTCAGTTGTCAGATGCCCCTCCACGAGCACAAGGTCGCCGACCCGCCGATTATTCACTACCGCCACGGCAAGCTTCCCGAAACATTTGACTAGCACGAATGCCGTTTCATGTTTGCCTCGGCCCACCCACCGGTGCGGATTATCTACCGCGCACACGAATTCTGATACCATCGTCCCGCCCGATGTTTCGTGCTGCTTTGGATTGTCAGTCAAATTGCCGCAAAGAATAACTTTGTTAAAGCCCGGCAACGGGCACCTCCTCTATCTGTTCAGCCGTTGATTCTGTAATGATTTCCGCCACCTGGCACTGCTGCTCGGCGTGCTTCACGGACTGCCGCAGGAGGTGACAGGTCAATTGCTCTGCCATCAGCCGCGAGCCTGCGAAATATGTTGCTACCTGGTATCGCACCAGGAATGCCGCGATGGTGGCGAGAATCGCGTTCTGGTGAACACGCAACCTCCCATCCGGCCGCCGGTTCGCCCGCCCCGTCAGCACGTCGGCCAATGATCCCTCAACGACTATCGCCCCGCCCGCCACAGCCAGTTTCTCAAGTTCGCGCTCAAAACGCTCCCGCCCATGCGTGATCGAGCTGAGGAAGTCAGCAGGACTTTTCCGCTCAACGGTGAAGGGGCTGCCGTCGGCCCGGTAATCGCCCGCCTGTAACGTGCCAGGTGCCGCCTGCACCATTGGGAAATCGGCGAATGCCCACGGCAGTTGTTCGCGGGTGTCGATTGTGATTCGCAAAACGCCATTCTGCCGTGTTATGCCGGGCATTACTTGCTGAATTATGTCACCGATGTGTTCAGGTTCCGACATCTAGCTGTTCTTCACTTTCTCGTTTACTGATTTCAGTAAATTACTATGCCTGCCCCGTGAACAAAACCATAACCCTGCCAGACGATTCCGAAATACCCGCATTCTTCTGTCAATTCGCGTAACATGGTGTAACGCTTCGCGTAACATGTATTTTCCGAGAAAGGCATATTCCATAAGGCTTTTTTAGTTCCCGATTTTCTGTAACGCATGTAACTTCAGTTTCCTGGTTGACCGCCATGTACACCCTTCATGAGAACTAATGGGAATCCCGCGTTACATGCGTTACAAAGTTACAGGAGCTTGATGCCGTACCACCCGCGCACGACCTTACCCGCCACGCGATTAGCTTGGCTTTTGCATTCCATTGTCTTTAACCGATCCGTCACGAGCCGTCCCCACCGTAGTTCACTTGCCCCCTCAAATGCTTCTTTCAGTTGGGCAACCGGCGTCCACGCTTCGGGATCGAGAGCTGCCACTTCGCCAAGGAACCCGGCGAGCGGGTCTTCGTCCGCGCGGTATTCCGCCGTTGCCGCTTTTACCGACTCAGGTGCTGGCATTCCGCTTTCAAGCCTGGCAAGGTTGCCCTGCACGGCCCACGCGAGAATCCCCGGCCATTCGGCCTTGAGCTTTTCGAGCAGGTGTTTGTCCGGTGGCCGTTCGGTGCCTTCCAAGAACTGCACGGTGAACGGCATCAGCTTCACGCGTTCCCACGCTGCGGCCGAGTCATCCCGGATGTGTGGTCGGTGATTCGTGACCAGCAGCAACTTGAACGTCCTTGGGAAATCGAAATAATCAGTCCGCATATATCTGCCGGTAAGAGTCGAGTCGCCGGTCATTTCCTTAACGAGTTGAATCCGCAGGTGTGCCCCTTGCTCTGTTTCGCTACCGACGACGAATCGCATCCCGTGAAGTTTCGCAAGCTCGGTCGGGTGTTCTTCGCTGTGCCGCACCGTTAAGAGACTTGCCGGCGCCTTGCAACCATAGTCGCCCATGAAGCCAAGGATCGTGTCAAGGAAAACGGATTTACCGTTTCGGCCAGTGCCAAAAAACACAGGGAAAATGTGCTCGGAGATATCACCCGTCAGCCAATAGCCCGCAAGCCGTCCAACAAAGTCTATCAAGGGGATGTTGTTGTTGAAAATTTCCGCCAAGAAGGTCTCCCATCGCGGGCACAGAGCCTTGGGATCGTAGGCGACGGGGGCAAGCTTAGTAATCAGGTCGTCCTTGTTATGAGGCTTCAACTCGCCTGTCTTCAAGTCGACGGTGCCGTTCTGGACGTTCAAAACCCAGGTCTCTTTGTCAAAATTATCCGGCGTCACGGCCAATAGTGGCTTAGTGAACTCAAGAATGCCTCGTATGGTGCTAATACGCTCACAGGCGTTCGCCCAATCACGTAATGCCTTCCGCCTGTCGGAGTCTTGTTCGTCCGCCGCTTCCTGCGTAATCAGTTGCGGCAGAAGCATCGCCGTCCGCTGTGCATGGAGTGCCGCGTCCCGCGCCCAACGGCGGCCGTCCCACATCAGCCAGGAGTTCCACGGTTCGCACCAGCGGAAGTTCTCTCCGAACACCTGCACGAATCGCTCGGCAGTTCCTTGTTGTGTAAGGTGGCAACCGGCAAAATCCATCCGTGATATCTTTGCCTCTTTTACCTGTGTTTCATCCGCGTTTTCGGTGGTTTTCCACACGGATGCGGCTTCGGCCATTCTGAGAATCTCGCCGATTATATCTTCTGTTTCCTGTGCATCACGGTATTCAAGCCAATCTACAACGTCGCCACCCGCGGGTAGTTCATCGGGCGGTTCGATGATCCGAACCGACGCGGGCGGGTCGAGTGCCGACAGGATTTTCGCAACCGCCTCGGCATACTTTCGGCCAGGTATGTCGGCGTCCGGCCAGATGGCGACGTCGCGCCCGGCAAGCAGTCCCCATGCGGACTTCCTCGGTGCCGATGAACCGTGTGCGGAAGTCAGCCCGGTCAGCCCCAACGACTCAATCGCATCGGCGCATGTTTCGCCCTCGACGATGAACACCAAGCCTTCAGTCGGCAGCCGGTCGGCTGCATACAACGGCAACGGTCCTGACGGATCACCAGCACGCCAACCGTCAGCGTCACGGTGGATCGGTCTGAACGTTTTGTCGGGTTTGCCGTGCTCATCGGTGCTGGGAAGATTGAAGCGAAGTATCGTGAAGTTCCCGGTGTAGGTCTGGCAGCCCGCCAGGACACCCCCGGTGCTCTGTGCCAGCGAAGCGGCAGCCTCGTCGATGCTCGCATAAGCGCGACTCTTAGTTCGTGGCGTCACTTTGGGTGGTCGTGCAACCGGTTCGTGACGGCTCTTGTCTTTGCCGAATCCGTTGTTGCCGAACAAGCCCGCCCCCTTCAGGATAGCCTCAAATTCGCACCCGTGAAGACAATGTGCCAGAAGCTTCCCGTCCTCGCCTTCGGCAATACCGAGATGTTGGTCGCCCGTGGTTTTATCTGATTCGCAGCACGGACAATAAGCAGTCCATCTGTCGTTGCCGATGGAACGCACGTCCCTGAAATGGCGGAGATCATCAAGGATCATCTGCCATTACCTCCCGGAGTGGAGATTGACTTGGCATTCGGATTCAGGCGCACATCTTTGGCTGTGAGCTGTTCAACGAATCTGACGATTGCCTGTTTGCTTGTGCAAGTAGAATTGCCGCATTTTACCGCTTCCAGTTTGACACCGTGAAGACCACTCGTAACCCATCGCCATACACACCCGAACGACGGCTTGCACCCCCTACGCCGCCTAGGGAATAGAAGTGTCGCATCCTGCAAGGTTACAATGTCTTCCAAGAGAACGTTAATCATTTGTTAACCTCTCATTGCGTGTTCTCGTATGCTCTCGTCTCTATAGGAAAGGTGGGGCACCTGAGAGATTTGAGAAAATTGAAGTTCTTTTGAAGAATGAGGCGGTTGCCGGTGAGACCTACCGACGAAACAGAGACGCCCCAGGCCGCAATTAAGCCCAGGGCGCCGTGCAAGACATGAAATTATCCTGAATGCAGTTATTTCTAAGACAGCATCTTCAGCTCGGCGTACGCCTCCTGCTCATCGGGCGATAGTTTTGCATAGCATCTCTCGCAGAAGAGGATTATCGACGCCTTCTCATCCTTCTGTTGCGCGCCGACCATCAAACGGACAAACTTAACCCCGCGTCGCTGGCATTGTTGGCATTCCTCAACGTCATTGCCTGCACCATATTGCATCGTGGGTTGCGTCTGGCCTGTTGCTTCATCCTCACTTAGAAACTCGTCATTTGACATTCGGGAGAAGCTCTTCGCTTTTCCACGCCCCCTCCAGTTCCGTGCGGCAGACTCTCGATATCCAACGACGCGCTTCTTGTCGGTATTGTCAAAGACGACGACACTGTTCCACAGGTCATCCGGATTTCTCCTGGCGGCGCTGTTATACGTGGAGATAGTGCCTGCCGCCATGTCAAGTTCGCTGGTCAGGTACTTCCGGCTTACTAGGTCTTTAGGGGCAACATAGTCTTTCACCATTCCTCCCGCATGCCGCAAAGCGTCCCTTATCACATCAACAAAAGATGGCACACCGGAAACCGTATCCGGCGAGAATACAAAGGACATGCTCGTTTGCACCTTCGGGTCGATCTTCTCAAACACCGGCTTCCCGCCCGGTCCCCGGTATCCCAATAGGTTCACGCCGAGCCAGAACCACGGTGCAGCATCACGCGCGTCAGTGCCAGTCAACACTGCATCGAGTTGGTCGTAACACGTCTGCCATTCGGTGCTATCAATGCCCGAATACCGCCCCGCCAATAGGAATGGCCGTATTTCATTCAGCGTGACCGCCTTAAGCATAAGCGCGGACTCTAACGCCATAGACAGACACCACTGAGCATGCCTCAATCCGATATCATCTGCAAAAGCCGGGAGATCGAGAATCCTACTGACGAACGGTTCAGTCCACACATCTATCGGGCTGCGCAACTTTCCCCAATCCCATCGGGCATAAGGATCAAGCAGATGCTTTCTCACGGTGTCCTGTGCAGTCTGGACGTAATGCTCGACGCTCGGATACTCCTGTGCTCGCGGGTGGCCCGGCGCCGGCCACTTCACAGGCCCCGAAAGGGCGGGTGGCACCCTCTTCCGCACGAGGTCAAACCCGTCCCGAATCATGCCGACAAGTTTTCGGTAAGCATCCCCGGCGGGCTGTCCCTTCTCCATCGCCAGCAAAGACCAGTTGATGCGGCGCCAAGTTTCACTGCCGAATCCCGGATCAATCAATGCTGTCTCCGTCCACCGCGCACCGTCTTTCAGGAACCCGCTCAGGATTGTTCCGCTTATGCGGAGATGCTTTTCTCTCAGCAGAGAACTGGCATCGGCAGGACAGCGGTCAGCGATTCTTGAGGCTTGTTCGGCAAGGTCATGTAACGTAGCAGATTGCACAGACATGTTCACTATCCTTTCATCATTGGCACCCCGGCCGACCTGCTGGATAGTGACGGGGGAGCAAGTCAAACCGGGGTGCCATCAAGAGCCGTCGGCCGACGACCCCGTAAATACTAACGGAGGAGAGCGGAAAAAGTTCATTTATCACGCGGTTTTTCACGTGCCAAATTCAGGATTTTCCGCTTAGTTTTTGCCGAGAGAGTAGGCCATGCAGTAGCAACCTCGGCGAGGCCGTCATCGTCTCTCTTTGCGTGTTCCAAACAGCCTGTTTTGTTGTACGGTTTCTGTACGGTTCCAGTGTCATCTGCCGGTGCATGACTGTCAGCTATTGTGCGCTGTCTGGCATCAGGTGAATTCGAGAAACCCTTATCGGGTGTTGGGTTTGGCTTGGATTGCGTGCCAACTGTCGGGGTGTGTCTAATATGTGGTTCTGGCCTATCCTCGCTATGGAAGCGGTTCAATTCCCCCCGCCTCCACCAGTCATCAGGGGCAGATTCGCTTGGTACATAAGCGTTTTCTGCTCCTGCTGCTTTCAAGGCCTGTTCAGGTTGTACGGATTCTGTACGGGGTCGGAACCGCTCGCCGATCTGCTCGACGATGGAACGCAACCGTTCCTGTTCGGCACGGGCGTAGGTGAGAAGGGTGAGGCGGGGATCGTGGTGGCGCATCAACTCTTGCGCTTCCTTGGTGCTCGCGCCGGTGGTGAAGACGGCGGAGTCATAGGTGACGCGCAGACCAGTGAAGCAGGCGACGCCCAGGGCGGTCCGCTTCTCGATCTTGGCTGCTTGGAGCAAGCGGTCGAATTCGCGGCTGTTGTGGAATGACACGAAGAGCAACGGGCGGTCGGGGACCTGTCCCTTGCGGTGCTTGGCGTTGCGGGTGTAGAGGCGGAGGGGCACCCCGCTGTCGGCGAAGGTCTTCAGCCGTTCGGCCAGGTCGCGCGGGATCGGCTGGTTGCTGCCGTACCCGCTCTTGGTGTCCAGCGAGTGCAGCTTGATGGTGGCGACGTCCACGTCGAGGTCGTCGACGGCGAGCGCGCGCAACTCATCTTCACGGTACGCCGAACAAATGGAGGTCTCCATCAGCAACTTGTAATGCTCAGGCGCGACTGCATAGAGTTTCTGCACCTCGTCGTCGGCGAAGGCACGGGTTACTTTGGTGCGGTCGGTGTTGTAGCGGCCGAAGTCCTTCAGCGGGTCTTCCGGTAGGAAACTGCGTCTCACGCACCAGCGGCAGAACGATTGTAGGGCTTCAACGCGGTTCTGGCAGGTCTTGCCGGTGCGGTTGCCCTTCTGGTACTCCTGCATCACGCGTTCCACGCGGGTAAGGCAACCCATCAGGTCGGCAAGAGTCATGACGCTCAACTGTTCCTTCCACCAGTCAAGCAGGAGTTTGCGTTTCAGTCGGTGCGATTCCCGCCAGGGTCGACCGCGCCGTCCGCCTTGCGATCCTCCCCATGCCAAGTAATCCTTTACCACGTCGTCATAGTCGCGCTTGCTGTGCTTTTGCCACGCCTTGGGCACGGGCCTGATGTCGTGGCGGATTTCCCAATGCTTGAGTTGTGTCCGCTCGGCAAGGTTCTGCGTCTTGGCTTTCGACTTGTAGCCCGTGCCAGTACACTGCCTGTTTTTGTAGTCCGTATAGTGGAACCGGTAGTTCGGGAAGACCGTCCCGTCTTTCCGCTTAGTTTGGAAAACACTCGCCATAGTTATTCTCCCTATGGGTCGTAACGGGCAACTCGCTTGACTTCAAGTTGTTCGTCTGCGTCCATCCGCTCGAAGTGGGCAAGGATACGCCCGGTGAACCAACACCGTCGCTTCCCCATGCGGAACGGAGGCGGAAGTTCCCGTCGGGCCACCATTCTCGGAATCGTTCTCGTTGATACCTTCAGAATCTGGGCAAGATGTCCTTCATCCACAATCGTCTTTTCCGGCAGGCGCGCCAACTCATCGATCAATACACCAAAGTGTTCGCTTTTTCCATCCACTATTGCTGTTATCATCTGCGATCCTCAAAATGTCAAACAATCACATCGTTGCACGTCGCGGCATGCTCATAAGTCCCAACGCTATCCTGTCACCGGCTTCTGCTTTTCAACCCAACGCTCAATCTCGGCCGCCCGCCACAATGTCCGTCTGCCAACTCTAATCGGTTGGGGCAGAATGCCCGTCCGCCTGTGGTTCCACACGCTCCGCCGCGAAATGCACAGGAGATGTGCAACTTCGGTGTCGGGGATGAGCAACCTACGCATCACGCTGGCTTCCTTCAACACGCACTTATCCAAATGTAATTCTCCAATGTGCCAATTCAATCGCAATCGTGCATCGGTCAGAGCCAAACGAGAAGCTATTTCTGTGACTTCATACTCACTTATTGCTTTTCTACATTCACAATGAAACGTTCCAGCGTTTTGATGATGGCTCGGGCCATGCTCGTTATCGTTGACGTGGTGGTTTTTTCAGGGTGAAGATCAATGATGAAATCCGCCGCTTCTTGCATCTCACGCAGGGCACTGCTCAGGTCACGGGTATTTTTCCATGATCCGCGAATGATTGCCTTGCTTTTCAGTCTCCCTTTCGTCCATTCGAGAAACGCTTTCTTGCCGTCCTTACCGGCCCGCTGCCAGTAATGCTTGAGTTGTTGAAGATTGTGGCTGTCCCCGGTGAGTTCACTGTCCTTCACCACAACCGCTGCCTCGAACTTTGTCTTTGCCGCACGAGGCTTGTCCTCTTCCAGCACCGCCTTCGCCGCTTCCGGCTCCTCCTTCTGGCGGATATCCTCATAGACTTTGTTGATACTCGTCTCACCCCGGCGTAGGGCATCCTTCACCGGGTCTGCTGCCTTCTGCTTGATCACCTTCGCCTTCGCAATCGTGTCGTGCGAGACCCCCGCGATCTTGGCAACCTCCTTTTTGGTGTCGAGTGGGTTGTCAGATTTCTGACGACCCATTCCAGATGCATTTCCCCCTCGCTGTTCATTTTGTTTCGCCTTCTTCGCGATCAGCGGCTCCAACTTCAGAGCCAGCTCTGCCCGCACGAATGGCGGCAGGTTCCTCCGCCCGAGTTGGTTGCGGATGATCCAAGCTTCTGCCGTCTCCCGGTCAGGCAGTTCGATCTCGACCACCTTGAACTCAATGCCGCGCCGAGTGCAAACCTCAAGGCGCGTGTGGCCGTCGAGCAGGATGTTCTCGCCCGCCCACACCACGAGCGGGTCGCGGCAGCCGTCCTTGACGAGGTTCTCTTCGAGCAGAGCGCGCTCGTCATTCGACAGCACCGGAATCAGGCCTTTGAATTCGGGGTCAATCTTGGGGTTCATCACAGCATTCTCCGTTGATGTCATTTGGCCGATGGCCACCGGCGGATGCGTGAACGCTAAAGGCCCCGGGCCGGCACCATTACCTTGTCCTATCATGCTCATCGTCATGTCCATTGCTTTCCTGAGTTCTTTCGGCGCGAGGCTTTCACAATTGTGCATCCGGCAACGCTTCATTGCACTGAATTCATTATACACACAACACGCACGAGATGCAAGCGAAAGTTAGCGGAGCCGTCCCGATATCAAAAACAGAAACACCCAACATGAACGCTGTAGGTGCTCCAACGTTCGTGCTGTAGATCGGCCGCATCTGGACTGAATGCCTACAACGTTTGTGTTGTAACGCGAATT
>Ga0307380_10011624_pt1 | contig 11009 bp, 7 predicted proteins | sample UN3MG_FD_202239 | JGI IMG/M metagenome (GOLD analysis project Ga0307380, IMG submission 202239) | Soil microbial communities from Risofladan, Vaasa, Finland - UN-3 | ecosystem: Environmental > Terrestrial > Soil > Coastal area > Acid sulfate soil | place: Finland: Risofladan, Vaasa | collected... | reverse complement strand
TGCCGCTGTTCTCGTTGCTGCACTCCCCTTGATGCCCCTGACTGGGCTCGAACTAGCACGCCCACATGGGCAGAAGCCCTCTGGCTCCTGCAATTGGTGGCTAGGTTGCAGACAGTGCGTTTGTTTACAGGGTATGCGCGCTAGCCAGGGAAGGTTGTTGAATAGCAGCGTGCAAAGGAGGAGTGAGAGCGAGTGACTTGGAGGTGCACACGCCATCTTCAGGCTCCGTTCTGGTCAGACTGTGGCACCTGCACGCTTGGGCGCACAGACAGAGTACGGGGACATAGAACTGGAACGGGTGATGTGCCTCGATCTCTCGCTTTTCGCTGCGAGCTGAGGCACTTGCCGATTAGCCTCGCCGTATCGCCTCGTCGCCGTACTTCTCCCTGATCCGATCAACAGACTGACTCAGCCGCCTCAGCTTCTCAATCCTCTCGTCTCCCGGTTGGTCGAATAAGCTCAGTTGTCTCACTTCTATGTCGAAGTTGGTGACCCCCACGCCGATCAACCGCACCTTCCTCTTGCTGTCCCATGAACGGTCGAGGAGTCTCGCCGCTTGATCGAAGATCACCTGCTCCAGATCGGTGGGGATCCGCATGGTCACCTGGCGGGTGAAAGTCTGGAAATCAGAGTATCGGAGCTTGAGCTTCACCGTCCGGCCGCGCAATCCTCTCTTACGCAGTTGTTGGGCCACACTCTCGCTGAGGATGAGGAGCTTCTTTCTCAATACCTGGCGGTCACCAACGTCTTGGGCGAATGTGGTCTCTCGGCTGAGCGACTTCTCCTCTCGTTCGACCACGACAGGACTATCATCCATGCCCTTGGCCTGTCGGCGGAGATCGCGCCCCCGACGACCGAACCGGGCTTCCAATAGGGCCGCGGGAAGCTGGGCCAGCTGTGCGATGGTAGAGACGCTCATCTCGTGCAGACTCTCCGCCGTGACCTCGCCTACCCCCCATAGTTTCTCCACCGGTAGCGGAGCCAGGAACTCAGCCTCCCTCCCGGGCGGTACCACTACGAAGCCGCGGGGCTTCTCCAGGCCGGAGGCGATTTTGGCCACCAGTTTGTTGGAGGCCAGGCCCATGGAAGCGGTTAGCCCGAGTTCCGCCGATAGCCGCTCCCGAAGACCGTGAGCCAGTTCTTCAGGCGAACCCCAGTGGGCCTCGCATCCAGTCACGTCGAGGAAAGCTTCGTCCAGGGAGAGGGGCTCTACGAGGGGAGTGTACTCGGAGAGGATGGCCATCATGCGCGCAGAGTATTCCCCGTAGATCTTGTGACGTGGGGGGAGGATGATGGCCTGGGGACAGAGGCGTAGAGCCTGAGCGGTAGGCATGGCCGAGCGGACACCGAAGGCCCGCGCAGCGTAAGAGGCCGAGGCTACCACTCCGCGCCGCTCCGGGGGTGCTCCCACGATGATCGGCTTGCCTTTGAGGGAGGGATCGAGGATCTCTTCGACCGATGCGAAGAAGGCGTCAAAGTCGAGGTGGAGGATGTGCCGTCTTGTCATCGGGGCCACACCTGTGCTAGGCATTGCTCCTCCAGGGGCTCTTAGTAACCGTCACAACTGTTGGTGTTGCCGCCCCTACTTGCTCTCAACCATGCCCTCTTGCTGGGACAAGGAGGCTGGTGCCTTGTTCCCAGGATGCCAGGCAAATCCTCTCTTGGCCTTCGTTGTAGGTGTTTATGGGGATGTTCTGCTTGCCCTACAGCCAAGCCCGACTTGGCACTACTGTTTCGTAAGGCCGGCTATGCTGGAAGAGAAAGAGGGCCTGGCGTGGCCCTCGTTCGTCATGCCCCTGACTGGACTCGAACCAGCACGCCCTTGCGGGCACAGGCCCTCAACCTGCCGCGTATTCCAATTCCGCCACAGGGGCTCCAAGTGGTATTTTATACCCTCGCTGCCGGTTTGTCAACCAGAGACTCCCAGAAGTTGGGGGAGCCGGCACTGCGCACATCACCGTGGCTCAGGCAACGTCCACGCGCAGGTCTTCGATCTCCTTCGCGCACCTCCATGCATCCTTAAGGTCCAGCGCTTGACAAAGGGCAAGAATGGGAGTATAATGTGTTAATAATAGGAATTATTAGCAATAAGAGTCGATAGAGGGCTTGATGTGCAGGGAAAGCGAGCGAGAATGAGGAAGACGGGCGTGGTCATAGCTGCCAGCGGAGGCGCATACAGCGGGCGAAGGGGGCCGGCGAGGGGTTGGCGTATGCGTTGGGGCAGGTCCAGGAGGGCGGTGGGACCGGAGCACGAGGAGCTGGCGAAGACGGTGAGGAAAGGCGGCGGATACGATCTCGTGGAAGTAGGTTATGACCACGGACGGCGGCCTTCGATCGCCAGCGCGGTGGAGGCCGTGATCCGGGGTGGAGCGGGACGGGTGGTGGTTGTTCCCGCTGGGAAGCTGAACTCCAGTGTGGCGGAAGTGGTGAGCAGACTTCAACAACGACACCGGGGTGTGGAGATCGTTCACGTCCAGGAACCCGCGGACACAACAGGGCGCGCCGACTGGGTCATCAGGAAAGTCAGGGAGCACGATCCTGATCATATGCAGGCCGAGGCTTACTTCGGCATTGGACGGCTGTCGGGACTCGGGACGGGGGAGACCGCGGTGATTCACGACTTCGATGCTGGGCACACGGTGCTGAGCCGGCTCTCAGCTCTCGGCTTCACCCCTGGTTCCCAGGTGACGATGCTCCAGAACTACGGTCACGGTCCCGTGATCGTCGGCGTCCGGAACACGCGTATCGCTCTCGGCCGATGCGAGGCGGCGAAGATCCGGGTGAGAGAGACCGCATGTGGTGAGTGACTAGGCGAAGGGGCGCTGGTTGGAGCGATGAGTGAGGGGCGAAGGATCAGGGTTGCGCTGGCTGGCCAGCCTAACGTGGGCAAGTCGACGGTCTTCAATCTATTGACCGGCCTCAGCCAGCACGTGGGGAACTGGCCGGGCAAGACTGTGGAGCGCAAGGAGGGCACCTACTCGCACAATGGCATCAGCGTGGACATCGTGGACCTGCCCGGCACCTACAGCCTCACGGCAAACTCCGCCGAGGAGGTGATCGCCCGCGATCACATCATCAAAGAACGGCCCGACGTGGTCGTAGCGGTGATCGACGCCTCCTCCATGGAGCGGAACCTGTATCTGGTCGCCGAGTTGCTGTCCCTGCAAACTCCCGTCATCGTGGCCGTGAACATGATGGACGTGGCGGACCAACAAGGGCTGAAGATCGAGCCCGAGGTGCTGCAGGCGGCGCTGGGTGTGCCGGTCGTGCCGATGACGGCCACCAAGAACCAGGGAATCCGTGAGCTGGTGGAAGCCGTCGACGAACTGACACGTGACGGGTCCACGTACGAACCGAAGAGACCGGAGATCAGAGAGGACCACAGGGCGGTCCTGGAGGAGCTCGAGCATCTGGTGGCTGCCTATGTGCCGCAGCCTTATCCATCGGACTGGGTCTCCCTCAAGCTCCTCGAGGGAGACGACGAGATCACGGCCATGATGCAGAAAGGCTTGCCCGAAGATGTGTGGGAGCAGGTCCATGACATCCTGAGAGAACACGAAGATGCTGTGGTGTCTGTGGCGAGCGGACGGTACGACTGGATCGGTCGTATGACTCGCGCGGCTCTGGTGCGCCCTGGCGTGGGCCAGGTGACACTGACTGAGAAGTTGGACCGCTGGGCCACCCATCCCCTCTGGGGACTGCTGGTGCTGGCAGGGATCCTGGGAACGGTGTTCTTGTTGACCTATTCGTTAGGCGCGCCACTACAGGGGTTGCTGGAGACGTACCTAGTGGAGGCCAGCGCCCGCCTCGCGGCGAGTGCTCTGGCAGGCGGCCCCAGCTGGCTGATGGGCTTGATTGTGGATGGCATAATCGGCGGCGCGGGGACGGTGCTCACTTTCATCCCCATCCTGATCATCTTCTTCGCCGTCATGGGGTTGCTGGAAGACGTCGGCTACATGTCTCGTGCAGGGTATGTCATGGATCGTTTCATGCACCTCATGGGGCTGCATGGCAAGAGCTTTCTGCCTCTGTTCCTGGGCTTTGGATGCAGCGTACCGGCGGTGATGGGCACACGTGTCATCGATTCGCGGGCCGGCCGCCTTCTTACCACGATGTTGGTGCCTCTGGTGCCGTGCACTGCGAGGATGGTGGTTCTGGCCTTCATTACACCCATCTTCTTCGGTGCGGCCGCGCCTCTGGTCGCCTGGAGCCTGGTGGGGCTGAACCTCTTGGTGTTGGCCGTGTCCGGCGTGGTGATCAACAGGATCGCCTTCGGAGGTGAGCGAGCCGCGTTCATCATGGAGCTGCCCCTGTACCATAAGCCCAACTGGCAGACCATCGGCATTCTGATCTGGCAGCGCTCACTGGCCTTCTTCAAGCGTGCTGGTACCGTGATCCTGGTCGTGTCGGTAGTGCTTTGGGGGTTGTCAGCCCTGCCAACGGGAGAGATAGAGACTAGCTACCTGGCCAGCGCGGGGCGGCTGCTGGCCCCTCTTGGTGCCCTGATGGGGTTGAGCTGGCAGATGATGGTGTCGGTGCTCACCAGCTTCGTGGCCAAGGAGAACGCCATCGCCTCCTTGGGCGTGCTATACGGAGCGGGCAGTGAGGCAGGATTGGCCGAGACCCTGCCCACGATCATGAGCCCCGCGGCGGCGCTGAGTTTCCTGGTGGTCCAGATGCTCTTCATTCCCTGCGTAGCAACGGTGGTCTCCATATTCAACGAGACCAAATCCTGGAGGTGGACTCTCTTCAACCTGCTGTTCTTGCTACTGGTCTCCTTCGGGATTGGGATTCTCGTCTACCAAGTAGCGAACCTAGTTACATAGGGGGTCTGGAAGAGGGGCATGCTGGAGAGGCTGCTAGGTGTACTGGCGCAGGGCGGGGCGGTCAGCTGCGGCGATCTGGCGCGCACCCTTGGCGTAGACCAGAGGCTGGTACAGCAGATGGTGGAACACCTGGCCAAGCTGGGGTACTTGAGGCCTGCGGCGGGGTCCTGCGGAGACGAGTGCGGAGCCTGTGCGCTGGAGGGCCCGTGCTCGAGCGGCGGACCCGGCCGCACCTGGACACTCACCGAGAAGGGCAGTCGGGCTGCACGAGAGGCGAGGTAGGTCTCGCACTATACCTTCTCAGCATGGCGTTCTGGGGTGGGAATCATCTCCTACGACGCGGGAAGCCAGTCCTTTCCTCTCGTCCGCGGCTGTGGCACGATGCCCCCATTGGGTTAGCGTCAATTGCCCATCGCCTTTAGGGTCTTCTCCAATTGGCGCCGCCAGGCCTTGTGCCCGAGTGAGGTGGGCAGTACCAGGCGGTCACCGGCTATTCTCACGTCCTGGGGCAATCGCCCCTGTGCTCGGCGCCGCTTCACCTCGGCCACACTGCCCAGTCCGATGACGGCCCTGCCCCCGTCGGTGGTGACGATTTCCACCCCTGCATCAGTTGCCAGGACTTTGAGCCGCAAGAGATAGATGAGGTTCTCTGTCTCTTCGGGCAGTGTTCCGAATCGATCCTGCAACTCCCGTTGGATGTCCTCTATCTCCTCGATGGTTCCCAGGCTGGCCATGCGTCGGTATATCCCCAGCCTTAGACTGTCCTCGGCTACGTAGTCCTGTGGTATTAGGGCGTCGAGAGGAAGACCGATCGTGGGGCCGGCGGCGTCCGGTGCGGGAGTGACCGGACCTGGTCGCAACTCCCCCATCTCTTCTGCCGACTCCTTCTCCCTTTTGCTCAGATCTTCTATCGCTCTGGACAACAAGCGGCAGTACAGGTCGAAGCCCACCGCGCTGATGTGGCCGTGTTGTCTCGTGCCCAGGACATCGCCACCGCCCCTGATCTCCAGGTCTCGCATCGCGATCCGGAATCCTGCCCCGAACTCGCTCGCTTCCCTGATGGTCTGCAATCGCTTCCGCGCCTCGTCGCTGAGAGGCGCATCTTCGTCGTAAAGCAGATAGGCGTAGGCTCTGGCTGTGCTTCGCCCCACTCTGCCCCGAAGTTGATGAAGCTGGGCCAGGCCGAAGCGATCAGCCCGGTTGACGATGAGGGTGTTGGCGCTGGGGATATCTATGCCGCTTTCGATGATGGATGTACACACCAGGACATCGTGGGCTCCTGCTGCGAAATCGGTCATTACCTCTGCCAGCTTGCCTTCGTCCATCTGACCGTGTCCGACCACGATGTCCGCTTCCGGGACGAGCGTGCGCAAACGGTTGGCGATCTGCTGAATGCCTCGCACCCTGTTGTGCACAAAGTAAACCTGCCCCCCACGGTCGATCTCTCGGAGAATGGCCCGCCGCACGAGCGCCTCGTCGTAGGCCGAGACCCGGGTGACCACAGGAAGACGGTACTCTGGAGGTGTGTCAATGGTGTTCATATCCCTCGCGCCTGCCAGGGATAGATAGAGAGTGCGCGGTATGGGCGTGGCGGTGAGCGTCAACACATCCAGCTCGCGCCGCATCCGCTTCAACTGCTCCTTGTGGGCCACACCGAACCGTTGTTCCTCGTCTATGATCAGCAACCCCAGGTCCTTGAACGCAACGTCTTTCTGAAGGAGCCGGTGCGTGCCAATGACGATATCTACCTTCCCCTCTCTGATGTCCTCCAGGATGTCCTCCTGTTCGCTCCGCGTCCGGAACCGCGAGAGCATCTCCACCTCGACGGGGAAGGGTGCCAGCCTGTCTGTGAATGTGCGATAGTGTTGTTGGGCCAGGACCGTCGTCGGGACCAGCAAGGCGACCTGCTTGTTGTCCATGACCGCCTTGAAAGCAGCGCGGAGGGCGACTTCTGTCTTGCCGTAGCCCACGTCGCCGCAGACCAGCCGGTCCATCGGCCTCGGCCTCTCCATGTCCTTCTTGACCTCCTCGATGGCCTTCATCTGGTCGCGGGTCTCCATGTAGGGGAACGAAGAGTCAAGATCGCTCTGCCACGGCGTGTCTGGAGAGAAAGCGTGGCCGACGACTACTTCGCGCGCCGAATAGAGCTCCAGAAGGTCCTTGGCAATCTCTTCCACCGCTCGCTTGGCGCTCTCCTTGACACGAGACCAGCTGGCAGTGCCCAGGCGATCCAGTCTCGGTGGTTGGGACTTGACACCCACGTAGCGGCTAAGACGGTCTCCCTGGTATGTGGGTACGTACAGCCTATCTCCCGCCGCGTAATCCACTTGCAGGTATTCCCGATGGGCTTGATCCACATCCAGATGCACGAGACCCTGGAAGGCGCCTATGCCGTGCTCTATGTGAACTATGTAATCACCGGGATCAATGTCTGAGAAGAAAGCTTCGGGAGGTAGAGGCGTCGGGCGATGGGGGCGGCGCGGCTCCGGCTTGACCCAGCCAAAGATCTCCCCGTCGGTGAGGAGAACCGTCCGTCGGTTTTCGTTGTGCTGCATCTGCCAGCCGGAAGCCAGGCTTCCATGCAGGAGCGTCAGGCTGCCCTCGGCAGGCGGCTCTATCACCTCGTCCACTGGTTTCGCGGTGACGCCCCACTCCTCGTACAAGTCGGCCAGTCGCGCGGTCTGGCGGGACACGACTATCACTCGCCATTTCTTGTCAGCCATCTCTATGGTGTCTGCGATCACGTCTGGCAGCCGCCCTCCGTAGTGCGCCCCGGCCACGAAACCCTCATTAATGGCCCACTCCGATTCCCCTTCATAGCGAAACTCGAGCCTGGGGTGTTCGTGGAAGCCACTGTGAAGGGCGGTCCAGGTGAAATGGGCCGACTGGACGCCTTTCGGCAGTTCCCCTTTATCTATCAAGTCCTGGCGGAGGCCTGTGTTCTGCACCTGTAGGTTCGTGACCGTGGACTGCAAGCCCACGGGGTCCTCCAGGACCAACAGGGTCCCTGGTGGCAGGTAGTCCAGCAACATGCCCGGTTGCTCATAGAGGTAAGGCAGGTAGAACTCCAGGGCGTCGAACACTTCTCCGTCGCGAAGCGCCTCCAGATCGCCTTGGAACTCCTTGGCTGCCTCCCTATGGCACGAGGCAATATCGAGTCGCTCCACACCGGACCAAGTGTCGGAGCTCAACGGGAACGCTTCCCGTGCCGGTGTAAGGATGACCGAATCCATAGTACCGACGGAGCGCTGAGTTGAGGGGTCGAAGAGGCGAAGCGATTCCAACTCATCTCCGAACAACTCAATCCTCACCGGTTGCTCCCTCTGCGGAGAGAAGACGTCGACTATGCCCCCTCGCGCGCTATATTGGCCTGGCTCTTCGACCACAGTGACGCGCTGATAGCCGAGGCCGTGCAGAGTCTCGAGAAACCGCCTCCTGCTCGTCCTCTGGCGTACTTTTAGGGAGCGGATGCTCTCCGCGAAGCGGTCTCGGGGGACCGTCTTCTGGAGGAGGGCTCGGATGGAGGTGATAACCACGACTGGTTGGCCCTGCCTGGACTGACTGGCGGTGGTCAGGGAGGCTAGCGTTGCCAGGCGATCTCGAGCGATACCTCTATCCCAAGGGATCCTTTCGTAGCTCAGTACGTCCGGTTCAGGGAACAGCAGGTGCCCGTCTGGCGAGGTTGACCACATCTCGAGTTGCTCGTAGATCTCGCGGGCGCGATCCCGTCGCGATGTGACGATCAGTATCGGCAAGTTGAGATCTCTTCGAAGCGCGGCCAGGAGGTAGGGTCGTGCCGCCTCCAGTACTGTGAGAGCCGCGGCGGAGGGTTCTTCAGCGGAGAGGGAGGTCAGAGCGTCTGTGAGTTCCTCGTACCCCAGCACCTCCCCGCTGAGGGGAACCAGTCCAGATAGTCGCAACTCTTACCTCTAGTTGTAGTTGTTCATCGCCGCTTCTGCGCCGGCTTCGACGAAGCACACGGTGGCGGCGACAGCCTTCTCATATGCTGTCTCCATGGTGAAGCTCTGCTTAGGAGAGAAGTTCTCGAGCACGTACTCCTCAGGGGGCTCCCCGTCTGGTCTGCCGATCCCGATGCGCAGGCGTGCTATGCTGTCTGTTCCCAGCGAAGTGATGATGGACTCCATGCCACGATGCCCGGCGGACCCACCGCTGGCTCTAATCCGGATCCTTCCCAGGGGTAGATCCAGGTCGTCGCACACAATGAGCACGTCCTCCAACTCTACCTGGTAGCGATTCAGTACAGGTTTCACTACACTGCCGCTCAGGTTCATGTAGGAAAGTGGCTTGAGCAGAATGACCGGCTCTCCCCCGATTGTGCCGCGAGCCAGGAGCCCCTTGAACTCCAGGCGGTCCAAGGGCAGCTTATACTGATCCGCTAACCTGTCGAGGACCTGGAAGCCAGCATTGTGGCGGTCCGCGGCGCGCTCAGATCCCGGGTTACCCAGACCCACGATCAGCCTGGTTCCTTCCACAATGCCTCTGTTGTGCCTTCGCAGAATCCTTCTCAGCATGTCTGGATCTCTGTTGGCCTCACTACTGTATCAAGAAACTAGGGGCTGGTGATCCAACCAGCCCCTGGGCGATCTAGCAACACTGAAGACGAAGCTGGCGCGTCAGATGAATCGCCGCAGTAGGAAGACTACGCCTGCGAAGATGAAGAGCACGGCCGCTACGAAGGCTCCAAAGACGAATTGCCTTGCACAAGCACCCAGACTCGGAATGGAGACGGTGGCTCCTTCGTCTGGCACGGCGGTTGGGGAAGCTTCTGCCTCGACCTCTGGGGTCGGAGTCGCACCTATCGTGGTCGGCTGCTCTACTATGGCTGTGGTGGGCGTGGGTATCACGACGGTGGCAGTGGGGGTCGGCGATTCTTCGGGAGTAGGCGTCGGCGCCGGTTCAGCATTGGCAATGGTGACGCGCAGTCGTTCGGTCGCCACATAGTTCCCGTCTTGCCTCACGACCATGAGGCGCAGATCGTAGCCGCCATCGGGTAGCGACGTCGTATGCCAGACCTCCAGCCTCTCGTCGCTCTTCTGCTCATAATGGAGGTCACCGATGGGCACCCAGGCGTCTGGCGTGGCAGAGGCGGCGTATTCGACCTTGTAGAACTGAAACTCTGGGCCGAGTTGCGCAGAACCCACGATCTCCACGCTGCCGCGGACCTCTGCGTTGGGACGGGGCGAGGTTATCTGGTACAGTTGATCTTGTGGTGCTGGCGCCGCTGATAGGATCCCTGTAGGTAGTGCAAGCACCAGGGACAAGACAGCGGCACTTGCCAGAGCGACTTTCACAGTGCCCTCATCGTGCCGGTTTGCCTACTCAAGCCAAGTGTAGCACAGAAGAGGTGCTCAGGCAAGCCCTTCGTCGAATCTTCGCATGAGCAGTGCGCCGTTCTGTCCACCGAGGCCAAAAGCGTTGACCAGAACGGTGTCTACGCGGGCACGGCGGGCGACCAAGGGAACGTAATCCAGGTCGCACTCGGGGTCCGGCGTGCGCAGATTGATGGTGGGAGGGATGATGTTCTTCTCGATGACCTTTGCGGCAGTGACTGCCGAGATGGAACCGGCGGCCCCTAGGAGATGACCGATCATCGACTTGACGGAGTTGATGGGCGTAGCGCGGGCCTTCTCGCCGAAGACCGTCTTGATGGCTTTGGTCTCGGATACATCGTTCAGCACCGTGCTAGTACCATGGCTGCAGATGTGATCTACGTCGTCTGGACTCAAGCCGCTGTCCTGAATGGCCAGGGTCATCGCTCGCGCCGCTCCGTCGCCATCGGGGTCGGGGGCAGTCAGGTGGTAGGCATCGGCCGTGAAGCCATAGCCCACGATCTCGCCGAGGATGCGGGCACCGCGCCCCAGGGCATGCCGAAGGGTCTCCAACACCACGACTGCTGCGCCCTCACCCATCACGAAGCCATCCCTGTTGGCATCGAACGGACGGGAAGCTCCCTGGGGGTCGTGGTCATTGGGAGATAGGGCGCCAAGCCGGGCTAGGGCGGTGAAGGCCAGAGGAGATTCAGCCGACTCCGAGGCTCCCGCGATCATCACATCCACATCACCGCGTTGCAGCCGACGCATGGCCTCTCCAATGGCGATGACGCCGGTCGCACAGGCAGCGACAGGAGCAGAAGCGGGACCTTTGATGCCCAACGATATCGCC
>Ga0307380_10011623_pt1 | contig 11009 bp, 11 predicted proteins | sample UN3MG_FD_202239 | JGI IMG/M metagenome (GOLD analysis project Ga0307380, IMG submission 202239) | Soil microbial communities from Risofladan, Vaasa, Finland - UN-3 | ecosystem: Environmental > Terrestrial > Soil > Coastal area > Acid sulfate soil | place: Finland: Risofladan, Vaasa | collected... | reverse complement strand
ATTGCGGACTTCGGCAAGGTTAAAGCGCCGGAGATCCGGGTTTCCAGTAAGTATTTATACTGGTTGTAATCGATATCGAAATCGTCGAAGAAATTGATTTCTCCGCCTTTGTCGGCACCGATTGTGTAATCCCGAAGATTCAAGATGATGGCCTGAAGAGCCCACTCATCTTCGTCATCATCAACACGAGTCAGACTTTCCATCAGGGCAACCTCAACAATCTTATCAACTCGGAGTTCCCCGGCCAGTTCCTGAACGGAACGATAAATACGACGACCATTATCGTCCTTGAGCAACAGCATGGCTGTCAGAACAGAAGGAGGCATATAGCATGTTGGGGTACCTGAGCCACGGTACTCGATACGCGCGGTGATGATGTCGTCAATCATTTCTGATGCCGTCCGAGTAGAAACAACTTGCTTGTGATAACAATAAACCTCGGAATCACCCCAGACAGGGCGAACATTGGCGGTCGGAATATGATCATCGACGTCCACAATGGGATCTCGCCCATCGCTTACAAGAACTGCCCGAGCGATTTCCTCATTCAGCATAACTCGCATTTCAGCCTTCAACCATACAACAATGTTGAAATCGGTGATATCAATGATGTCATCGCGATCGAGTTTCTGTTTCTTGTACACAGTGTGAGGGGTGGTGATCCGGCGAAGAATAGGAAATACTTCTTCAACTTTCAGATTCCCGATAACATAACCTCGGGCACGGGCCTCATCTGCGGTGATGTCCGCATGCAAGGATTTGATGCGGGAGAAAGGAACATGGCGGGTACCATTAAGAACGCCAGAAACCCACTCCATATCTCGAGAAATCCAGGTCGGTTCTTTTGTCACGCCACGGGCATCGGGGAACAGCAATTCGAGATTAGCTCGATCGCTACCAACACCGTAAGTTCCAGCGTGCTCCAAGAATGCTGCTCCTGCTTCATGAGCTAAGAAAGCCTCACGCATAGAGCCACCACGCCTGGCATTGGCCATAATAACCTTGAAATCATCATGGCTCAGGACTGGGGGTTTACTGGGGGTTTGTCCAGTTGCGTCAAACACGTTTTTTTTCATAATCTGGGAATCTCCTTCGTCATGTTCGAGTGAGTCATCTTCCTCATTCGATTCATCTTCGTCTTCTTCGGATGAATCGTCCTCATCCTCGTCCGACATTTCGATTTCGCCATCCTTAGCAAGCTGGGAAATAATGGCGTATACGGCAGCTTTCTGTTTTTCATCCATGGTTTCGAAGATGGCTTCTAGAGTATCTCCTTCTTCGTCATCAGCATGCACAACAGCTTTTCCGACCACGATTCTTTCATCGGAGTAGATAATAGCCTCGTCGTCGGCACTAGTCACCGTTCCATCATGATGTTCAATTGACAGGTAATCGATTTTTGCTTCTGGATTTGCCCCGGCAACGACCAAACTGATTTCACGGATTTCACCATGCACAACAGAAAGACTCTTTTCAACAAGGTTATTAGCATAGATAGACAACGCGGTAATGTCTTTGTGATGTACCAAAGCCTTCGCGTTTTGGCCTGCGGCGGTTTCATTAAATAAACCGTACACGTAGATACCGTCTTCTCGGTGCTCTAAAGCTGCTCGACCAAGAATATTGGTTGGATCATCACGCATATGCCGCCAAACCAGGGGTACAGTCAAACCGTTCATATGCTGAAACGCATTTGGCTGGATCGTTCTCCCGTCAGAGCATTTCACATTGAATTTTGTACCATACCCACTAAAATCAAACTTAACTTTTTCAGGCATAACTTAAACTCCTTCCATTTTGACTTGTTTTTCCTACTCTTATGGCTCGAAAGAGTAGGTAGGTTCTTCACCTTCTCCAGTCTCTTCAGCTTGTTGGTTAAGGTTTTTGTTCCTTAACTCATCGGCTTTGGGATCACTACTTGGCATCAAGCCTAGTATAGATCTAAACTCATTCGAGGTTACTATCTCATTTCGAGTAAGCTTATCTGCGAATTCAGCGACCATAGCTGCAGGAATGTATCTAAACGGATCTCTTAGCGCGACTATCGACTGACCTTGTGTACGGCCAGTTTTCGTTACGAATTTCCGTTTTATTTCCCCAGTTATAGCACCAGCGATAGGCTCTAGAGTACGATTGTAGTAGTTAATCATCGTCTCTTCATCGGCAGTCCCATCAAAAACCTCTTTTGTCATGCCTAATTGACCGTATAACATCGCGGTCAAGTATTCAATCTGAGCCATGAGGTTGTTTTCTGCTGGCCTGTTTAATTGAGTTATCTTTTCGGCACCGTCTGTGTAGGCGATACCATATCTGGAATTCTCAAGTTGGTCGATAATCGCCTCTCGCCTAGCCTCGGCTTGTTTTCGCCTAAGCTCGGTTTTAATGGTATATGGTAATTGGATAATCAGATCTAGTTTACCAGATGCGCTTTGAGTATCAATTACATCCAGCAGCAAAATCTTATCCACTAAACGCTTCAAAGTGCCATTTGGTTCATTCATTACAGCGTATAACGGATTCTCTACAATAGCGACCATGGTCTTCGGCAGCGTTATGTCTTGTCGCATACCAGTTGCGTCATTGTAAAGATTGATCGTTACATACTGTGGATACCATTGCGTGATATAACCAACTCGCATTGTCATGATATCGTAAGAACCAGTAACACTAGGATTAACGGATGTATCAATGGGAACTATTGCTACCACGCCTTCGTCACACATACTCATGACGACATCCTGCATGAATGCTCTAGCTCCCTGATCGATATTGGCTTCCACACTTAAACAGTTATTTAAACCGGAATCAATAACTTCTAGAAATGCCTCGGTATTTGGATCGACCCGAGCATGTCTCATATTAATGGACGCCACATCTATTCCTATCCGATTAAAAACAGATGCGATAGTACTTCGCTCGTTATTGTATAAAAACGAGTTTCGATCAGGTCTAACGCCATTACCAAACCCTAAGTTCGTAAAGGTTGGTAAGTCTTCGCCATACCGGAAGACGCTAAAAGCTTTCCTAATCCGGGTTAACAACGTATCTGCAGAAGCCACAAGACGTCACCTCCTTTATCTGATGGTCAGGCAATTAGAACGTAGCAAATGTTAGCGCGGTTCGTGTCCAATTTGCATCGGCGACAGTATTGTCATCTGTGGCCATATACAGATAATTAGCATCAACCATCAGTTTACCAGCGAGGGCAACTGTACCATCTACCCCGCCAGCAAGTTCTGTTGCACCACCAGCGAATGTAGCATTGGCGAAGGTATTCTCAATCGCGATGTCGTCACCGGCAACGCCAGCAACATCAGCGGTCAATGACAGGACATCTCCGGTCTCATCGGCACCAGCTACGCCCTGAGTATCAGACGCAGTGATAGCCGTTACAAGAGCGGTGATAGCATCAGCAGCAGTGCAATCTGCACCGGAAGCGAAGGTTGCGCCACTAAACACATTAGTCGCAGCAACAAAAGTCTCTGTGGATTCGAACGCATTTCCTGCAACTCCACCAATAAAGGCGGTGATGACAGCATCATCCAAAGTAAATTCGGCGATACTTACCAATGGATGAGCGGTATTAAAGCCGTCAGTTCCATTGATAGCGGCAACAATAGCTGCCTGACAGGTAGCTAAATCGGTTCCAACGGAAATTTCACCGTCAGCATTGGCCGTTCCGTGGGGAACAAAGGTATACACAACACCTGCGATGGTCATTGTTGCACCAGCAGTAACCTGCGTATCAACGGTCAATGTTACGAGTGCTTTAACAACATCTCCGGAAATATCTACGGGAATGTTGCCAACCAACGTTGGTGTCTGAGCCACATCGGCCAACATTTCGTAAACATCTTCGCCAGCAATCAGCGGGTTGTCGATGGTCAGTGTTTCCCCATGGATGACAACATCGGTGAAAGTCAGATCAATGTCTGACGCTACAGCATTTACCGGAGTCCCGGCACCACTCAGTGTGGAGATGACATCTTGGATAGTGTTACCCAACGCAACTCCACGATTTCTGAGGTAAGACAAGTTGTTAAGTACATTGGTCTCTATAGCAGTTAAATCGTCCATTTAAATCTCCTTTAAACTATTCGAAAGCATCTTTGTTAGCCTTGAATGCAACATAGGCGTCCATTAGTGCAGCAACCGGATCTATTTTCTGATCATAGCGCTTTTTTAGCAACTTTCTATTACCATTAGTATCTTCTAAAGTGATAGCATTACCCATAGCATACTGCATAAGGTCTTGATCGAAAATTAACATCCGTTCTTCTGCTAAAGTCTTGAGTTCCCCTAAAGGAACAGATTCAGTCTTTGCTCCCTGGATTACTTTCTCTATTGCATAAGGACCATTTTCAGCCTCCCATCTTTCTACAAATACCCGCGCATTGTATGGATCATAACCCAGCGATCGAACGTCGTATCGCATTTCATCAATGAATCGCTCCAGATCTTCATACACCTCATCGATGTCCAGTATGGTTCCATCGAGAACCTGCAAGCTGATTTCATCTAAGAATTGATCATACTTAAAACGCATAGCACTCGGTAATTTTTTCAACGTTAGGTCGGTAATGTAGCAACGAGTTTTGATTCCGAAAGAGCCATTTCGCAGCGGGAATAGAAAAGTAAAAGCACAAAAGTCATCGCCCTGTGATAGGTCCGCGCCAAGCGAACATGGAAGTTCCCAGAAATCACGTGGACGATGGGATAAAGTCTCTTCATACGTGAAGAAATAGGTATACCCTTCCATGGGTATCCCAAACCTTTTGGCTAGAATATCATTACGAGATGCGGGAGCTTTCTCAGCCCTTTCGACATCCAAATGATACGTTTCGTAGGTCACGGTCAATCCTAAATTAGGATTAGCCTTTAACCACATAGACGGATCGGCAACTTCGTCTATGGAATCTAATCGATAATACCATATAGATACATGGGGATTTACATATTCGCCCTTTAGTATGTCCATTAGTTCCATTTTGATTGTGTCGCCGCTACTGTTTCTAACAGTGCCTTCAGAGCTCATAGCAACAATCAGGTAGTCTGTTAACTTCGATGCTCCTTGCTCTATAGCACCGACTACATCCTCCCTCAGATCTCCGGAGAGCCACTCATCGATGGTTGAGACCTTTGGACGAAGTCCTTGAAGCTTATCTATAGCCATTGGTCTGACTTCGACTATAGATCCAGTAAGAAAGTTCTCGACACCCTTTTTAGTGGATGCTAATTTAGTTCTACCTGCTCTAGATCCAGTTGTGTTCTGTAAAGACCCTTCGGTTAAAAACTGAAATAAAGGTCCTCTAGCTCTGGTTATAGCGGTTCGCATTGGAGACATCACTTCTTCGGCCTGTTTCATCGTTGGGGCAGTCGTTATCTGACTAGTAGTCTTCGTGTCGACATTTAAGAAGTAATTCTGAATACATGAGCCATACATTGACTTAGCTGCACCTCTCGCTACAATCAAGTACTGCTTCTTAACAAGGCGCTGTTTCATACGTTTTCGAACATACTGGCCCCCGTGTCCGTCTTCGTTAGGAACATAAATACTTCGTTCTATGAAGTAATACCAACCGAATATTTGCTCAGCCCATAGCTTGAAAGAATCTAGCAGGACTAAGTCGGATCCATCAGTAAGGGTAAGTTCTCCTTCACAGAATTTTATGAAACCGTTTATCGCATCTTCATCATAGTAGATTCCAGGATTTTCGATTAATCTGTCAATCCTGTTCATCTCCATGCTGATTTCACGACACACAGGAATGTCCCCACGAAGAACTTTATCACGAAACAGCCCGTAATAATAGGGAACAGCTGTGTTTGATAAAGTCATCCGCCAGCCGCCTGACGACGTTTTTTCAGCTCAGCCTTCATGAGTGCGTATGATGCCCCCGCAGCATCTTGAGCCGCCTTATCAACGACAGAGGTAGAATACTGTTTAAAGAATTTACCAAGAAGCTTTTGACTTCGACTAGCTCTACTAGGGGCTAACTCCCTATAAGATTTTTCAAGATTTAAACGTGCTGTAAGCTTTTTAATATCGTCATTGCTCAACTGGGAAAGTGGTTTACGCCGTAATTTAGCAACAGCGGCATGATCTTGACTAACGAGTCCGCTTGAATTCTTTTTTCTACGTATTCCCCACCTTTGACCTTTGATTCCGTGATGGGCAAGGAATTCATTTAGTAATAGATTTGCCATATTATAACCTCCTTCCGATTGTTGAACAACACGCAGTTTCCTGTCCTTTAAAAGTTTGAGCAGCTGCCGTAATTTTATCTCAGCACGATACTTTTTACGCTTATCTTCTTTTAGTGCTTCTTTTACTTTAAGTCCAGGATTATCAGCCAACAATTTCGATAAACGATCCTTAGCCGCTTTTACATCGAAATCTCTTCCGCTTCTCTTAGCGCGACCTTTTTCAACTTCGACGCCTTTATTGATAAATTTGCGATCTTTCCTGGCCTGAGCCTTTTCCTTCTTTTCCTTGCGACGTTCAGCATCTTGGGCTCGGAGTCTGGCTTTTTCCTCTGGTGTCAACTTCCCTTTGGTTTCATCCCACTTCATACCTTTAACGCCATAGTGGAGAATATCTTTCATGGGCTACACCTCCGGTTCAACCTGAACTTGAATACGCCAAGCCAATTGATTAATCTGACTTTCCAAAGCGTTGATTCCGAAGGAAGTCGACGGAGTATCAAATTCCATCTTGACACTTAAGAGAATATAACTCTTTATGGCTTCTAAATTATCGACACCTGCAAACAATTCAGTCCATGTTTCAGCGACAGTCTCAACAACGTATCCACCTGCAGGTCCAACTCCAAGTTGACTGAGGTTAAATATGGCTGTGTTTATCGCCATTATTATTTGTGAATCGAAACCCTCATAATCTGCTTCGACATCGAGAGCCTTTTTTACAGTAAGCATTATGCTTTCCATAAGACCTCCTTATTAGGCCCACAGAGTTGTGTCTCCTGGGCGACGAACTACCGGCGTCTTTGGTAATAAAGACTCGTCTCCATAATGAATGGCTTGATGAGTCCTAAAAGACGTACAAATTAAAACATCAAGATTAAAGATAATGTCCCTACCTAGCGCGACATCTTCTTTAGTAATCGGATTCATGTGATGAACGACCAAACGGTCATAAATCGCATACCCAGGTATACCTAGATCGCATCCAGAATCACGAATAATAGCTCGCTCTCGTACATCCTTCCATCGGCTAGATCGATATAGTTGTTGATTCAACCAACGATCAAAACCAAAGGTAGATTCTCCGACTACACCCTGTAATCGGAGATACTCATACCGTTCTTCAAACGTTTCTAATTTTTCCAACTCGCTGTAAGATCTAGTCATCAAGATCGTCCTCAGAGACAATGTGCATTTGACCACTGTACTCTCGCATAGCGTTTAACGCCTTCTTATATAGTTCTTCTACTCGCTGTGTTGATTGAAGAGCTTCTGTTTTTGCACTCAATAACAAATTTTCTTGTGTGAGTTTCTCTTTCTCCAACAAAGCTTTCGTAGTTCCAAGTCTTAGGAAATGTGTTATTACTTGCGATGATGCGGTACCTTCTGCGAGTTGTTTTTCTGCTAATGACGCAGCCAGATCTATTAACTGGTCCTCCCGTTGTTTCATGGTTTTCCCAGGAGGGCGCGTCTTAGCTCGTCCTCGTTTTTTGTCTGGTGCGTTCATGTCTACCTCTCAGGGGATGTCCTTCGTATGTTTAGCTAATACGAAATAACCCGCAGCCGAGAGGCCGTTGGGAAACACTCCGTTGGCTATACAATAATAATATAGTCCATCTTTAGCTCTGATAGTCCCGTCAGACTCTACCGTTAAAATATCGTGGGTCAAGTGGACGTTCAATTCAGTGTCTAAAGGAAAATAAATTCTGTTGTCTGTCCCGGGGTTAAAGGCATAGACAAACACAGGAAGATTATTTGTAGTGGCGAACCTATCCCAAACCCAACCACTAGTCTGTGGGTCGCGAACAACCACAACATCTTTATGAAGTGGATCAACCGTTGGAATAGGAATCGGAGTTGGAGGTGGTTGAGTCGGAATAACATTGCATCCGACAACCATTACCAACGTTAACACGATAAACAAGAAAAATAGTTTTTTCATACTTATGCCTCCTTCTTTGATTCGTTCAAAAGTTTGACGCCATTATCTAAAGCGTCATTCCAACCGAGTTCATAGTTGTATAGTGGCAGTGGTTCTTCTACCGGAGGTAGATCACCTATATTAGCCCACATATGCATCTGTTTAACTGTCCCATTAAAGACTTCTAGGCATACATGCTCCGAGTCTACGCCCTCGTATTCTCCACGCGCGAGATACTCTGCACCATACTGCCACTTCACCCAATGCTTGCAGCCTGCTGGAAGTCGTGGTTCCCAACCGCCATCAAGCTTGGCCACATCCAATAACACATCGTTCCATGTAGAATAAGGCCATTGAGCATTCCAGAAATCTGGGTAGTTTCTTATCCAGGTCACACCATGTGGATACATCCACTCTTGAACAAATTTCTTCGAAGAGTAAAACAGCGTTCTCTTCTTTGATAAGTTCTTAACCATAACGGTGAGGTTGACTCCGTCTTCAGCAAACTTCGGAGTGTTATCGTTGAAATATCCCTCAAAGTCATTAGCCAAGTAATCAGCATCTTCTGCTACTTCCAAAAAACGCTCTGCTTGATCTTTGACTGGAATTCCAGAACGCTGATAGTGCACTGCACCAACCATTACGCCATGATCTCTGGCTATTTTAGAAAACTCGTCGAACATTCGATTCTTATACAGTCCATCCGTAGCTTTAATGTCTACGAAATTCTGCCAAGGCTTTGGCCTCCAAGCCTTTTGGTAATGAGAGATAAAGATTCCCTTTGCTCTTAGTAACATTAGATCTCCTTTCAAGTAGTTATCAAGCACTTCTGAATAGAATCATCGAACTTCTTCTAACTATTAAGGAGTCTCTTGAAAGGAGAAGGGCGCAACCAGCCCATTTCGAAGCTCGATGACTCTTTTCAGAAGTGCTTGATAACTTTAATCCTTGCCTTTATTTTTCAGGCATTTCCCAAAATATTGCTGTTGCAATTGCGCACAAATACCCAACAGCTACAATCAGCACACTTTGCCAAGGATAGACCCGCAATATATACAGGATGTTATCCCATATAACTTCCCAGGTCATTCCTCAACTGCCTTCGTATCGACGAACTCCTTCAGAACATTTTCAAGTTCTTCGTTGAACACGTCTTGTGCGATTATAAGCTCAGCGACTTCATCTTCGATCTGACTCATTCGTGTGGCGTTGTTGGTAAGATTGGCTGCTCTACTCGCAACTTCTAGTAAGTAAAGACGTGCAGCAATGCTGCGAAGTTCACCTTTCAACATCCCAACCTTTTCTGAAACTGGTACAACTGTATTCATGTGTTTCTCCTTTCAATTTTCCTTATGTTGCTATTAGCCCAACAGAACGTACTCGAGCCAACAGTAAATTTAACTGCGCTGTTACACTAGCTATTGTTTCTGTAGCATTAGCAACAGCTGCAGGTTGAACGATGGGTGTTGCTCCCCAGAGGCCTATTTTATTAGTAGCATACAATCCAAACTTGGTTCCAGTGGTTGTGCCTGTGAGGATGGTAAAACCATCAAGGATGGATATAAAACCATTTGCAGCAATCTCCAGCGCAGAGACCCATGTGCCTGCGTTCGTTAATACAACCTTGAACACGCCAGTAGTGTCAGAACCATTATGTCTCGCAACTTGAAGCGCTCCAATAGTGTTAGCTACGCCAGCACTATCTTTAATACGGAAACCTACTGATGCGCCGAAACCATCAGTCATGTCGCCGGTTGTTGTGTATTGTGTTACTAAGCCTCCGCCAATGTAGGTCGTGTCCGTAGTTGTTCGCTCTGCTAGAATTACGGGATAAACAGAATCAATAACGTGCAGTCTTGCACCAATGGATGCGAGAGCGACATTTACCCCGAGTTTCCCTGCGTTAGAGAGGATCATCTTAGTAGAGTATCCGCTACCAGAGCGAAAGTACAAATCTCCAGTAAGTGAGGCCTCGTTTGCGTAGTCTAGGAATACACCGGTAGGCCCACCGACAAGTCCTCCCCATTGGCTAAAGCCAGACATCCCAGGATCACGGAACGAAATGGCTGCTGATCGAAACGAAGCCGTATTATTGTATGGCTCAAGTACCAGCTTCATTGCTTCGTGATACTGAGATGCACCTACGCCGTCTGGTTTCACGAGGATACCGGTGTAACCATATGTGCTATCGTAGTCTGCTTCCCCAAAGATGTACCCATAAGCCGAAGAGTTCGGAATCAGCTTTAGATTACCAGCATTCGTTAACCGCATTCGTTCGGTGAAAGACGACGTTGATCGGAATATCAGATCGTGGGTCAGTCCAGATCCAATACCAAAATCAATAATCGCGTTGTCAGGATTAGCGCCAAAACTAGCCCAACAATCCCATCCTGTATGTGATGGTGATCGTAGTTTAAGAGTAGCGCCTCTGTATGTTTGTATATCATCATAAGAAGTAATGGCCACAATAGAAGCAGGGAAAGATGCAGATGCTCCAGTCGGAGAAAAGACTATCTCTGTATGTCCATAAATGCTAGAGTTTTCGCCAACATCTAGTTGCATGCCGTACGTAACTGATGCCACCTTACTAAGTATAAGTCGCTTATTAATATTATCCCAAACTAGATCGGGAGACTCGTCGACAAGAGTTGCGTTCCAAAATAAGACCGAACCCGTAACATAACTAGACTTTGTATCCGTCATTCCTAAGAACGAAGTTCCTGAGCCTACTGAACTATCTATGAGATCGACGTAATGACCTTCATTTGGAACTTTTCCATTCTCGAAATATCCCTTTAAGACTTCAGCACTTACTACAGACATAACACCTCCTTCTAAAAGTCGTTTTGTTCCCCCAGAATATCCCCCCGGGGAAATTTCGAGG
>Ga0307380_10011620_pt1 | contig 11010 bp, 9 predicted proteins | sample UN3MG_FD_202239 | JGI IMG/M metagenome (GOLD analysis project Ga0307380, IMG submission 202239) | Soil microbial communities from Risofladan, Vaasa, Finland - UN-3 | ecosystem: Environmental > Terrestrial > Soil > Coastal area > Acid sulfate soil | place: Finland: Risofladan, Vaasa | collected... | reverse complement strand
GGATCCCGATGTTGGCGGCGGAACCCCAAATACGGCCGAAGAAGCATCTGAAACAGAGGTTGGTGAGGCTGAGGCAGATGTTGAATCGACCGACGAGCCAGAAACGACGACCGAGGATAGTACGTCAGATGCACCTGCAGCGGACACAGAGGCGGCCGGGGAAACCACTGAGGCTGAGGAAAGCGTCGCCAGCGAAGAGAATACTGAAGCCCAGGAAATCCAGGAAAGTACACCCACCCCGGTTGAATCCTCTCTGCCGACGACCCATACGGTTCAACCTAGCGAGAACTTATATCGAATTGGTTTACAGTACGGCGTGTCCTGGGTGGCATTAGCTAGGTATAACAATATTTATAATCCGAATTACATCTATGCAGGGCAAGTGCTGCAAATACCTGGTGGAAGTACGCCGCCGCCGGTACCTGATCCCGTCCCACCCGTTAAGAATCCCCCGAATTATGTAAACTATACGGTCAAGCCAGGGGATACCCTAGGAAAAATAAGCCAGGCTTTTGGTGTGCGGCCTGATGTAATTGCCGAGGTTAACGGTATCGTTAATCCAAATTTAATCTATGTCGGCCAGGTGCTAAAAATCCCAACTTCCTCTCCGGAAGCGCCCCCCGCGACGACCCATGTGGTCCAACCAGGTGAGACTTTGTACAAGATCTCTTTGCAATATGGCGTCTATTGGCTGTCCATAGCTCAGGCGAACAACATCTGGCCACCGTATGTGATTTATGCGGGGCAGACTTTGGTTATCCCTGGTGCCTAATTCGAATTGGCAAGGCGTCATTCAACAATATCGCAAATACTTGCCATTTGCAGATGATGCGCCCATTGTCAGCCTGAATGAAGGGAATACTCCCCTGATCCGGGCTGATCGCCTGGCTGAAATCATCGCCCCAAACACCGGTCTAAATCTATTCTTCAAGTACGAAGGGCTCAATCCAACCGGATCGTTCAAGGACCGGGGTATGACGGCCGCGATTTCTCAGGCTGTTGGGGAAGGGGCGGAATCCGTTATCTGTGCCAGTACGGGCAATACAGCAGCCAGCGCGGCCGCCTATGCAGCTCGCGCCGGTATTCGCTGTATTGTTCTGGTGCCCGAAGGCAAAATCGCCTTAGGCAAGTTAGCCGCATCCCTGGCTTACGGTGCCGAGGTCATAAGTATTGATGGCTCATTTGATGCCGGACTCGACATGGTCCGGGAAATTGTTCAGCGACAACCGATCGTGCTTGTCAATTCAATCAACCCATGGCGATTGGAAGGACAGAAGACTGGGGCTTTTGAAATATGTGATCAGCTTGGCGGTACAGCCCCAGATTTCCATTGTTTGCCTGTGGGAAACGCCGGCAATATCAGCGCCTATTGGCTTGGTTACAAGCAATATGAGATGGGCTTGCCACGGCTAATTGGTGGACAAGCTGCCGGTGCGGCACCAATTGTTACCGGCAAGGTGGTCAAGAACCCCGAGACGGTGGCAACGGCTATTCGCATCGGCAATCCGGCTCGCTGGCGGCAGGCATTAGAAGCATTAGATGAATCGGGAGGAATCATCACGGCGTTAACCGATGACCAGATCCTCGATTGTTGGCAGCTTCTGGCTGTAAAAGAAGGATTATTCGTCGAACCGGCATCGGCTACCGGCCTGGCAGCGCTAAGAAAGACGATAAATAGTGGTGATATAGATCCGACAGGCAAGACAATCGTGGTCGTTCTGACCGGTCATGGACTGAAGGATCCAGACACGGCCGTTGGTCGTGCGGCAACGCCTTCGCAAATACCGGCCGATGTGTTGGCTCTGGAAACCTACCTGGCTCACTCTTCCAGAAATAAAAATTCCTCCTGAATCCAGCCAACAAGACCCTCGAGTGTACGAATCTCGCGCCATATAATACCGCCCTGGTTGGCATGCCCACTTAAGATGAACACGAGATCGTCGTCAGCGGCGAGCACTAGATTCTGACCTCCAGGAGAGCGTTTTATCCAAACCGTACTACCCTGGGTTTCAATCTGAGTGGTCTCGTCCAAGATAGGGGTTGGAGTCAAGGAAGGTGTCGGCGTCACGGTTGGGGATGGAGGGGGCGTTGAGGTTGCGCCTTGCGATGACGTAGGCGATGTTGTCGCTGATGATCGCGGAGTAGCCGATTCTTGGGCAGGCGAATCACTTGGTTCTGGGGTGCTTAAACTCTCGGCCGCTACCTCAGTCTGGCGTTGCGGGGCATCGGACGTGCTAATTGGCGGTCCATCGAATGACCCGGTTGCCGGAGTCGCACGTGTAGCCGATGCCAATGCCGGCGGCTCACTGCTACCAACAATTCCCGGTTCCGGAGAACCAGGCGCCAGGTCGGCGAAAGCAGTCGCGGCAGAGTTGTTTTCTTGTAATGATACGGCGCCAGCCGCTTGGTTTCCAATGGGGACGCCGGCGACAAAAAAGCCAAAAGATAGCAGTAATAATGCAAAAGCAATGGCTGTAAAGGTACGCACGCGGAGATCCAGGCGGGTGTTGCTCAAACCGGACCGCCGTAGGAATTGAGGCGACTGGCCTACCAGGGAAAGAGCAAGTGCTATCAGGGCAGTGAGGGCAGAGATGCCCATGCCCCATAATGTCCAATCCGGAAATCCCATTGAGACGATTATATCTTCATTGTTTGACAGGTGTTAAATAGAATGGCCATGACAAGCTGGGCCACATCAGCCTGGGTGAACTCGTGCTTCACTGTCCGGATGGCGGTATAATCTTAGTTTACTGCAGCATATATCAGCACCGGCCAGAGGACCCAAACAACTCGTGGTACCGTGTTAGTTCTGGCATCTCTTAGAGCAAAGTTAGAAAATGGCTTACCAGATGCGAGATGCAGGACCATCAATTTACAACATACCCCTCTAGAGAGAACCACTCCCGGCTCATTTTAGAGAAGGGGACACAATTTTACGGAGAAGATTGAATGACAGTAGAGTTTGATGTAGCTGTTTTAGGCGCTGGCCCAGGTGGATACGTAGCCGCAATCCGGGCTGCCCAATTAGGACTAAGCGTAGCGATTGTCGAAAAGAACGCTCTTGGTGGCGTATGTCTAAATATTGGTTGCGTTCCATCAAAAGCATTGCTTAAGAATGCTGAAGTCGCCCATACTTTGCAACATCGTGGTGAAGAGTTTGGCTTTCAATTTGAAAACCTCAAACTGGACTATACCGTTGCTTTTAAAAGAAGCCGTCAGGTATCTGAACGACTTGTTAAAGGCGTCGGTTTCCTGATGCGCAAGAACAAGATCGAAGTCCTTGAGGGCACAGGGACGCTAACCGGTCATAATACGTTACAGGTTGACCTGACTGAAGGTGGGACCACCGATATCAAATTTAAGGATATCATTATTGCTACTGGTGCCAGACCTAGATCGATTCCAGGTGTAGATGTTGATGGCGAAAAAATAATCACTTATGAGAAAGCCATTTTGTCCGATAATCCACCCGATAAGGTTGTTATCATCGGCGGTGGACCTATCGGCGTTGAGTTCGCCTATATTTGGAATAATTATGGCGTTGATGTGACTATCGTGGAGATGTTGCCCCGCCTGATGCCTAACGAGGATCCTGAAGTAAGCGACGTCTTGGAAAAAGCATACAAACGGCAAGGGATTAAGTTTGTTACCGGGGTCAAAGTTGAAGCCCTAGAGAGCAAGGATGCTGGCGTACGCGTTGCGCTGGAAGGGGGAGAAGCCCTTGAGGTTGATCAAGTTCTCATTGCCATAGGCTTCAAGCCCAATGTAGAAAACATAGGTTTGGAGAAGATTGGGGTTGAGCTAACTGCGTCTGGAGCAGTAAACGTAGATGAGAATATGCGGACCAACGTACCCCATGTTTACGCGATTGGTGATGTTGTCGCTCCTGAAGGCATCATGCTTGCTCACGTTGGATCGGCCATGGGCATCGTTGCTGCGGAAACGATAGCCGATCATCCAACGAGAACATTAGAGTATCGAATGCTCCCGCGTTGTACTTATTGTGTGCCCCAGATTGCCAGTTTTGGCTATACTGAGGAACAGGCTATTGAAGCTGGTTATGAGATTAATGTGGGTCGCTTCCCGTTCCAGCCAAACGGCAAAGCCCTTGGCTTGGGTGAACGAGATGGCTTTGTTAAAATTATTGCTGATGCAAAATATGGCGAAATCTTAGGAGCCCACATGATTGGTCCGGATGTGACCGAACTACTACCCGAGCTGACCTTGGCGCACCTGGCAGAGTTGACGGCTGAGGAAGTTGCCCGGAACGTGCATGCCCATCCAACTCTTAGCGAGGTATTGATGGAAGCTGCCCATGGGGTGGAAGGACAACCCATCCATATGTAAATTTCGCGAGATCGTTGTGGATATGATGCGACGTACTCAATAATGAATCAAAAACAGCCACCTTAGGTGGCTGCACAAGATGGGCGGTACAAGACTCGAACTTGTGACCTCTACGATGTCAACGTAGCGCTCTAACCAACTGAGCTAACCGCCCTAAGATGGTGGCATTATAGCCAGCCTAAGATGGGTTGTCAATGCAATATTAGACTTTTTGGACTGGTGGGTGAATGGCTAAAAAGAGGAGGACTAAGAGGGCAAAAAAGAAACAACTCAAACGATCCGGCCTGGGGGAAGCCTGGTTCTTTGGCATTGCCGGTTTGCTTGGTTTTATCATTTTCCTTCTTCAAGATTCTCTTGGTGTTCAATATCGTTGGGTCGGCGTGTATATATGGTTAGCCGCTCTCGTCTTTGGGTTTATCTTTTATCTGTTTTACCTACTTCAATTTGTTTTACCACTAGATTGGCGGGAGAGTTGGTTTGAGGGGTTGCGATTGGCGCTTCCTTACAATTTTCCGTTGCTTAGCGCTATTGGGGGACTGGTGCTAGGGGGTGGCCGAACACCTGCGGCCTCAGCCAAAGCAAGCAACAGCCTGTCACCTGGATTCTCGGTACATCGATCCGGGATAATTCGAAGCAATTTCGTCCTGGCTCTAACAAGCGGCCCTAGATTCTCCAGGGCGATCGGACCGGGATATGTTCGCCTGGGGAAATCGGAGACGGTGGCCCAGGTTATTGACCTTCGTAAACATCACCGACGGGTGCCCGTCAAGGCAATGACCAGAGATGGAATTCCTCTGGAGGGCATGGTTTCGATTGTTTTCCAAGTGAAGCAGGCGCCGGCCGCGGACTTTGTCTCATGGCCTTACCCATATGAACCTGGATCCATATTTTGGGTTGACTATTTAGACAATTTTCGGTCTAACCACGGTTTGCTACACTGGAACGAGCGTATTGGCCCGCAGGCAGCCAGTATCTTAATAGCTGAACTATCCAGATACACGCTAGATCAGCTCTTTGCCCAATCGAATTCTGACAGACCCCTTATGGAAGAATTAATGCTTGAAATCACCGACCGGCTCACCGATGAGTACGATCGATTCGGGGTAATTATCCTGAGAGTATCTATTGGGCAGTTCAAGCTGGCAGATGATGTGATGGAACAACGTCTTCAAAATTGGCAGGATGGATGGACTGGGCGAGCAAAACTTCGGCTGAAAACATATGATCCAGCTGCTTCCGAGAGAAGCCGACTGGCGGAGGCCAGGGCGCAGATTCAGCTGGTCCGTAGCGTTATCGAGAGTATCGAAACTATGCATCGCAGCAGCAATAGCGATTTAGCCGAGGTCGTCTATTCAAGGCTCATTGATGCTGTTGAGAGTTCGATGGCGAAGGATGAAGTTCAAAAACTATTATCGGATCAGGAACGCCAGGGCATGCAGGCACTACGTTCGTATCCATGATTAGGAATAGATGGATGACTTTAATCGCTCAAGTTATCAAAGAGGACATCTTACGGTGAAACGTATGTGGAGCCGAGCCTCCGGATCGCCAACAGTTCGCTACAACAAGCCGCTAAGCATGTTAATTCTCTTGTTGATCGTACTGGGATTTTGGATTTTTGTATGGCAACTGGAACGCATAAGCGAAATATACAACTTACCCGCTTGGTGGGATAGTATGGTCGCCACATTCCCACTACTTTCAATTTTCTCCCCTATTATTTCTGTGCCGCTGAAAATGCTTTCGCCTCGGGTTCTACGACACCTTATTCCCCTCGTCGCCGGGGTTATTATGGCCAGAATAGCAGTTCTGCGCTTTCTTGAATCCTTCTATGATTTAGATGACGGGGCGGCCGCTCGATCGCTCTTAAGCAGATTAACCGCATCCCAAGGCAGTACCCGGCCAAGGTTGGCGATCTCACCTCAAAGTATGGCGATGGAGGACTATCACACCTTACTTCACGTTGGTGGTCCTGGATCTGTATCGGTGGGACGCGGTTATGCCCTGGTCACAGAGCAGAATGGACAAATCCGACGTGTTCTGAGCCCTGGATCGCATACGTTGGCTCGCTTTGAATACCCCCATTCCCTGGTGGATGTCCGTCCCCAAGAGCGGGAGACGGAAGCTATCTATATGGTGACCGGGGATGGCATAGAATTACAGGTAGCCATTGGAATAACCTTTCAAATAAGCCAGGGAAAAAAATCGCCAACCAGGGAACAGACTTTCCCCTTTGATACAGAGGCAGTTAAGCGTGCTGCCTACGGGCAGACAGTGTTAGGTGATGGTGAAATTGCCCAATGGGATGATCTGGTCATCCTTTTTGCCATTCGTGAACTGGGCGAATTAATTACTGAATCACGATTAGATGAACTCATCCACTCTGATAGAATAGGCATTTACCCTCACCCCCGGCTGAAGTCTGAGCTAAGACGGCGAGTACAAGGGGTTCTCAGGGACCTAGGATTAGATGTCCATGATGTCCGCATGGGGCGTTTCGAGTTACCCGATCCAATCGTTGAACAGAATATTCGCCAATGGCAGACGTACTGGCAGGAGCAGCAGTCTATACGCGCTTCGATGGGCGAGGATATATCGGTTGAGGAGTCAGATCTTGCCTGGACGCGAGCAGAGGCAAATTTCGCACGGGCTATGGCCGGTTCAGTGGACCAGGTTCAGCCAGATATTGGTAAATCGGCCGGAAAAAAAGAATTAGCCATCCAACTGACTTCTTCACTTGAAAGATTGGCTATGCAATCCGAAGAAGTGACCGGATTACCTGAGCATTTGTTGGAAAAAATCGATAGTCTCCGCCGCCAACTTGAGCTGAGCGAAGGCTGACTTCGCCAGGTGCTGGTAACAGCACCAGATTGTCAACTATCATTTGAAAAAAGTAGGGCGATAATTCGTCGAAGGGTATCCGAATGGGTGATCATATACTCGTTATTGGGGCTATGCTCCTTGATACGAAAGGTAAGCCATCGGCCGGTTTAGAACCAGGAACCTCGAACACCGCGCATATCCGCCATGTACGAGGTGGGACAGCACGTAATGTGGCTGAGAACTTGAGTCGTCTGGGTGCTGAAGTATTTCTTATCTCGGCTGTCGGAGATGATTACACAGGCCAACAACTCATCAGCCAAACGAAAGAGGCTGGTGTGGATACCAGTTTTACCCTCACATCATCTGATTATCACACCGGATCGTATATTGCCCTCCTAGCTGAAGATGGCTCACTTTCTGTCGCTTTGGATGATGTACGCGTAATGCAAGATGTTACTCCGGGTTACCTCTACCAGAATCGGCGGTTGTTTCGTGATGCAAGCATGATCATGATTGATGGCAGCCTGCTTCCGGCGACCCTGGCGACAGTAGTCAGGCTTGCAAGTCAATTTGAGGTTCCTTTATGTGCCGATCCTTCATCTACACGGTTAGCCAGAAAACTGAACCCGCATCTGGGTGATCTGCATTTAATTGTTCCTAATGAGGTCGAAGCGTCTGCACTGGCAGAGGTTGAATTCAGCGGCTTTAACCCGGACTTGAGCCTGGAAACCGCTTTACTTCTCATGCGCAAAGGCGTTCATATGGTTGTCATCACCCTCTCGGATTATGGCCTTGTTTATGCTACTTCGGATGAAACAGGCTACATACCGGCCCGATACAGCCAGATGGTTGATAGTACCGGGACTGGAGATGCGGTTACAGCCGCTATTATCTTTGGTATCACAAACAATTTACAAGCGATCGAGTCTATCCGTCTAGGCGCCGCCGCCGCCAGTCTTACTTTGCAAGTAGAAGAGACAGTCGTTCCCGACTTAAGCCTCGATATGCTCTACGACCATCTCACTGTCTGATCTGCAATAGACGATTCACCCATTATTCGATCTTCTATAGACCGTTTTCTTCACGTTATGACCCCCGACTTATGAATAACTACATTGGTTTGTTGGTTGCTTATCTGTATGTTTTTATGATCATTGGCCTGGCCGAAGGTTTACGTCGTTGGCGAGGATACAGTAACGTATTCACACGTAAGTTTATCCATATTGGCGTTGGCATGTTGAGTTGGTTGGTCCCATTTCTCTTTGCTTCTCCCTGGCCATTTGTCGCCGCCAGTCTATCATTTGCACTCCTTAATATTTTCGACTGGCGCTATGGTTTTTTCTCGTCGATGGCCAGCGGCAGTCGCTCAAATCTGGGAACAGTCTATTTTCCCGTGGCGGCCGCAGCCGTTGCCTTGGTCTTTTGGAACGAACCACCTCTTCTTGTTGCGGCGTTGATGCCCCTGACTTGGGGTGATGGGCTGGCTTCAGTGATTGGCCTAAGCTATGGGACCACGACTTACACGGTTCTTGGCCATACCCGTACTCTTCAGGGCTCGGCCGGTTTTTTTGTCTTCGGCGGATTCTTTACATGGCTAGCTCTCTGGTTGATGCCCGGCTCGCCAGAGATTACGGCCGCTGCAGCTTTGGCCCCGGCGCTTGTGGTCATCACAGCCTCGACAATTGCCGAAGCAGCAAGCCCCTGGGGATTGGACAACCTGGTTATTCCTGCAGTTTCAATGATGGTCATTAGCCTTTGGTCATTTTAGGCAAACCTTCGTCAAAATCAGATAAATACCGGAGGTTACCTACCAGCAGGTGTATCTTGAGTAACAGAAGAAAGCCGGCGGCTCTTGCTATGATCTACATGGGGCGATTAAGACAGCAACCCTGGTCTTGCTGAATGGTCGAATTTACACACAGGAGCGAGCAAATCCATTTGTTACCGCGCTGGCCATCTCGAACGGGCGGATTTTGGATGTGGGCGATGATGAGGCAATGCTGGCGTACCTAGGGGCGGGCGGAGAAAAGATTGACCTGGTCGGGAATTGTGTGACCCCAGGTTTAGTCGATTCTCATATGCATTTCCGCTCATATTCGCTGGGTTTGCAACGCATCGACCTGGATGGGGCCAGGGATCTCGATCAAGCACTGGCGTTGGTTGCCTCATTTGCGCAGAAAGTGAAGGATGATTGTTGGTTGCTCGGCCGTGGTTGGAACCTGGCAACATGGCCAGGCAAGCAATTTCCTAATGCGTCGAACCTGGACAGGATCATTGCCAACCGGCCAGTTTTTCTGAAGCACAAGAGTGGGCATGCTGCCTGGGCAAATTCAAAGGCTATGCAAATAGCCGGCATAGGTCGAGAAATTCCGGATCCACTGGGTGGTGAGATTCAGCGATCCGATATGGATCAGCCTACGGGTATTCTCTTCGAGAGTGCCATTGATCTTGTCCAGGTATGTATCCCAAACCAGATGAGGTCGCGCTTGTGGCGGCCATGCGTCTCGGGCAACAGAACTGTCTCAAGGTCGGGCTGACAGGAATTCATGATTATGACGGCCGCTCTTGCTTCCAGGCCTTACAATCATTGCACCAAAATGACACTCTCCAGTTGCGAGTGGTAAAAAATATACCATTGAATCTGCTCGACCAGGCCATTGGGCTTGGTTTACGTAGTGGCTTGGGTGATGATTGGCTACGAATAGGGGGGGTCAAGATGTTTGCCGATGGCGCATTAGGGCCGCGTACGGCGGCGATGTTAAGCCCATATGAAAATGAACCAGATAATCTGGGCATTGTTGTCACCGAAAAAGAGGAGATGATGGCTCGGGCCATAGCTGCCAGCGCCGCCGGCCTTTGTGTGACTATTCATGCTATCGGGGACCGGGCCAACCACGAGGTTTTGGATGTCTATGAGGGTGTTCGGCAAGAGGAAAGCAAGCGATTGGGATCCTCCAGAACACGATCCTCGTATCTCAGGCACCGCATCGAACACGCCCAACTATTACACCCGCAAGATATGCTGCGCTTCGCAAAATTAGGCGTTATTGCCTCGATGCAACCGATCCATGCCACGTCGGACATGGAAATGGCAGAGCGATATTGGGGGAAACGAACTCGTTACGCCTATGCCTGGCGAACACTGCTTGAAGCCGGAGCAGCCATTGTCTTTGGCTCTGATGCTCCCGTTGAGCCGATCGATCCATTGACCGGTATTTACGCGGCCGTCAGCCGTCGCCGTTCAGATGGTTGGCCATCCCCTCAAGGATGGCATCCTGGACAAAAACTTACAGTCACGGAAGCGATCGCCGCCTACTCGATGGGCGCTGCCTTCGCCAGTGGTCGCGAAAAAAGGATGGGCAGCATTGCTCCGGGAAAAATCGCAGATCTGACTATCTTTGATCAAGATATCTATCAAATTCCCAGTGACGAACTCTTGGGAGCAGGCATTGCCGGCACGATGGTCGCGGGAAAGATGCGCTATCAGAACTGGTGAGATAAGTTTACCGAACAATTGAAGAGTTGACCGCGCAGGTCACTGGGCAACTGCCGTCATCCTACAGACCCTCCTGGGTTTCGGCGACGAGATTGTCTACGACCGCCCTAAGGGCAACTTCCCTATTTTCGTCACCCCCATTCTGTTCGAATACAGCTATCTGTCGATCGGCGCTAGTCCCATTTTGCAGGATTGTTCGAATGTACTCGACTTCTTCTCGGCTGCCTAGATCATCCAGAACATCATCTACAATCTCAAGGAGTTCTTCCATTAGAAAATGAAATGGAACAGATTCTTCCAAACCAAAATCAATCAAATCGCCGTGAATCCCATATCGAAGAGCC
>Ga0307380_10011617_pt1 | contig 11011 bp, 5 predicted proteins | sample UN3MG_FD_202239 | JGI IMG/M metagenome (GOLD analysis project Ga0307380, IMG submission 202239) | Soil microbial communities from Risofladan, Vaasa, Finland - UN-3 | ecosystem: Environmental > Terrestrial > Soil > Coastal area > Acid sulfate soil | place: Finland: Risofladan, Vaasa | collected... | reverse complement strand
TCTACCACGGCACGCTGCTGTACGACTTCCCGCTCGAGCTGATCGCCCAGTGCCTGAAGCTCCCGCCCCGCCAGCCCGACTACCGCGAAGGCCGGGCGCACCGCGAGTTCGTGGCCAACCTGCCCGTCACGGCCGCGGAGATCCGGCGCGCCTTGGTCGCGGCCTGGGACGCCAAACAGATACACGGCGAATGGCCTCGCGCGGAGACGGCACGCCTGGTGGCCGAGCGCTACGGCCGGCGGGAGTGGAATGACAGACACTGAGAGGCGGCACCGAGCCGCGGGAACGCCGCCGCCGCTCGGCCGAGTCAGCAAGTTGGCCCTGGGAGGAATCGGAAACAACGCGTGATATCCGGTCGCGAATCTCGCTGCTGCAATGGGAGAAGCGCGTACCAAGATCAAAGCCGAGGCAGCACTCGCGCCTTGCCGCGCCGATAGCTTCCCGCGGCCTCGCCCCGGGAGAGGATTTCCGATGCCCCCCTGGTCAGAGCGTTCTTCTACGCGCAAGCCGTCGTTTTCCTTGCCCTCCTGGCTTGTGTGGGTGCGTTGCTCGGGGTGGTTGGACGCATCGTGATTGTGCGCAAGGCCCCATCGAGCTGGAAAGTGCCGGTCGTTCTGGGCACTCTGCTCGGCGTCGTGCTGCCCTGGCCAATTGTGAAGCTCTTGCTCGCTGCAGATATTGTCCAGCTTGGCCCAGGCGGCCAGTCCGGCGTGGCACTCGTGTTGCTCGACCTGCTGCTCACACCCATCGTCGCGTGCGTCGCGGCCTTCCTCGTCACTCGGCCCAAAGGCCATCCTCGGTGCCAGTTCAGCCTTGGGACGTTCCTGGTGTGGGTGCTCATCGTGGGGGCTACGCTCGGATGGTACGGCCGTCGATTCCTTGAGGCCCGAAAGGTCAGGCAACCGCCCGAAATCGTGCTGAGGCTCTCCCAACTGGGAGGTTCCGGAAGTCCGCGCTCGAGCCACCCTTTCCACAATCTCTTCCTTCGCCTGGACCGGGCTACGAGCCCGGAGGAGACTCAGGAGCTTCGTGAGATCCTCACGGAAGGGTCGATCGGTCGTCCAATGAGCAGTCGACCGCGTAACATTCTGTCTCCTTGACGGCGATGCCGATCGACGCTCTTCGCACGATTTCCGCCGCTCAAATTACCCCGAACGGGTGGGGCGGATTCGTGTGGCACTCCGCTCCGATTCGGGAATTCCTCTTGACTGGGCGTCCTGCCGTGATAAGATGGAAATGCGAGTTAGAGTCGGTTTGGCCTGGGGGTGGTGTCTGCCCGGGCGGTGTTGCGGGTCTCGTCTCGTTGCCGGCAACACCCGACCAAGGGCGAGTTTCGTGACGCTTCCTTTCGGCCTTCGAAAACCGTAGGGGGAGTGCATCATGAGGCTTGCCCGCTCCGGTCCGTTCTGATTGGGTACCTGGCTCGCCTGCCGGGTACTCTTTCCCATCGCCGCTGGTTGCCGGAGCATGCGCGCGCAGCCGGTCGGCGAGCTCAAATCCGGCGCCGCCGGTGGCTGGAAAGGAGGTGCGGCTGATCACCGGGCCGAACAACCGGCTTTCCCCGACCGTTTGTCTCTAAGCTTGGGAGTGAACTTCAACATCGTTTTCGCGACTGATTCTCAGGCGCGTTTGCCGCTTCGGAATAGGCTGCCATAATCGTGGGCCGTGCCCTCTTTGGGTGGCACGTCCCTAAGAAAACGTGTCAGATCACGTGGCCCTGTTCCGAGTGACAAGCGCGCCTTGTTCGTTTGGTTTCCACGCGCCGCGTGCCCGGCGACCTCGTTCGATCCCTGCCGGTGTGGTCGCACCCCTGCCGAGTTGATTGACCACGCGCCGATGCTCGGTTCGAATCGAGGCCGAGGCGGTGCCGGAAAGGCTTGGGGTCGGCCGAAAAACCACTTGGGGACTGTAACGGACTTCGCGCAGCGAAAAAGGGAACGTCCCCTTCGGAAACGCGGAAGTTATTCTTCGGCCAATCCTTATCGGCCATCGGCCGACTCGCCACGAGCCCCCCTTCAGACCGCCCCGGCCAATGCCATCTTCTTGCGTTCGGCGATCACTTCTTCGGCGAGGCTGCGGGGCAGGCGTTTGTAGCGGGCGAACTCCATGGTGAACGTGCCTTGGCCTTGCGTCATGCTGCGCAGATCGGTGGAATAGCCGAAAGTCTCGGCCAGGGGGACCTCGCCTTCGATCAGGGCGGACGGGCCGAGCATTCTGGCGCCCAGGACGATGCCGCGCCGGGCCGTCAGGTTGCCGACCACCGTGCCCTGGGCCCAGCCGGGACACTCGATCTCGATCTTCATCGCCGGCTCCAGCAACACCGGCATGGTGCTGGCAAACGTCTCGCGCATCGCCGTCAGAGCGCACGTCCGGAACGCCATCTCCGAGCTGTCGACCTCGTGATACGAGCCGTCGGCCAGCGTCACGCGCAGTCCGACGACCGGGTAGCCGGCCACCGGCCCCTTGAGAATCCCGTGGCGAAATCCCTTCTCGACCGCCGGGATGTACTCCTTGGGAATCCGCCCGCCGGTGACGCGATCCTCGAACAGAAACGTCTCCTCGGCGTCCTCGGGCAACACGTCCAGCGTGCCGATGACGTGGGCGTACTGGCCCGAGCCGCCGGTCTGCTTCCGGTGCCGCACGTTGAATTCGGCCGCCCGCGTGGGCGCCTCGCGGTAGTTGACCTTCGGGCGCCCGACCTCCACCTCGACGCCGAACTCGCGGCGGATCCGCTGCACGTAGATGTCCAGGTGCAATTCACCCATTCCGGCGATCAGCGTTTCGCCCGCCTCGGCGTCCTTGGTGACGCGGAAGGTGGGGTCCTCGCGGCGGAAGCGCCGCAGGGCTTTGGCGAGCCGGTCCGCCCCGTCGCGGCCCAGGGGGGCGATGGCCATCGAGATCACCGGCTCCGGCACGTACATGCTTTCGAGCGTGCAGTAGGGGTATTCCGAGGCGTAGGTGTCGCCGCTGGCACAATCGACGCCCAGCACGGCCACGATGTCGCCGGCCGTTGCCTCGTCAACGTCTTCGCGCTGATTGGCGTGCATCCGTACGATGCGGCTGAACCGCGCCTTGCGGCCGGTCCGCTGGTTGAAGTAGGTGCCACCCTTCGTGAACGTGCCCTGATAGAGCCGCATGAAGGTCAACGCCCCGAACGGGTCCTCGGCAATCTTGAACGCCATGGCCACCGTCGGCTTGCTCGGATCGGAACGCAGCGAGATCTGGCCCCCGGGGTCTTTCTGCGCGAAAGCCGTTGCCCGGGCTTGAAGCGGCGAGGGCAGGTAGCGCACCACGGCGTCCAAAAGCGGCTGAACCCCCTTGTTGCGAAAAGCCGAGCCGAGGAAGACGGGCATGAGCTTCAACTCGACGACCGCCGCGGCGATCACCTCGTGGATGAGCGTCTCCGGCACCACTGCTTCCGAGAGCAGAAGCTGCGCCAGCTCGTCGCTGTACATCGACAGGGCTTCGAACATTCGGAAGCGGGCCGCGGCGGCCTCGCCGGCCATCTCGGCGGGAATCGGCTCGCGGCGAACCTGCTCGCCGTAGAGGCCGTCGAAATAGAGGGCCTTCCGCGAGATCAGGTCCACGACCCCGCGGAAGCCCGCCTCGCGGCCGATCGGGATCTGCATCATCACGGCGTCGCAGCCGAGCTTCTCGCGCAACTGCTCGGTCACCCCGCAGGGATCGGCGCCGACGCGGTCCATCTTGTTGATGAAGGCCACCCGAGGAACACGGTAGCGCTGCATCTGGCGATGGATCGTCAGCGACTGGGCCTGGACGCCTCCGACGGCACAGAGGACGAGGACCGCGCCGTCGAGCACGCGGAGGCTCCGCTCCACCTCGACGGTGAAGTCGACGTGGCCCGGCGTATCGATCAGATTGATCGTCGTCACGTCCCACTTGACGGAAGTGGCGGCGCTGGTGATCGTGATGCCCCGTTCCCGCTCCAGGTCCATGTAGTCCATGGTCGCGCCCTGGCCACGGACCTCCTGCATGCAGTGGATCCGCCCGGCGTAGAACAGAATCCGCTCGCTGAGCGTCGTCTTGCCCGAGTCGATGTGGGCCGAAATTCCGATGTTTCGTAGGTTGCTTTGGTCCATTGGTGCTCGATGGCTGTCCAAACGGGTGGGTACCTGCCCCACTGTACGGATGGTACGGTGTCCCGGACCTCAACGACGCCACGTGCCGCGAGGTCAAGGATGGATCGGGGGTGAGGTGCGTCAACAGGCTTGCCTGGCTCCTCCGGCAAACCTGTGATCCTGCGATGGGATGCCCGTGGGAGCCTCTACGCGGGAAAGAGGAAGCGGTAGGTTGGAGACGAAGCACCTCGACGGCGAATCTTGAAGTATATCATCGACCCGGGGCAGGGACAAGGCCCAGGAATTGCGGGTAGTGGTGCAGAAACCCGCGGCGCCAAGGAAAAAACTGGGACGACGCCTTGGTTGACCGCTACTGCGGCCCACGGCAGACTGCTGGAGTAGGCTGTCACCCCTCTCTTGGGTGAAGGTGCCGCGAGGGTGCCGCAATGACGATCGCCGCATGTTACGTATCTTCTGAAGGGGTTGTGCCGGGAACGGACAGTACCTCGACGATGCGAGTTCCCGGCATGTCTGATCAGCATTTTGACTACGAACAGAAGTTGTTTGAGCTTGGTGAGAACAGTACGCTTGCGATAGCAGCTTACATCAAAGGCATTTGTCGAAAGTATCGAAAAGATCGCCCCGGTGTGGAAAGGTGGACATTGCCGCAAGTTGCGGCGCGCGAAGAATGCAGGGAAACCGGCGGCGACCGCCTCACCGTCCCTCGCTCAAGCTCCCGACCGCCATGCACCAGACCGACCGGCCGGGAGAGCAATTCGCGGAAAGTACAGGACAGATGTTGGGAAAGGAGGTTCCAGATATCCGCATTCTTCTCTACGTACTTGGACCAACGGAGCCATTCGTAGCCGGGGTAGCCGCTGAACTCGCAGCGGCGGACGGTCACCAAGTCGGCGGCACCGGCCAGGATACCGCGATGAACCCCAAGGAAGTGGCAGTCCTCTACCGTGATGTGATGTGCGTCGTCATCGAGTCGGATTCCCAGCTCGGGCGCGAGCCGAAAGCGGATGCCTTGCACGACCACGCATTTGCCGTTGATCCTCAAGCCCACGCCACCGGCGCGGCCGACATCGCGCCAGAAATCGGCTTGCCCCATCTCGGCCTCGTTGCCCACATATGCCCGATGGCTCTCCACGGTCGCCGTGTTGGGATCTTGAGAGTTGGCCAAGCGCAGATAGAGAAAGCCGTCTTCCCAGGCGAATCCTTCCGGTGGGCCGCCAAGCGATCGGGCCGAGTCGCGGAACTGTGTCAGGTCGCCGAGTGTCTCGTAAGCGACCAGGTTTCGATCATCGACCAGGACCCAGCGAACGCGATGACCGACCCGCGAGCGATAGAGATCGTCCGAGACATGAGTGAAGACGAGCGTTTCGGTCGGCGTGCCGCTGAGCACGACGGTGCCCGGTTTTCGGGCGCGGAGGATGATCGGCGCATCGAGTGTGCCGCTCTTGTCAAGGACCACGTTTTGGCGATAGGTTCTCGGCGCGAGTTCGAAACTATCGTCGGGCCCGGCGACATCCAAGGCCGGGCTGACGTCGTCCGAGGAAGTGAGTTGAATAGTCGCGGCGGAAGCAAATCGAACAATCGAGCACGCAAGAATCGCGAGCAGCAACGCTCGATGCGCGAGGCGGAACGTGGTACGTGAAGGCCGGCAAGTGTGATCTGATGCGATACTATCTGCTTGGCGTCGTTTCCGAGCACAAGCACAACTGGATGCGTATGGAATCGTAGTGATGATTGCGAGCAAAGTGGGTACACGTCTCATGTTAGCCTCTCTAAACGAACACCGCTGCGTCACGGCGCGGCCGACTGGCGAATTGTGAACGCACCGGCAGGTACCGACATCCTGCCATTGCCGTCCACCGCGGCGATGCGTCGGTCATTGGTCGGGTCACGATCCTGGTCGGTCTCGTAGACAATGCCGCCAGCCAAGTAGCCGTCGCCGAACTCGACGGCCGTTGGCTGGCTAACGGTCAGGCGAGCCTCCGCCTCTGTCAGGATGGCGGTCACCGCCTGATCGGCTGTGAGCGCAAACGTCTCGGCTTCGAGCGTTCGGGCCGACTTCACGAAGACGGCGCGTGGTGTCCGCCGGAACGCGGCAAGTCGAGCATCCGTCTTCATCGGCCCGTGTTGCCACTCGCCAGGCGATGTTGCCCAGACCACCGTATCGTCGCCCACGTCGCACCCGACAAGATCATCCGTTCGGATCGGCGATACCCGCGGCAACGTGTGCTGCCGCGAAGTGGGGTACAGCAACGCGAGGAACCTGACTTCCCGCCGCCTAATCCGCGGGGTCACTCTGAGAAACCGATGTCCGTTCTTCTCGACGGGCTCCATTTGTCTGTCCTCGGGCGAGAAGAGCCGCACCTCAAGCGACGCCTTCGGTGCCTTGAACGTAGCGCCGCCGGAATCGCGAACCTGGATCTCGGTGGTTGGTGGCACAACTTGCGAGTGCAGCAGCCACTGGTACTCGTGCGGCGCGTCGTCTTTCCTCACTTCGTCGGCGACGATGAAATATCCGGGTCGCATGAAGACGACATGGCGTTTCACGAACTCGGCTGGCGCATAGGCGACCGTGCTGTCCGCCTCGAAATAGTCCATCGCGTTGGTGTGGAGGAAGTCCCGAACCGCGCCGAGCATTCCGCTGCTGCGCTGCCCCTTGCCGTCAATGAGCACGACGCTGTGTGATTCGGACTCAGCCTCCCACCCACCGTAACCCGTGTCGTCGACGAGGTGCTCGCCGTAGGCCGTGAGTACGAAGCCACCTTGATCGGCATGGCCGTGCGACCCGTACTCTCCGCATTCCATCGCGAGAAGGACGCCGTTGGGGTCGTTCCAACCGGTGCGGAGAGACACGCGTCCGTCCTCGGGCCAGTGACCGGTCAACGCAAGTCGGGCTGAGGTGTCGGGGTCTTCGGTCGGCACGTCGTCGTCGTACCAGACAACGCTGTCAGGATGCCCGTGCTGGTAGTTCCAGACGGGAAACCCTCGCCCCGGACCATACATATTTTCGAACAGCCAGCGGATCAGGCCGTCGTTGTGGATCGCGGCAATTCGCGCGAAGCAGGCACCCGCGGGATGGAGTGCTTCCGGCGGCCGGCCGGCGAGGCGCCGACCGTCGTTGAACGGTGCGAAGTGGTCGCGAGTCGGTTCCATCATGTACAGGTTGTAGAGGCACGACTTGCGCAGCAGTTGGTCACGATACTCAAACAGGTTTTCACCGTCCGCTCGCAGCAACGCCGAGGCGAACGTGGTGAGGTATTCCATGGCGTACTTGTGGTACATCGGGCTCTCGAAGTAAGCGCCGTTTGCATCGAACCCGCCGTCCATCAGCATCTTGACTTGGGCGACGGCTTCCTCGAGCCACGATTCGGCGTGACTGTCCTCGCCCATCAGCGCCAACGCCGCCATGCCCAATCCGGCCGCCGCCACGGCCTGCCAGTTGTTTCCATGGTCCGACGCCCACCAGCCATGAATTGTGTCCCTGCACGGCGTGCGCGCGGCAACCCAAATCCATTGCGCCTCCAGGTCAAGGCGACGGCGGACGGCCTTGCGCTGCTGGTCCGTCAGATGCTGGCAGAGCGCGTCGTATCCCCACGCCATGCAGTCGAGATACTCCCCATTTCCCAGGACACTCGTCGGGTCGCGGCCGAAATCGCGCTCCGACAAGCGAGACAGGTAGTCGACCCCGCGGTCGCCATACGCCTTCTCCCCGGTCAGCGCGTATGCGACGGCCACCTCGTTGAGCGCCTGGGCCGAACCGCGCGGAATCTTCAGCGGCGATGGTGATGCGATCTGCCTGTCGGCCGCCGCGAGCAAGCCATCGTAGTAGTAGCGGACGGGATGGTTCGCTTTGCCGCTGATCTTGTCGTTGGCCGCCTCGACTTCCACTCGCGAGAACTGCAGCCGCGGGTGTTCACCCGGCCGGAAGTTCTCCCACGGATCACCGCGCGGCGCGGACAGCCGGGCGCCGGCGACGTAGAACGGTCCGCCGCGCGTCTTCGCGATGCGGAATCGCGTGTTTCCCTGGGGCAACGATACCATGCAGTGGTACTGGCCCGACCGCGCAAGCGTGCCGTAAGCCTTCCAGGCGCCTTCGAGTTCGACGCTGAGTTCGCCGACGCGCTCTTGCTCGATTCGCGCGATGTTGACGCCGATCGTGAGCACGTATTCGCCGGCGCGGGGCGCCGCGAAGGACCATTCGATGACTTGGTTCCGCCCCGTCGATACATGCCCTGGCTCCATGCCCTCCTTGCCAAGCTTTGCTTCCCCCTCGTGCGCTCTGAACTCGTCGAGGTAGTCTTCGCCGAAACGAACTACGTCGACCTGACGTCCGACCTGGGTGAAATCGACTTCTCCGACCTTCGAGGCGGCAATCTCTTCCGCCAAACGCCGCTTCGCGTGGGCCGCCTCACGAGCCTTCCGCACGATGACCTCGACCCGCCGATTTCCAGCGTAAGGCTGGAACAGATCGGCGTCGGTCGGGGGCTTCTGCTTCCCCGACGGCTGGAGCTTGCCGCGGTAGAGCAGGAAGCAATCGAACGTGGCATTGCCATTGCGGGGCTCGACCTCCAGTTCGAACGTGTGCTCCCCGGCAGCGAGATCCACGACTCCATATCTCGACCACCCGGCCGCTCGGTTACTTGCCAGGACCGTGCTGTCCTCGAAGGGAACCTCCTTCCCCGCGTCGCGCCAAGTCTGCTGGTCGAAGCGCCACCGGTTGGCCAGCGCCAGCGTGCGTGGCCACTCCCGCGCCCAAAGGTGGTACTTCGACGACTCCGGCACGCGGACCCGATACCGCGCGAAATATCGCCCCTCTTCCGGCGGCGTTTGATCGACCTTGTGCATCAGCGTCAGCCAGTCACCTCCCGATAGCCCGTCGCGCGCCGTCCCGCCCATCTCCAGCCACGAGTGTTCGCGGAAGTTGGTGTCGACGACGTCTTCGGCTTCCCACCAGATGATCTCGGCGCAGGTGCCTCCGCTGGCCAACATCGGCCCGATCATGGACAGCAGGATGAGGACAGGTCTCATTTGTTCTTCCTTCACGATCCAAGCGGACTGATAACGATCAAAGATGACCGAGCGTCGATTCGCTACCGTGCCCCCAAGTCTATAGTGACAGGGGCCGAAGCTCAACAACTGCCCGCATTGTCCAGCGCGTTTGATCGCGGTTTCGCAGGTCTGGCCGCCTTGGTCGAAGCCGCTACGGATGGCGTCGAGCGACGTCCGTTCACGTCAATCGGCGAAGTGTTGGAGAATGGGTGACAGAAGGATGCAGAATATGTAATCTATCGATGGTCTGGCGAGACCAGACGATTCCGGGTGCTTGAAGTAACTGACCACCTGGCAAGCGGGTAAGTTGCCGCGAGTCTTGTCTTCTCAGCCGCGGGACGGAAGGCCTCGGACGCCCAGCTCACGAAACGGAGGACCCCGGGAGACGGTGATGATTGGAACAATAAGTAGAATCGCACTCATCGTGTCCTGCTACCCAAAAGCTGATCCGGATGTTGTGAGAGTATCCAGAGCCCCGGAGGGGCGGAAGGAGACTCTCGATGAGGAAGAAGCACGAGAAGCGACACACGCCAGAGCAGATCATCCGGAAGCTTCGCGAAGCGGACGGGATGCTCACGGCGGGGCCACGTGGGAGCCGGCGGTGCGATTGACCGATGCTCCGAATTTGTCCCGCCGGCCGATGATTGCCGCCGCCGGCATCGAGCTGCATATCGTCTGGTTTGACAATCGAGACGGGAACCTGGAGGTCTATTACAAGGACTCACAAGACGGTGGTGACACTTGTTCCGAGGACGCGCGACTGACCCACGCGGACGGAGAATCGCGACACGCGGCGATCGCCGTCTCGCGCAAATCCGTTCACGTGATCTGGTCTGATGACCGTGACGGCAACACGGAAATCTTCTACAAGCGGAGACCAAGGTAGTCTCGATACGCCTGAATCGCCTCCTCGCCCCAGACGGCGTCGTCGAGTCGACCGGCCAGTTCGCGGCTGGTCGCCCCGGTATTGAAGACGACGACGGTTGCACCGAAGTCAAAATGCCGACTCAGATATTTACCCATCGAGACACCTCCAAGCCCTAACCCTCGCGGAGAGGCCTCCGTGCTTGCCCAGGGCGGATTGCCGTGTGCGGCCAGTTCTTCGTAAAGAACCCGGAAGTCGTCTCGAAGGGGGCCTACCGGGTAGGTGGTCCAGCCCGGCCGACAGGAGTCGACCAGCGCGATCGAGATGGGTGCATTCGTGTACTGTACGCCCGGCGAACCGATCAGGCCGGCACCGGCCGCCACGTGGGTATACATTTTCTCCGCGGGAATGCCTCCCTCGGCCAGCTCCGTGGCCCAATAGGAAATGTAATCCTGATTGACTTTGGCCAGTGCCGCGGCAAAATCCTCCGGCGGATCGGCTTGGCTGTAGCCGAGGTTGGTCAGCGCGTTGTAGCCCAATCGGCTCCGAGGCACGCCGTCGCGATCCATCATCCGGGCAATCCGAGGGTTGAACTTGTCGATGCCCTCGTAATTGGGAAGTACCGGCTCGGCCCCCACCGTGACGCCGGCAAACAGATGTGCCTTGCCGGCTTCCGCAAGTCGGTCCAATCCTGCCGCGATCGACGGGGCAATCACGGCTCTGGCTATCCGGGACACCTCTTTGAGCACCTCCGGACTGTTGTAGCAGATCACCGGCGGCATTTGCTCCGGCGTTCCCCAGTCGCGATAGCGATGCGGATGGGGCGTACGGTCCCAGTCCATCCATTCCACGTTCCGCACGTTGTCCGGATCGTATCCCGGCTTCTCTCGGTCAGCGTAATTCCAAAGGTCGGGCCTGTTGGTCCATTCGAGGTTCTCCACGGTGAAATAGACGGCCGTCTCATGCCGCAAGGCCACGTCGAAGGCCGCTTTCACCCCCC
>Ga0307380_10011616_pt1 | contig 11012 bp, 13 predicted proteins | sample UN3MG_FD_202239 | JGI IMG/M metagenome (GOLD analysis project Ga0307380, IMG submission 202239) | Soil microbial communities from Risofladan, Vaasa, Finland - UN-3 | ecosystem: Environmental > Terrestrial > Soil > Coastal area > Acid sulfate soil | place: Finland: Risofladan, Vaasa | collected... | reverse complement strand
GCATGCTCACAGTACCCTTACAGACCAAGGAACTGACGATCACCATGCCAAATCCCATGACCACAGTGATAGTTCTCTTGCTCACAGTGTCCTCACTGGTCAAGGAACTGATGACCATCATGCCCAATCCCATGTACTGGATGGAGGAGACCACAGTGTTTCTGGGTTAACAGCTGGTGATGTACTGAGAGCAGCATCTGCATCGACCTTTGGATTCTCGACGTTAATTTCCGATCATTCGGAGTTTGACGCTACCGTAGGTTCTGGAGGAGTCACTAAAGGTGATCCCGTTTTCATTTCAGCGAATGGGACAGTGCTACCCTGTGACAACACAGATAACAATACTCGTAGGTTTTGTGGTGTAGCTTTGGAAACCAAGGCACAGGGCGAGACAGTGCGTATCCAACAAGACGGTAAGATGGAAGATGTAACAGTCGGTGGTTCACCTTCTGGAGGAGATTTGGTTTACTTGAACTCCACTAATGGTCTGACAGTTACCCTTCCAACAGGATCGGGAACTCACAGAATGGTTATCGGTAAAGTCATTGACGATACCGGTACTCCAGACATCGTTATCGAGCCACAATATCTCGGTAAAGTTGGCTAAGGAGTAATTTACAGTGCCGGTACCCAAAGATCGTGTTCAGTTTCTCAAGAATGAGTCCCCCAGTGAAGGGGGTACTGAGGACGATTTTGGGTTTCCCGGTGTTGCCAACGCCAATGACGATGCTCCTTCGGTAGCTGGTATCTTTATCCAGCAACCGAATCCGTCAACTACAAGAGACGAGTTAGTTTATGTTACCCGAGATTCTTCGGGTAACATGATCTTTAAGGATGCCGTAGAGGAATCCGAACAAACACTATCCCAGCTAATAGCTGGCGGAGGGATAACCACCACACAACATAAAGCACTTCGGCAATTGATTCACTTCATAGACGAAGGCCCGGCAGATGGTTTCGTGTCTGGGGCATACAAAGAAGTTACGGGAACAATGTTTCCAACTGCCGTTGTGTGGTGGGAGTCTTCTTCTAAAGCAGAGAAGATAGTTGAAAGGTTATTAACCTGGACAGGAGTAAACTTAACTACAGATCAATGGAAAATATATGACACCGACGGGAGCACCTTACTAGCTACAGTTACCGATACAATCTCTTATGCCGGTGTCTTTGAAACTTCGCGCACGAGAGCGGTGACATAATGGGATTATCTCCAGCATCTTTACTTGTAGATAGCGACGGAAATGTTGTTAAGGTCACCCAGGATGGGGATGATTACAAGGTAGAGGTGCTGGCTAAGGTTAGAAATGTTGCTGGGACGATTATCAATCCGGCGCAGGTAGAGGTGATAGGGGCAGCTTCCAGCGGGGTTGGCACTCCGGTTTGTGGAAAGGACACCGCAGGGAATATCAGACTTATACGCTTGAGTGTTGATGGGACACAAATTAGCACGTCGACCATTTTACCAACGAATTTAAGTCGCACTATAAATGAACCTGTCTTAGACAGCGGGAATAGCGATGATTTGCTAGTGGATGGAAGCTCAACTCCGGTTGTGTTTCAGTACGTAGCAGACGCCACCTATGATGCTTATATTAATGAGATAAAGTTTGTGTTCGTGGCCCTAGCTATTGATTACGATGGGGGGCATTTTCTCAGGGGAAATTCTTTAACTAACGGGGTACAACTGGATATTCGTTCTGAAGACAACACCGTTAATATGTTTAACTTTAAATACAACGAAGATTTCTTGGCATTCTCCGGAGGGGCTAGCAACGACTTTCTCGACAAGACAGGAGTTACAGATATCCAAACAGCTTCCTTGAATCTTGGGAGCGGGGTAAAGCTAGTTGGTGGATCAGGTGATTTTATAAAGGTTACGATCCAGGATGATATTGATGCCGCAGGGCATTATTGGTTTAAGTGTTATGTAAAGGGTCACCAAGAGTCAGTATAGGAGAAACTATGCCAATTAGTATAGCAGACGGAACAACGGTAGGAATTGAAGTAAAATTTATGGTCGGTAATGTCTCGCCTACACCGGGGCAGAGTTTAAAAATTAATGTCCCCGGATTCAGGTATGATCTTGGCGGGGCTTGCGGAGATTTTGATGGAGCTGTAGCCCAGGCAGTACCAGATGACGATACAGCGCATGTTTATCTAAACCAGTATGGGGCTTTAACGGTTTCTACAGACGTGCCAACTGCAAATCATATTTGCCTGGCGAGAGTAGTTGCCGCGAACGGGGAGATTGTGGCAATTCATGATGATCGTATTCTTCTTACCAGCTCTAGTTCTGTGCTCGGGTTGTGTGTTATTTCACTTCCGGTGGATGGTGATATTCGTGGGGGGGATACCTCAGCCTCTGCTAATAATAATTGGGCCGCAGTAAAATTTGAGCAGAACACCACAGGACAAGCAAGGATACGGATAGTCAGGCGCACCCCACAAAATTATGAGAGCGGATCCTTTACGATTCGGCTTGCCTGTTCTATTTCAACTTCCGTTGGTGCTTCTCAAAAATCTAGGTGGGAGATCGAGTACAAGTTTGCTTCGTTGGGAGAATCACTTGGAACGCTGGCTATAATCGGAAGCACGATTGACCATGCTGGGCAAACTTACGACGAGCTATTTGAAATAGAGTTGGTGATTCCTGAAGAAAACGTTGATATGTCCAAGGGGTATATGGCATTTCAAATTAACAGAGATAACGATCACGTAGACGATGATCTAACACAAGATATCTACGTACATAATATTGAGTTTTGCTATTGGGGCCATTTGTTAGCTGGCCAAGCTGGTCAGTAAATCAAGGAGATAAAAATGTCTAAGTACACCGATGGAAAAGTCCAGAAAGCAAAGTCCTCCCAACAAGATTTGATCGATTCTGGAGAAAGACTAAGCGCGGACCCAGACAAGATGTCGACGATTGGGGTGTCTGTTGGAATGCAGGTCCGTGTATCCAGGGACAGTTCTGCTGATATGGCTCTGTATACCTTCTACGAAGAGATGGAAGAGGTTTACTCGTCTAATGCCCGTATGGGTTATTCCGGGCGAGCTAGGTTAGCCCAGACTAGCACTCCGATTCTGGTTGATGTGGATTCACAGGTGGTTCATCCTACCTATGACGAGGCCGAAGCTGAAGCAAACAGCGAGTTCATTGAGCAGCTCGACGAGCGGGAAAGCAGCAGCTCTGATGCGCGGCTGTGTGCCATTGCTCCCCACGGTGGAAATATTGAATCCTTTACCGCCGAGCAAGCAGAGCGTGTGTTTAGTCAGTTGAACGACGCAGACAAAGATGTGGATTGCTGGCGCTGTAAAGGTTTTAAGAGTGGAGGGGGCGCATTTGATCGTTGGCATATCACGAGTGACGAACTAGACAAGCGGTCCTTTCCAAAGCTAGCCAGCATCGCGGATAAGGGCTTCGATTATTGCGTAGCATTCCACGGAATGTCTGAAGACGGTATTATCATCGGTGGGTTGGCATCGACCGCACTAAAGACGGAGATCAAAGAGGCTATCGAAGACGCACTCGACGGTTCAGGAATCGATGTGGTGCTGTGGGCAAGCGGTTCTTATGGCGGCCAGGCTGAAGGTAACCTGGTCAATTGGCTTTGCGGCGGAGATGGGGTTCAGATCGAGCAAAGTTACGAAGCTAGATCAGAGCACTGGCAAGCTATTGCTGATGCGGTTGCCGGGGTGTTTGCATCGAAACTGTAAACTTACCCACTTCCTGTAGTAAAGTAAGGGTGGCTAATAAGGGGAGCGAAGGGTGTGCCAACAGTTCGGATACAAACTGGAGCTACGGAACCGATTGAGGTGCTAGTCATTGCTGTGACATTGTTGATCTTGATTGGTTGGGATGTTGTAGTTGCTAATAACCCGTAGAGAGCAGACACAGTTTCTGAATTGACTTTGTGGGCTGTTTTAAGAGTTACGTATTTGGAAGAATTTTTTGGCCACAAGTGAGGAATTAACATTTTATGCGAGTTAAAAAGGACGAAAAAATCTGTTTATAGAGCATAGGTTAAATCGAAAGGAACTTCTATTGGCAATTGATGACGACACCAAGCTTCATGAAAAAATAGGTTTCATGAGAGCAGATATAAAGAATATCGGTGAGAAAGTAAGCACCGTTATTGATAAGGTTGATGATGCCAATATGAAGCTAGTTTATTTAACTTCGTCTACAGTTAAACAAGGAGAATGTACACAGAGAATTAAAATGATAACTGATCAGATAGGTACTGTGAAAGATCTGATTAACCGAAAGCAGACCAGACAGGATAATCCAGTAATTACTTCAGATATGCTTAGCGGAAGAGATAATTCTCAGGTAATATCAATACCTATTGGCAATGAGGAAGATACATCTCGTCAAAAATGGGTAGTAAAAGCTAAGGAAAACATAGCTTTTTTGATTGCAGTTTTTACGCTTGTAGGAATAGTTATTATTGGTGGAATTAAATTCGCCAGATTTATTGTAAGCGTAGAGGATGTGGTAAAAAATGCAGATAGGAAATCAATAAAGGTTATGTATGATCTTAGAGAAGAGATCAATAATATGAATCGTAGATCACAGAAAAACTTATCTGTGTTAACTGAACCTGACTCTGGAGTTTTTGAGGAACCAAAGAATAAAAATAGGAGGAGACACTAGTAATGTGGATTCAAACAGGGGATACGGAACCTATTGTGGTTCTTGTTCTTGATTCCACTGGAGTTCCGTTGACTGACAACGCGAACATTAAAGTAAAGGTTCGCCGTAGGAGCGATGGAAAGTACTTGGATTGGGACGACAACAGTTTCAAATACCCAGCTTCGGTCATCGAACTACTAGTAGACATGGAAGAGGTATCTAAGGACTATAGTCCTGGGGAGTACCGACTGAATCAACCAGCTAAAGGGCATAGTAGAGGCTTCAATACATCTTCTATTGTAAGTCCTGTAGCAGATGATGTGTATTTTTTTACAGCGGTCGAGGACAACGTTATGGCTGAATCCGTTAACATGCCCCAAGTTGGTCAATTGAGAACGGGTGGAGCTTTGGATGAGGTCATTGATAAGACCCCTGTGATCTTTTAGGAGAAGACAATGGCTTGTATTTCAGTTTTACAAAGTACACCAACTTGGTTGCCGTTCGTCGCCGCAAATGCTGGCAATGGGGCACCCAGGACAGGCATTGTGTATACTCAAGTAGATGTTGCCTACAAGAAATCGGTCCAAGCCACGTTTGGGGTGAAGACTCTCTTAGAAGCTGATTTTAGAGAGAACGGAAACGGTGTGTATGAGATTCTGTTCTCAGCAGCAGAACTCGATACTACGGGATCGTTTATCTACACGGTAAACAGTAACGGAGGACTTCCGATACCTGCTCTCAAGCAGTTCATCGGGCAGGCGTTTATCCAATCGTCATCACAGTACACTCCTGGATCGATTGCTCTCAGTACAAATTTGCTGACAGGTAACTTAGTCAACTTGAGAGGATATCCCTTGGTAGGGGAAGGAGTCAGTGCAAGAGTTCTTTCAGCTCCTGTTGTCATGGGCGCTTCCCCCAATATCGGAGGGATTGGCTCAGATATGATCAGTGTGGTCACGGACTCTTCGGGATTCTTTGCTTTAGAGGTAGTGCAAGGAGCTGAGGTGGATATTGTGATTCCGATAATCAATTATCGGCGTACTCTAACTGTACCGGCTAATCAAACAGATAAACTGTTTGAGTTGCCATAGTGAGGGGTTGATATGGCCGAACCTACAGGAATAACCGTAATAATAGATCTCGATGAATACAGTAAGTTCGAGATTGAACAAGGTCGGTCGATAATCACCGCAACTATCACTGTGTCCGGTGGCGGGGACATGAGTGGGGAAGAGGTAACTGTCGAACTGATCAAAGCACGCAGATCTAGAGATGTGGTTGTCTACAGCTCAACAGAAACGTTGAGTGGTTCAGATGACCCGAATGTCTTCGGGAAGATACTTGATCTCAATCTCATAGTGGGGGCTGATCAGATCAATCTAATCCGTCGTGGTTATTTTTTCCTGAAGGTGACTTCAGTAACTAATACTGACATCTCAGGCCAAACCTCTGATTTCCCAATTAGTATAGTTTCGGCTCTGATGATCAGAGAAACCTACTTGTTTGGACTCAAGCTCGATGCCAGTGACGTGCGTGCTGTTAAAATGCAACCACAGGAGATCACTGGTGTAGAAATTGTTGAAGTTAGTGCATCACACAAGATAGGATTCGACGTACTCAATTATCGGTACGACACAACTCACGGAATTAGACATATCTCCTGGGGCAAGGGTGGGCCAGTGAAGGTCATTTCCCAACCAGGACGATACATTCTCAGGCGTGGGGGCTGTAGCGCGAACGAGTACATGATAATTCAAGTTAGAAGTGTTGCGGCACTTCCTAACCATAACGAGCAAGAGGAGCTTCTGGTAGAGAAAGACCAGATATCCGATAAGATGCTCAGGAGGTGGATAAATCAATCCTGTGACTGGTTAGAGAATGATAAACTTGCTGGAGTGTTTTTGGAGCCTACCAGGATTATGACGGACCCTGTGACAGCTGGAGTGGTCGAGGATTGGGACTTCATCGTTCCTGCGATTACGTTCTATGCCGTTCAGCCTGCAACTTGGATTGATATATTATTTCCGTATATGAGCTTACTAAAAATAGATGACCTGTTCGGGCAGCTGGCAACCACCAGGATTGTAAATGTGGACACATCTTGGATCGAAATTGCTGAAAGGAGTGGCTTTGTTCAGCTGGTACCATTCAATCAAGAAGTTGCATTCCAGTTCATTGGTCTGGTTTGGGTGGAGAGTATGCGCGGACGCATTGAGTTACCCAACTTCTGGCACTTTGACGCCACAGCAGGACTCAGACAGGTTGACCCTGTCCTGTTAGAGCTAATCGGGAAGAAAGCCTCTATAGACGCGCTCACAGTGGCTGGACATGCTTTCAGAGGCGGTTTCTCAAGCCAATCTGTATCCAGAGATGGAGTATCGGAGTCCGTCAGCTATACAGCTTCAGCAATCTACGGTATTTACAGTGCAACTATTGAGGATTACACCAAATTCATCAATAAAGAGGTCAAACAGGTTAAGGGACGATATCGCGGCGTAAATCTTCTAGTCGCTTAGAGAGTATTGTTTACGCAAGGAAGTTGGTGGCTTAATGAGTAGAGGAGACCAAGGAATCGGTATCGATTTCAACTTCCCCTGGCAGGAGGGGTTGATCAATAATCGTGGTGAGACGTTAATCCATGAGACGGGGATGAGATGTCCTTGTAACATGGAGGACATGGACGCTGGGATGATTGAGCACGGAGGTAATGTCCTTCGTAGGCGCAAGCAGTTCAACTGCGATGTCTGCGGGAGTGAAGGTTATCTCTTCAGAAGGCCAAGGAAGATTATAGCCTTGGTGTCAGGAATCTCCGAGCAAAAAATGCAGAACTCAGAGGGGTGGGCTTATCCAGGGGATGCGACGATGTCGGTCAAGCCTGGGTACAGCGTTTCAGCAGGAGATCGAGTTACCTTCACTTGGGAGGAAGAAGTACCTGACGGTCAGGTGATTGTGCGTGGGGCAGCAAATATGAATGATAATGCTGCCAGAAAAACCAATGTGGCAGCTAACGAAGATAGACTATGGTACCATGCGAGTCGTGCTGTTCATTGTGAAGATCTAGAAGGCAGAGTTTACGAGTGTGGAGGAAATTTTCAGCTTGATGGTAGTAGGGTGATTAAGTGGACCGGAGACAGCCCTGGAGTTGGTAAACCCTACGTTATCAAGTATTATGCATATCTAGAATGGATTGCGTTTGTTCCACCTTTTGCAAGGAGAGACAGGGACAGAGATCTTGGGAGCAGGATCGCTCTCAGGAAGAGACATGTTGCTCACGTTAACAAGGATCCTACAGTTAATATATTGGATCGAGTACTTTTTTGTGACCGCTTGTCTGGATTGGGTGATTGCTGATGATTGAGATGAAAGTCACTATAAATGTCAACCTCGATACCTACGCTGACGACATCGAGAGAGAGATGGAAATAGCTCTTTCAGACTTGATGGCGGCTGCGGCGGATGAGTGGAAAGCTGCTGCTGGCAGAGTTCTACACACCACCAAACGTAGATATCAGGATGCTGTTTTGACCAAGGTAGTCGATCCTCTCACTGTACAGATTTACTTGGATGAGAAAGATTGGCTGGTCAATGCTCTTGAAGCAGGGCATGGACCAATGTTGCCTTGGAGAACTACCCTTGCAGGCAGGAAGGCTTTCTATTGGTCAGGATGCGGGGTTAAGAAAGGGTTCAAGTGGGGTGGAGCGCGAGGTCCGAAGGATACTAGATACCAAAAGCCAAGGAAACCTTTCATGGACGTACCGATGCGCCCTCGTGGATCAGGCCCAGCTCAACCAGGACAGTGTAATCAGGGAGACTCGTTCAGGAGATTGACGGCTAACAATTCTGGGATGTGGACGCATACAGGATTTAAACCGATAGGTAAAGGTGGATTAGATCGCCCCCTAAGAGAAGAGGTTATCGAGTACATTGAAGAGACAGCACCTAAAGTGTTTAGGGCTGTTTTTGACAAGGTAACAATATGAGTATTCTTCCCGAATTGATTATCCAACACTGTTTGGTACGTGGTTTACGCACGTTCAGAGAGAAGCCACATCTGTTGGATATGCTTTTCCGCAATTTGACACAGGAAGAGCTGACACCGATACGGGGATTCTTCAGAGACAATTCCATAGACATAGCCTATAACTATCCACGAGATGGTCTAGGGCTACCGTCAATTGTGATTTTGTTAAAAACAGAAACAGAAAGCCAAGCATTTCTTGGCCAAGTACAACAGAGTGTGGAGGATTTACGGAGGTTGGGTGGGACACCTTTTCTTGAGGATGAGATATCTGGAGATCAGACAACTCTTGGATCAGGTTCGTTGGGGCAAGTTAATAATAGGAGTAGGATGCTGCTGCAACCTACAACTGCTACGGGCGGCGAAACGAACATGATTTGGGCTCCGTTGGCTACCACTAGATTGATTGACCCTTTTGAAGAGGTAGCCTTGTTAGTGTTAATGGAAGGTACAGGCGCAGGCCAAAGACGACTAGTTGTTAGTATAGTACCTTCACAAACCCAAAATAGAGTAGAGATCGAAGTCGATCAAAATTGGGATGTTATCCCAGATGACACAACAGTATTTAGAATCGAGAGTATTCCTCAAGGTGAGTCTCTTACGGGGGAACCTTCTCAGTTGTATCCAATTGGAAGCAACATTGAACGCTTGGGCGAGTTCTATAAAGCAATGTATCAGCTAGATGTGAACGGGTCTAATCAAGAAGAGGCAATTTATTTATACAATGTAGTGAAAGCAATAATGATTGTTTCGCGCAGGTTCCTCATCCGACAGGGGTTCCTTCGAGGTGTTACTATGTCGGGTAGTGACCTAGCGCCAGTGCAGGAGTATTTCCCTACTGAGGCGTTTCGTAGGAGCTTAACGCTCGATTTTGAATACCCATTTGACGTATTCACAGAAATTAGTGAGGCGGTAGCAAGTGAATTGATAATTAACATTTCCGCCCGTGATCTAAAAACTTCAAACCCTGAAGAGGTAGTGATTTCTACCTCATTTAACGTCTCATAGGAGGATCAGATGGCAAAAGATAAGCCAAAAACTGACGATACTCTAGAGACAAAGGCTAAGGAAAGTGGCGTAGTAACATCCGCGTCACCACCAATTCCTAAACCTATGGCTAAAAAGCCAGTAGGTGTAGGTAGAGATGAGCCTTTGGTTTCTTTTGACCGTTGGTTTCGCGCTAATAGCGTAAAACGAGGCTTTAAGCCTCATTGGACCGATGGGATGAGAGCATATGCTGACACATCTGGTCGGAGAACCATGTCTCAATGGGACATGCTATTCGAGAAATATTAAGGAGGGCCTAAATGTCGCGCTCTGTAACATTTAACGGAATAACTCAGTTCCGTCCGGGTGGAATTACAAAAGTAGATGCTAGTGCTCTCGCCCAGATCGGATTGAGTTCAAACGGTATTGTAGGGTTAATTGGAGAAGCAGAAGGTGGAGAAGAGCCAGGGGAAATTATTACGATTGATGACCCAGCTCTCGCAAAATCCTCGTTTAGAGGTGATGCGCTCGCGAATGCTATCAAAATTGCGTTCGATCCTTCTGATGACCCGAGGGTACCCTCCGGTGCATTCAGAACTCTTAACATTCGCGTTAACCAAGGTGTTCGCGCATCGCTTCCACTGTACAATAAGGTGGGAGAGGCGGTCACGGTTGCCGGATCAACGAAAACATCAATTGTGTTTGCTGGCGCGTCTTTTACCGTCGATGAACATGTAGGAAATCTTGCACGAATCGGAACTTATGCTGATGGTGCATGGTCTGGTGTTGAGGATGTAGAGATTGAGTCAAACACTACAGACACTCTTACTCTAGTGTCTCCGGGATTCAATGCAGCTCCTGGAACTACCGTTACGGTAACTTTCCTTGCTCCAGTAGTAACTCTTTGGAGTAAAGAATATTCCGCAGCGGCAAATGGTATCCAACAAGAGTACGAACCAGGAGCTTCATCTGGTCAGGCATGGACAACTTCTTTTGAGGGGAAAAGCCAAATCAGTGATGATCTCGGTGGAAAATCGTTCTTGGATATCGAGTACATCGGTCAGAAAACTGCTGTTGTGCAGGATTCTGGGCTGGCCACTGCTGGAACTACCGTTACCATAACTGATTCTACCAAGACCTGGGGAGTCAATGACTGGCAAGGTTTCTTTGCTTATGCAGATGATGCAGGGGTTTTGGCTGTAGATAACCTTCGCAAAATTGCGTCCAACACTTCAGACGAAATCACTGTTACTGCTGCATTCACAGGAACTCCAGATACCTCTACAAATTATGAGGTTAGAACTGGTATGATTTACGAATCTACCACGGGTTTCAGTGCAGACGGTTTAGGTAGCGTTGTTACTCTTCAGG
>Ga0307380_10011613_pt1 | contig 11013 bp, 9 predicted proteins | sample UN3MG_FD_202239 | JGI IMG/M metagenome (GOLD analysis project Ga0307380, IMG submission 202239) | Soil microbial communities from Risofladan, Vaasa, Finland - UN-3 | ecosystem: Environmental > Terrestrial > Soil > Coastal area > Acid sulfate soil | place: Finland: Risofladan, Vaasa | collected... | reverse complement strand
CCTGACCAGACCGTCGGCGTGCTCGCCACTGATCGAGCCGCCCAGCGACCACGCGAGCGAAAAGACGTCGTTTGCAATCGCGCGCATCTTATCCACGTCTTCCGGCTCGCTCAAATCCAGGAAGGGGCGCGAATGCAGCTCGCCATCCCCGGCGTGACCAAAGAAAGACACTTCCACGCCGTACCGGCGGGCAATCTCCTGCAGGCCGGCGATGTAGTCGGCAAGCCGGCGATAATCGACCGAGACATCTTCCATGAACTCGGCCGGGTGTTTCCGGCTCCGTTTTCTGTACAGCAGCGGTCCGGCGTCCTTCCGCGATTTCCACAAGCGCTTCTGCTGCTGCGGGTCGAGCACTATAGTCCGTCCCGAGGCCAACTGCCCCACGACTGCATCCGTCTGCTTGATTTTCTGCTCCACCTGCTGCTGTGTCTGGCCTACATGCTCGACCAAAAGAACGGCGGCGGCGCCGGCCGGCAGAATGTCCCGGTATTCGGGCAACGCCTTGAACGCCAGCTCGATGAGGCTCTTGTCCATGAGCTCGCACGTTGCGGCCCCGCTATCGACAATAGCCGGCACCGTCTGGGCCATCTTGTCCAGAGAGTCAAACTCAAGCTGCAGCAGCCCTTTGGCCGCCGGCAGGGGAACCGTCCTGAGCGTGACGCGAGTGAAAATCGCCAGCGTTCCTTCCGAGCCCACCAGGAGCCGGGCCATATCAATTCGCCCGTCGTGGCAAACCCCCGCGATGTTATAACCGCTGCGATTTCGTTTGGTGGCGGGCAGCGCCTCATTGATTACCATCTGCTTGCCGGAAAGAACCGCCAAGCATTCACGGGCGATCGAGGCAACCCTGTCGTCCTGCGATTGTTCCGGATCAAGATCATTCGTGAACTGGACAACACTGCCGTCCGCCAAAACGGCCTCAACGGCCTCCACACAGTCGCTCATGTGCCCAAATTGCAGCGAGTGGGAACCGGTAGAATTGTTGGCCACGCACGCGCCCACGACGGCCCGGTTGGCGCTCGACGGGTCAGGCCCGATTTTCCTGCCGAACCCGGCGAGATACCGGTTCAGATCATCGAGCACCACGCCCGGCTCACAGGTGACCTTCTCGCCGTTGTCATCGGCGCTGACGATGCCGGTCATATAGCGGGTCATGTCAAAGACGATGCCGGCGCACAACGATTCGCCTGCCAGGCCGGTTCCGGCTCCCCGAGCCGCCACGGGAATACCTTCGGCCGCCGCGTATTTGACTACGGCCGCCACGTCGGCGGCGTCGCGCGGTGCGACAACGCATCGCGGAACGATCCTATAAATGCTCGCATCGGTGCTGTAGGCCACCCTGTGCAGGATGTCGGCAAGAACGTCGCCCCGCACAATCTCAGCCAAATCAGCGGCAATTTCCTCGGGTTGCTTTTTCATCGGTTCGTCCACGTCCATCTCGACTACTGCTCGAAATCGCGAGGCAGGAATTGGGCCTGAGAAACGGCTCCGGTCATTCGCAGGACCGCGAGATCGTCTTGGCTGACCTGTCCCTTGATGAATTGTTGCACGGTAGGATGGGGATGATTGCGAATATGATCGGCGTCGCCGTCGGCAATGATTTTTCCGTTGTGCAGCATGACGATGCGATTGGCCACCTTGTAGGCCATTGTCATGTCGTGTGTCACCACGACGGACGTTACACCAAGCTCTCTTTGAAGCTTCACAATGAGCTCACTGATCACGTCGGAATAAATAGGATCCAGTCCGGTGGTCGGCTCATCGTAGAGAATCACTTCCGGGTTCAATGCAATCGCCCTGGCCAATGCGACTCTTTTGCGCTGCCCCCCGGAAAGGCTGGCCGGAAAGTAATTCTGAAAGCCATCGAGGCCGACCATGGCCAGCTTGGACTTGACGAGGTCTTCGGCCTGTGTCCAATCCTTTATTTCACAGTGCTGGCGTATCGGGAATATGATGTTCTCGCTAACGCTGAGGCTGTCAAAGAGCGCCCCTCCCTGAAACAGGAAACCATAGTGCGTGCGGACCTTGTTCAACTCGTTTTCATTGAGATTGTCAATGCGCTGGTCCCTGTAATAGACTTCGCCCGAACTGGGCCGCAGCAGAACGATCAGATGTTTGATCAGGACCGTTTTGCCGCATCCGCTCGGCCCGATAACAACGGTCGTTTGGCCCTTCCGAATCCCCAGGGAGACGTTGTCCAGAACAACTTTGCTGCCGAATTTCTTCGTGACGCTCTTGAGAACGATGACGGAGTCGTTGCGACTACCCTGCGTGCTGTCTTTTTCGTGGTCCGGTTTCACTTCTTGTTCTGCTCTTTCATCAAACCAGGCTCTTGAGCGGCCAAAATGTACTGTAAATTGACTTGAAAATCACCGCCAATGCAAAATCCAGCGCCAGTATGGAGATGAAACTGAACACAAACGCCTCGGTGCAGGCCTGGCCGACGCCGCGTGCCCCTTCCTTGCATGTAAAACCCTTATAACAACTGATCGCCGCGAGAGCCACGCCAAAAAAGAAGCCTTTCACCACCCCGATAGACACATCCCACAGCTCCACTCCAGAGGCACTGAAGCTCCAGTAGGCCCGACTGTTGATCCCAAGGGTAACAACGCTTACGAAGTACCCGCCGATAATCCCCATCAAATCAGCAAAAATGATCAAGAATGGCGTGAGCAGCAGGCACGCCAGAACCCGCGGCGCAGCCAGATAGCGAATCGGATCCGTACCCATGCTCCTGACCGCATCAATCTGTTCGGTCACATTCATCGTGCCCAGCTCGGCGGTTAAAGCCCCCCCGATACGCCCGGCCAGCATAACAGCCGCAAGCACGGGTCCCAATTCTTTGACAACCGAAATGTTGATCAAAACACCGAGGTGCTCCTCCAGCCCCATACCCGCAAGCTGATCGTAGGCCTGAACGGCCAAGGTCATTCCCACGAACGCGCCCGTGATCATCACAACCGGGACACTCCGCACCCCGATGATATACATCTGCGTCCAGATCAGCGGATACGTACACGGGCTCAGACAGCTTCGAAAAGACGCGATCATCGACTGCCAGAGAAACCTGGCGAATCGTCCTATATTGTTCACGCCCCCTATCGTCCGGGCGCCTACGGCTCCTATCATTGCATGGTGCTCCCAAAACAAATTTCACGACAAGCTCTGTGGCTCAATACTAAATGGTCAAGGACCAATCGTCAATTGTCAATTCTCGCGGGAAGAATAAGACCCGCCCGGCAATAACGCCAAAAAAATACTATTTCTCATAAAACCCCCCCCCCGATGTGTCGATAATCTTCAAATAGAATAGAGACTGGCTACTTATGGGACATTATCGGGCACCATGGAACAAGCGTTCAATGTGATCCATGTCTCACGGGCTCGTCAGCAAGAGCTATGTGGAGGATTAGATAGTTGAGTAAGTGGATTCCTGTCCTGGTCGTTGAGGATGAAGAGCTTGTCCGCAAGGCGCTCGAGCGCAGCCTGCAACTGTACGGATTCAGGGTCTATCTGGCTGAAGATGGACAGGCGGGACTGGAGCTCGCGGAGGACAAGAAACCAGCGTTCGTTTTGCTGGACTGGATGATGCCGGGCATGGATGGACTGGAAGTTCTTGCGGAACTCAAGCACAACGAGCAAACAGAACGCATCCCGGTGTTTATGCTGACAGGCAGAGGAATGATAGGCGATTTGGACCAAGCGTTCGAGATAGGTGCAGACGGCTATATTAACAAGCCGGCCGACCTCAGCGAGCTGGGGCGAGTGGTTAAAGCCAAATGGGAAAAATACGAGAAGGCGGCAACCGTCGGATGACAACAGATAAAGCACAGGTCATGAAAAATGAACATGAAAAGCACAATTAGGAACGCGGTGCTGGTGGCGATATTCATCGTAGCCGTCGCGGGCGTTTTCATCCTGGCACAAAGGAAGGTGACAAAGGATGTCACACACTGCGGCCTGATCTCCATCATGGCGGCATGTGTGCTCATATACTTCTACAACAGATATGTCTATGGAGCCATCGAGCCGTACCAGCCCGTGAAGGACACGGGGCCCGAAGTCAAGGAGTTCCAGGCGCGCACGAGGCGTCTTGAGGAAAAGGTTCGCAAGCTCACCGCTGAATTGTCGGCCGCCAAGCTGAAGCTCGAAACGGAAATCTCAAATCGACCGCTCGACCAGAGAGAGCTGCAGCAGCGATTGAAACATCTGAACTGCCTGTACGGGTTGTCCAAGATTGTCAATCGGCAGGAAATACCGCTCGAACAGATTTTCCACGAGACGGTTTATTTGATTCGCGATGCCTTCCGCTATCCCAACGCCATGTGCGTCAGGATTACCTTTGACGGGATACGCTACGAAACGGACAACTTCAAGAAGAGCGAATCAAGCCGCCAGACCCGGATCAAGGCGCAAAGTGAAGATGTAGGCGCTATCGAGGTCTATCACCTCGCGGGAGCATCGCAGAGCGGCCAGGAGGTGTTCCTGAAGGAAGAAGATGATTTGCTCAGCGCGGTCGCCGAATGGCTGGGCAGCATTGCGGAACGCAAGAAGGCCGAAGAGAAGCTGCGACTGTTTCGAAACTTGATAGAGCGGTCCAACGACTGCATTTTCGCCGTAGAGCCCAAATGGGGTCGTTTCCTGGACGTCAACAACAGAGCGTGCGACAGCCTCGGATACACGCAAAAAGAGCTGCTCAATATGATGACCATCAAAGACATTGAAGAGTCCCTGCCCGATGATGAATCGTGGCGAAAACAGGTGGAGCAGCTCAAGCAGAAGAAGGACATCGTCAAAGAAAGCCGCTACAAGCGCAAAAACGGGACGACGTTTTTCGTCGAGACAAGTTTGAAGCTTGTGAGCCAGGAAAAGCAGGACTACATCATCGCCATCGCGCGGGACATCACGGAACGTAAGCGGGCTGAAACCACACTGAAGACGGCGCAGGAGAAACTCCTCGAGACCGCCCGCGAGGTGGGTATGGCCGAAGTCGCCACCGGGGTGCTGCACAACGTGGGCAATGTCCTTAACAGCGTCAGCGTCACGGCGGAGTCCATTCAGAAAAGAATCCGGAACTCAAAAATCTTTTATCTCGGCGACGTCGTGTCCCTTCTCGATGAGCATAAGCACGAGCTGGGGACATTCATCACGACGGAGGAACCGGGCAAGAAACTACCCGCCTTTCTCGCGAATCTGTCCGAGGAGTTGGTCGATGAGCAGAAACGCTGCCTCGAGGCGCTGGAGGCATTGACCAAACACGTCCAGCACGTCGGCGATATCATTCAACTACAGCAATCGCACAGCAAAGCCAAGGGGCTCACCGAGCCGACGTCCATCGCAGAACTCGTCGAAGATACAATTCAAATCAACTCTGAAGCGCTGACGCGAAACAACGTGGAGGTCCGATGTGAAATCGCGGACCTTCCGACCGTCTTGGTGGACCGTCACAAGGTCCTGCAGATGCTCACAAACCTGATCAGCAACGCCATATATGCCCTGTCAAAGAGCGGTCGGGACGACAAGGTGCTCAAGGTGTGCGTGGGAGAGCCCAAAGAGGGGTACTTCCGTATCGACGTATGCGACAACGGTATTGGGATTCCCAAAGAGAACCTGACGCGGATCTTCGAGCACGGGTTCACGACCAAGAAGAGAGGGCATGGCTTCGGACTGCACAGCACAGCTTTGTCAGCCAACGAATTGAACGGCTCCATAAGAGTCCATAGCAACGGACCGGGGAAAGGCGCCGTGTTCACCGTCGAGTTACCCTTTAAAACACAGGAGGCGACAAAATGAGTAAATCGGGCAACGCCATAGCTCACCGCATTTTGGTCATCGATGACAATCCCAGTATACACAAGGATTTCCAGACCATTCTTGTCGAAGAGGAGGAAAGCACGACCCTCAGCGCTCTGAGGACCGAGGTGTTTGGCGACAGCAGCCGCGAACCCGCGAACAAGAGCGTTTATGATCTCGAGTTTGCCTCTCAGGGCAAAGAGGGCTGTGAGAAGGTCAAACAAGCTTGCTCCGAGAACCGACCCTATGAGCTGGCTTTCGTCGATATGCGGATGCCGCCGGGCTGGGATGGGCTCAAGACAATCGAACACATTTGGGAAACCGACCCGAATATTCAGGTGGTGATATGCACGGCCTATTCCGACTATTCCTGGGGAGAGATCAGCGAACGGCTTGGAAGGTCTGAGAACCTCCTGATTCTCAAAAAGCCGTTTGACAGCGCCGAAGTGGCGCAGCTCGCCAGCGCCTTGACGGAAAAATGGATCCTCGCGAGGCGGGCCTCTCTGAAAACCGAGCAATTGGAGCAAATGGTAAAAGAGCGAACGAACGAGCTCACGCGGACCAACGAACAACTCGAGCAGGAGATCGCCGAGCGGCGAGAGGCCGAGCGGAGGCAAGCCGAGCTTATCGAGAAAGTGGACAGCGTCAATAAAGAGCTAAAGGACTTTGCATCCATTGTTTCGCATGATTTGAAGGCGCCGCTGCGCGGAATCAAGAGCCTGGCCACCTGGATACTGGACGACTGCTCGGACAAGCTTGGTGAGCAGGGGAACGAGCAGATACACTTGCTGTTGGGCCGCGTGGAGCGAATGTACAATCTGATTGACGGGGTGCTTCAATATTCCATCGTCGGCCGCGTCGAAGAACAACCGACCCAGGTGAATCTGGATCAGTTCGTCCCGGAAATCATTGATATGCTCGTTCCGCCGGAACACATCAAAGTGACAATCGAAAACGACATGCCCGTTATCGAAGGTGAAGAAACTCAAATTATGCAATTGCTCCAGAATCTCCTGAGCAACGCTATAAAATATAATGACAAGCCCGAGGGCTGGATCAGAGTGGGTTGTGTCGAAGAGGATGGATGGTGGAAGTTCAGCGTTTCCGACAACGGCCCCGGCATTGAGAACAGGCATTTTGAGAGGATCTTCAAGATGTTCCAGGCCCTGTCGGTCACAGAAGAGTTCGAAGGCACGGGCGTCGGGCTTACGGTCGCCAAGAAGATCGTGGAACTGCACGGCGGCAAAATCTGGGTGGAGTCAAAAGTCGGAGAAGGAAGTACGTTTTTCTTTATCTGGCCAAAGAAAGAAATGGGGGTTAAGGATGCACAGCTCGAAGCCAATATTGCTCGTTGAGGATGACAGCGTCGATGTCATGACGGTCAAACGGGCCCTCAAGGACCTCAACGTCTCGAACCCGCTTGTTCCTGCCGGCGACGGCGAGGAGGCCCTTGCGTACCTTCGAGACCGGGGCACGCCAAGACCCTGCGTCATTCTGCTGGACTTGAATATGCCGAAAATGAGTGGCACCGAGTTTCTCAAAACCGTCAAGGCGGATGAGGCATTGAGAATGATCCCCGTCATTGTGCTGACGACCTCAACCACTGAGCAGGACATCGCCAGGAGCTTTGAGCTTGGAGCGGCCGGATACATGGTCAAGTCCATCGATTATGACAAGTTTATCGACACGATCAAAGCAATTGACCTGTACTGGAAGCAGAGCAAACTGCCGCCGAACGGAGAGTAACTTCATGGAAAACACACGATACAAGATTCTGTTGATCGAAGACAATGAACTCGACCAGATGGCATTCAAGCGCTTCATCGAGAATAATGCAGTTCCGTACGATTGCATGGTTGCCGGCTCCGTGGCCGAGGCAAATCGCATCCTGGCTGAGAACCAGTTTGACATCATAATAACCGACCATTCACTCGGAGACGGAACGGCGCTCGATGTCCTGCAGTCGGCCCAGAATACCCCCGTTATCGTCGTCACCGGAGCGGGCGACGAAGAAACAGCGACCAATGCATGGAAGGCGGGCGCCTACGACTATCTGGTAAAAGACATCAATCAGAATTACCTCAAAGCGATTCCAATCACGGTCGAGAATGCCATCAGACACAATATTATGGAGAAGAAACTCCAATTGCTTTCCGGCGCGGTGATGAGCACTGAGGACAGCGTCTATATCACCGACATCCAGGGCAAGATCGTGTTCGTCAACAAGGCCTTCTGCAAAACGTACGGCTACAAGGAAGACGAGATTGTCGGCAAAAACGGCAACGTCCTCTGGATCGGGAGGCATCAGAGCAAGAATACCAGAAGCGTATTCCAGACCAAGACCGTTGGCAGCAGTTGGGAAGTCGGCTTCTACCACAGGCGCAAGGACGACAGCGTATTCCCGGTCTCCCTTTCGAGATCGAATATAAAAGACGCAAGCGGCCGGGACGTGGCGATTGTCGGGGTAGCTCGGGACATCACCGAACGCATCCTCGTGGAGGACGAAATCAGAACGGCAAGTCTGAAGCTGAAGAGAAAAAATCAGCTCCAAAATGAAATTGCCATCATGGTCACGGAGACGCTGCAAAGATTACTGGCGGCTAATAACCTTGAGATGGCCAGGAGGCTCGTGGATGACTATCTCGACATTTCGAGAATCGAGACCGAAAAGATCGCGCTCAACCCGCAGCCGTTCAGCCTCACGTCGCTGCTCGCCGAGGCGGTGGAAGCCTTTACACCGCTCGCAGCCGAACGGAACATTGATCTTAAAAACTTGTCCGGCGACCCAGAACTTGTCGTCACCGCCGACCAGGATAGAATAGCGCAGGTGCTGGTCAATCTGCTCAGCAGGGCCATAAAGTTCTCTCCTCCGGGGGGGCACGTCAGCGTCCAGGCGAAAGACGCGGGCCACGAATTGTGTATTGAGATAAAGGACGACAGCCCACCACTGGAACGTAACGAGATTCACAGGATTGTCCATCGGTCGGACTGGATCAGGGAACAGTTCAACGCCGGTCGGGAAGATCTCGCCCTTGGATTGCGGATCGCCAAGGATCTGGTCGAAATGCACGGCGGGCGAATATGGGCTGAAAGCTCGGAAACCAAGAGAAACATCTTCTGTTTCACGGTACCCAAAGCCGCAGTCCGACGGGAAGTCGCTTTGGAGGTGTCCGCCGCGGATACAAACTGAGGCTTCTCAGGCGGGCGCGCTCACCCGCGACTGCCCACGTTCAAGGGGTGGGGTGGTTGGCGTCCTCGACGGCCACCTCGCCATAGACGCCGTACTCGTAGGTCTGGACGATATCTCCCGCCGCATCGCTCACCGCCACGACGCTGCCCAGAGCCTGCCCTGAATTAGCCGAAGCCCTGAGCGGAGCCGAAGGGGTAGTCGAACGGGGCGTCGAAGTGATAGTAATAGACGGCGTTGGCGTCGGCGACCCCCAGAAGATTTACGATTGACGATTTGTGACGGATGGGAATTTGAATCCTTCGGCCTCGCTCAGGACAAGTTTTGAAATTGTTTCGGGCTTCGGATTTCGGATTTGCTTCATGCCCGGGCCGTAGATGTATTTGCGCAGCAGGTTGTTATTGCCGTCGTACTCGGCGAGCACGCCGGCGGCGCCGTGCGCGCACAAGCGTCCCGAGCGCAGTCGAGGAACCCTCCGTACAGTAGCCATTCGATGGATTCGCCGAACTCACCACAAGCCTCTTTTCCACGCGTCGGCCTAAGACATCGTGCTTGTAGGCGATTTGCTGCCAAGTAGAGGGGTCCTGTCAAGCAAAGAATAGGTGACTGTCCCTCACCCCGCCCTGACCCACAACCTCGCCATCCTCTGGCGTCAATTACGATGTTCTATACAGAGCAGGACGCACCCTATTTTCTGCAACCGTCTCAAGCACAATAATAGGGTCCGTCCCTATTATTCCTAGGAGCATCTCCATTGCATTGTAGCCGATTAGTGCGTATAGTGGTACGAGAAGAAAAACACTGGGAGTAGCTAATCTAGGGACCATAAGGTTAAAGAGCCACCAAAACAATTCGCCTGCCAAAACACCAAATACAAGGGATGTGAACAGGCATAAAACACTAAACTTGCCGGTTCTGAATAAAAACATCTTTGTTATAAAGATGCCAAGGCTGGAGCCCAATGGGACACCTGCGAACAGAGCAATCAAGCCCATAGAAGTAAAAGAGTCTAGACCAAGCATATCTTTATAGTATATGGCTATAAAGCTAGCTATCCCGAGCAGGTAGGCCATTATAAATCCAACCAACAGTGACAAAAGTGATTTTATATTGCCCATTTTAATTACCATTTCAAATCTCTCATCAATATCATTTGGAGTCGCTTCACTGTTTGTACGTCGTTTTAGTCTGTTTATCAATTGTATGTTATCCCTACAAGCTGCATCCCATTCATCACGATGTTCGGTTATTCGGGACAGTCACCGGTTTCAGCAGCCCATAATAGGTGGCTGTCCCGATTTTCTAAATAGGGTCCGTCCCTAGTATCCTCCTAGTATCCTACTAGTTTTTCCCCCTCAGGAGCATCTCCATTGCATTGTAGCCGATTAGTGCAAATAGTGGTACGAGAAGATAAACACTGTAATCAGATATCGGCCACAAAAAGGCTGCCAAAACAGCAAATACAAGGGATGTGAAGAGGCATAAAACACTAAACTTGCCGGTTCTGAATAAAAACATCTTTGTTATAAAAATGCCAAGACTGGAGCCCAATGGGATACCTGTGAACAGAGCAGCAAAGCCCCTAGAAATAAAAGAGTCTATACCAAGCATAAGCATATCTTTATAGATAGCTATAAAGCCAGCTATCCCGAGCAAGAAGGCCACTATAAATCCAACCAAAAGTGATTTTATATTGCCCATTTTAGTTACCTTTCAAATCTCTCATTATCGGGAGTCGCCCTACTGTTTGTACGTCGTTCTAATCTGTTTATCAATTGTATGTTATCCCTACAAGCTTCATCCCATTCATCACGATGTTTATTAGGATTGTCCGGCTCGCAGGTGTATTCTACTATCCACAGGTAACATTGGCAACTCTGCTCAGTTGAATAGTGCAGAATTCTCGAAATATCGCCACTATTTAGCTTGCTTGTTTAAAGCCAGAGTACCTGTCGATATAGACCCATTCCCGTTCTTTCTGGTTCTCAATATCATTCATCCATTAGCCCCCCTCTATGAAACGTCCCTTAAAG
>Ga0307380_10011612_pt1 | contig 11014 bp, 7 predicted proteins | sample UN3MG_FD_202239 | JGI IMG/M metagenome (GOLD analysis project Ga0307380, IMG submission 202239) | Soil microbial communities from Risofladan, Vaasa, Finland - UN-3 | ecosystem: Environmental > Terrestrial > Soil > Coastal area > Acid sulfate soil | place: Finland: Risofladan, Vaasa | collected... | reverse complement strand
AGCTAGTGCAGGAGGAGCCGGAGGGATCGTTCGACCCCGAGATTTTGGGCTCGCTCGCCGCCATTGGCATCGTGAAGGGCCAGCCGTTCGAGCCTGATGAGCGCATGCAGCGCATCCTCGCCGACGCTGCGGTAGTAGGCAACGCCACGGGGCGTGCCCTCAATTTCGCCTACCGCGGGACGGCAGAAGAGAATTTCGGCTACTATCCGGATTCGGCCTGGTACAATATGCTGTTCCTTGGCGGCTTCTCCTTCGACACCCCGCCGCCGGCCGTGACCAGCGAAGGGATCAAGCCCTATCCGCCTGTCGGCCATCGCCGCTTGGCCTCTCGCTTTGCGATGTTCCACTGGGCCACCGGGATCACCCCGGCGATGTGCATGCGGCTGACAGACGTCGGTTCACAGTATCTCATCAGCGGGCTGGATGCCAACAAGAACTACTTTGACGGCGGCAAGACCTATAAGTGCACGCTACCTCCCGATATTCCTCATAACAACTTCTGGTCACTGACGGCGTACGACAACCAGACCCGCTCCATGCTCCGAACGCCGCAGCGCTGGCCGAGGGCAGGCAGCCAGTCGTATCCAACGCCGGCCGCGGTTCCGAACGCCGATGGGTCAATAGACGTGTACTTCGGTCCGGAGGCGCCGGCGGGTAAAGAGAGTAACTGGATCCAGACCGTCTCCGGCAAGGGGTGGTTCACGATACTTCGCCTGTACAGTCCGCTGGAAAGTTTCTTTGATAAGAGTTGGCGACCAAGCGAGATCGAGTTGGTAGCGTAAAAGCGATTTCGAACCTTCAGGCGATCTATCAACCATTTACTCATAATTAGGAGATTGCGTAATGAATAGGAAACAAAGTTTACTCACGCACCTATCACCCATTATTCTACTCATGACGGTATTGATCTTTTTGTTGGCCGCCTGTGGCGGTGACGAGGAGCCCACAACTGAGCCAACAGCCGCTTCTGAGGAAGTGTCCACAACCGAGCCAACGGCCGTTATCGAGGAAGCGACCACCGCGCCGACAACCGTCCCAACCGAAGAAGTGCCCACGATTGAGCCGACGGCCCAGAACTCTGTGGTCGACCCGGCGTTGATCGACATCACCTGGGAGTGGGTGCAGCATACTTCTAATTTAGGCGAGGAAGTTTTGATAACCGTGCCCAACCCAGAAAATTACACTCTTTTGTTTGACGCTGAGGGCGCGTTCACGACGCAACTGGACTGCAATAACGGGGCCGGCTCATACACCTCATCCAACCCTGGAAGTATTTTCATGGAATTAGGACCCATGACCCAGGCCGCCTGCGGGCCAGATTCGTTGGCCGGCGCAATGGTCAACATGTTTGGACCTGCCCAAAACTACGTCTTCGAAGAGGACGGGCAGGTGCTCATCTTTAAGTGGGTGGCCGGTGGCCCCTGGGATTACTTCCGCCAGGCCGGTTCGGCGCCTGCAGAAACAGAGGCGGGTGAGGGTGAATCCGAAATAGATGATTTGGAACCGGCCGAGATAACGCTTGATCTGCAAGGATTAGCCCAGTCCTATGAATGGCAGGTCGTAGACGCTTCGCCTATTCCGCCCGGTCCAGGCGGTCAAGGATATCCCCGGCACCTGGTTATGGGTTTTGACGGCGAGAATCCCCTGGAGGTACCTTATACCGAACGACGCATCATGTATATCTTTCCCGTAGCCGAATATACCGGTCTCTACAGTGGCCAGGGCAATGAACGCGTTGCCCAGCAAGTTGCCCGTTTGGAGGAACTTATCGCCACGGCCGACGGCCGGCTAAGCGATCCCGAAGGCTGGATGCCTTTGCTTCCTCCGCCTAGCAGTTTGATGGACCGTTGGGTACAGTTTCTCGACCTGGACTTCAACAGCGGTCGAGGTGTACGTTACGTATCCGACTCACCCTTCCGTCAAAGCATCGGCGTATGGGTCAACGATACGATGGATTATTACTACCAGGGATTAACGACGGATGGTCTTTATTACGTTTCGTTGAAATGGCCTGTGTCGACGGAGAGTTTGCCCAACACCGCGGCCGAGGCGCCCGACGAGCTGAAAGCCCAAACATCAGATTCGGATTCGTATGCAGTTTATGCCCAAGAGACGAAAGATATGTTAAACGCTCTACCGTCCACCGCCTGGGTTCCGGATTTGGCCGGACTTGACGCTATGGTTCAATCGCTGACGCTGCCCGAGCCAGGTCCAAGCCCTGAGGACGAAGAGCTGATCGAGTTACCTCCGGCCGATGCAGGCGAGGCCACTGGCACTGTGATCGCGTCTGATGGCGTGTTCCTGCGCACAGGCCCGGGGGGCGAATATCCCTTCATTGGAGCAGCGCCCTTTGAGGCCACTGGCGAGATAGTCGGGGTCAGCGAAGACGGCCAATGGTGGGTGTTCAATGCCCCAAATCTGCCCGATGCTCCTGACGGCCGGGTATGGGCTTCGGCCACTTTCATCGATGCGATCAATGCGGAAAATGTACCCGTCATCCCTGTGCCACCCTTTTCGGCGTCACTCACCGGCGTCACCTGGCAATGGGTATCGTTCACTGACCCGCTCGGACAGATCACCATCGAAGATCCTTCCCGATATACGGTCACTTTCGACGAAGCTCTGGGTGGGACCGGTCAGGTGGCCATTAAAGCCGATTGCAACGATGTGGCCGCAACCTATACAGTCGATGGCAGCAGCATCAGCATTGTCGCCGGGCCATCGACACTGGCCGCCTGTCCAGAAGACAGCCTGGATCAGCAATACCTGGCCAATCTGAGCAACGCTGCCATCTTCTTCTTCGAGGAGGGTGACCTGTTCCTGGATTTAATGGCCGACGGCGGCACGATGCGCTTTGCGGCCGCGCAAAATTAGGCGGGCGGTTCGCTGGCGGCACCGGGACATTGCATATTGATGATAAGAAGGTTGGCGGGACAACTGTCGAGTTTGTTGAGAGAGTTGTGCCCAAGCTGCATGCCTCCGGCGTCAAACTAATCGTTTGCGGCGAAACCGAGACTGTTCTAGCGTAGTTGAAGGCTACCGAAGCATATGAGCTCATCCGCGCGCAGAACATCTTCCTTACCAGACCTATCATTGGCGCTTCGTTAGAAGAAGCCAGGTCGGCCGCCGAGGAATGGATTGCTGAACAGGAATAGTAATTAGGGATCACATTATCATGCTCTGATATGTGGATCCGATGATTTTAGTGAGACTTAGGATCTACATGACTTATAGGTTAGCTTGATCATTTTGTCCCATTACCCACACCCTTAGGTGAACGCAAGTGGCAATACTCGATTTTGAAGCAAAGAATCTGCCATCAGATCTGATCGCAGGCGCTGTCACCGCACTCATTGCGATTCCTGATGCCATCGCCTCTGCATTTCTGGCCGGAACCAATCCAACCTATGCCTTTAATGCCCTGATGACCGGGACACCAATCGGCTCTCTGTTCACCGGCTCCCAATTCATGAACATTGGCCTGACCAGCGCCATGATGCTGGCGGTGGCCGATGCCATGACCGGCATCGGCAAATCCCAGTTCCTCAGCGCATTATTCACGCTTACTTTTCTTATTGGTTTGTTTCAAGTCGTTCTTGGCTTGTTAAAGTTGGGCCGGTTCACCCGGTTCATTCACACGGAGGAATAATGACAGGAAAACGACCCAACATCATGCTGATAATTGTAGACAATATGCCAGCGGCGGCCCTGGGATGCTATGGCAATACAGACGCCTACACGCCCAACCTGGACCGCCTGGCGGCACAAGGTATAAGATTCAATAATAGTTACTGTGTCAATGGGGTCTGTTCCCCTTCCCGTGCCTCCTTATTCACCGGGCTTATGCCCTCCCAGCACGGCATCCACTTTGCGCTGCCCGATAAGTGGGAGTGGTATCCTGAGAATTTCGATGCGGTGGCTGGATTGTGTACATTACCCCAAACACTAAAGGACAACGGTTACAAAACAGCATTGATTGGTAAGTTCCACATGGGCTCACCTTACACGCCCCAACAAGGATTCGACCACTGGATTCCCGATGAACACGGTCACACTACAGATTTCTGGGACGCCCACTACGTTGAGGACGGTCAGACCCATCACTACGATGGACATGCGACCGATTTATGGACAATAAAGGCGGTCGATTTTCTACAAAACCACACCAGTAGCGATCAACCTTTCTTTATGTATCTGTCCTATAACGCCCCATATGGTGATGGGTTTGCAGTTGGGGGCGAACCGAAGAATCCGTACGGTAAAAAGTTCGAGGATAAGGCAATGGACTCGCTGCCCCGGGAACCGGTAAGTAGACGCAATATTGACTTTGTGCAGCAATGGTCGGCCGTCGATCTGCCTGGTTTTGATTTCTCCGACAACCTGACCGCGCAAAATAACCTGCCTAGAATACGGAACTACTTCTCTCAGATCAGTTATATGGATGATGGTGTAGGCCGGGTGCTGGAATCGTTGCAGGAATTGGGACTGGATGAGGAGACAATCGTTCTGTTTACGGCCGATCACGGCATCAGTATGGGCCGCAACGGTATCTGGGGTGTGGCGCCGTACGCCTTTCCGGCCGTGGGCAATCGCCAGTGTTTCAACACCCCCATGATTATGCGGCACACCAACCACATTGCCCCGTTGCAAGAGTCCAACCTGATGGCCATGCAAACGGATTGGTTCCGCACGCTCCTGGATTATATCGGCCTAGATGACATTAAGATCGATAGCTCGCCGGGTAAGAGTCTCGCTCCGTTACTGAAGGGAGACGGCCTGGACGAACCTTTTGATGCCGTCTTCTATGAGCAGGAAGAGATGCGGGCCATCCGTACCCAGCGCTGGGCTTACTTCAAGTATTTTCCCGGAAGCGATGAGTATAAGTTCGGCGACGAACTGTACGATTTGGCTTTCGACCCTGGTGAAGACAATAACGTTGCCGGCGATCCAACCAGCACAAATGTTATCGCCGAATTGAGTGGGCGCATTGACGCCTTCTTCGCCGAAAATTCCAGCCCCAAGTACAACCTGTGGGATGGTGGCATGGCGATGGCTTATTACTACCCACCGGTACAAGCTGCCATCTGGCGAGATGCATTTGGTAAGGATTGGAAACCGGAATTCCCGAAGGAAGATTGACCAGCTGGTTGAATAGTCCGCAAATCAAATACTGATCAATATGGAGATTTGCATATGATGCGACGACGTGCAAGACGAGCGGGTCGGCGCGCGTCCCGGTGAATAGTGCACCGAAAACTAAAGAATTGACACTAGGTTTGGTGGCTGTAGAATATCTACAAGATATATCATTTGTGCTTCGAGAGGCTGATTTACAATAGTGTTGCAAATCAGACCCCACGGTTCCTTTCAAAATCGCCCTTTGTTAAAGGAATCTAACACGAGTAGAATGACATTACGACCGCGATCCCTGTTTTCGGGGTTCACATCCGTGAGGTCGTTGGCCCCAGTCCAATCGCGCCCACTTTATTGAAGCCCTGGTCTGGATAACCGGGATTTTTCTGTTCATTCTCTCTTGTTAGCCGCAAAGTCGCGACGGTTTTTGGCCTCACATAATGCGGTTATCTGCTAAAGGTCTGTCCACGGACGAACTATTTTGGATGAAATTCCTATGGTGACATTCCGCGCCGCATGGACTGACGTTCATCACTAGAAAGTGGGTACCAAAATCGCTACACTAATACTTGGGAGAGTAGTATCGCCAATCGCTTTGACGTGATGGCGACCAGTCAAGGACCCGTAACTGGTGGGCAGATCAGCCCATTCATGGCCGTGGAACCGCCAATACCAGCTCGGTCTAGTGGTCAGGAAGAGAGGAAAGACGTATGTCTTCGGCAACTGAGCCCCATCTCGACCTGTTGGATCATTCGCAGTCCATCGCCAGCAAGAACTCACCTGTCGCTTACGGGCTAGGGGCCTTTGGTTTGTCGTCCATCTCGCAAGCCCTCGCCGGCTTCTACTTGTTCTTCTATGTTGATAAGTTAGGCCTCGCGCTTGCCTTAGCGGCCGTCGTCAGCATCGTCTACGCCATATGGGATGCAGTAAACGACCCCCTGGTAGGTTATTTATCAGACAACACCCGCAGTAGCTGGGGGCGTCGCCGGCCGTGGCTACTGGTCGGTTTGCCTTTTTACCTGCTCTTATTCGTCCTCATTTATGCCGTACCGGGGGCTTTCCGTCAGGGGAATGCCCTCTTCTGGTACGCCCTGATCGTGATCTTCCTGTTTGAAACCGTGTCTACGGTCATGAACACCAACTACCAGGCGCTATTCCCGGAGCTATTCCAGGTATTCAAGAGCCGGACGCGAGCTAGCACCTATAGCCAGGGTCTCGGTTCGGCCGGGGAGCTGGTGGGCTTCGCCCTGACACCCATCATTTATGTCGCTTTTGGCTTCGCCGGCATGGCCGTGCTCTTCGCCGTCGTAGCCGGCATATTGCTCCTTGGTGCCATACTGCGAAATTCAGAAGATCCGAGTGCTCAGCAGGCGCCCCCCCTGAATGTGAGAGAAGCTTTCGGAGATGTGCTCCACGACCGCCCCTTCTGGCATTTTACGGCCGTTGCTACTCTGCTCTGGTTCGCCACCGGCATCTACACCATCGGGGCCGCCTTTTATACTAAATACACCCTCGGCGCCGGACCGCGAGCCCCAACCCTTATCTTTGGATCCGTATTCGTTGTCGCCATTCTATCGGTCTCTCTCTGGGGCAGGTTGGTCCGCAGTTGGGGCGTCAAACGGACCTGGTTGTGGGCTATTGGGATATTTTTACTTTCAGCCGTTCTTCTTGGAGTGGCCTCAGGTTTGACCCTGGCTGTTGTTGCCGCGGCCATTGCCGGAGCGGGTCTGGGTGGCGTCAAGGTTTGCCGGGAAATGATCCTGGCCGATCTGGTCGATCGCAGCCTGGAGCGTACCGGCCGCCGCCAGGAAGGCGTATATTATGGTTTGAATCGTTTCATCGGCCGGTTGTCGAAGCTACTTGAAGCGCTCGCTTTACTCCTCTTGGGGCTCCTCTTTGGTTATGTCAGCGGTGATGATCCAGGTCCAAACCCAGACGACGCTTTCCGCTTTCTCATGAGCGTGTTCCCTATCGTCTGTTTGATAAGTGCCTGGCTGCTGGCCCACAAGCTTCGTCTCGATGATGAGCCATCGGTACCTCAAACATAGCCCCAAGACGAGATCAGAAACCGCGGCTTCCAAAACCAGGGCGTTTTCCTATATAATGTCTGTGTGCCAGATACACTGTTATCCACCAAGCTGTATATTCCTCGGACCAGGCAAAGGTTAGTCCAACGCCCCCGTTTGATCGAGCGGTTGGACGCCGGTCTCCAGCGCAAACTCACTCTCGTCTCCGCCCCGGCCGGTTATGGCAAAACCACACTAATCACTCAATGGCTCTTAACATTGGCAGGGGAAGAGACCATCACACCGTTTCCCGTTCACCGCGTCCCCCGCTCCCAGATTGCCTGGCTATCCCTCGACAAGACGGACAATGATCCACATCGTTTTTTTAGTTATCTGATCGTTGCATTACAGAAGATTGATCCTTCTATTGGGGTCGATATTCAGCCGATCTTGGAAACAGAGAGGGGCTTGCCAATTGAACCCTTGCTAGCCATTCTGGTGAACGACATCGCTGCTTGTGGAGCCGATTCGTCGCCCGGACAGAGGTTTGTTCTGGTTCTAGATGACTACCACCTCATCGCCGAAATCAACATCCACAAAGCGCTCGATTTTCTCATCGACCATATCCCACCGTGCCTGCATCTGGTCATATTGACCAGGGCGGATCCACCGATGCCCTTGGGACGCTTGCGCGTTCAACGAGAGTTGACAGAGGTACGGGAGGCCGATTTACATTTTACGCTCGAGGAAACGGCCGCATTCCTGAACGACATAATGGACCTCACCCTTTCTATCGATGATGTCGAAATCCTGGAAGCACGCACCGAGGGTTGGATCGCCGGGCTACAACTGGCCGCCCTGGCGTTGCAATCGCCGTCCACTTTGCAAGACCGTGCCGATAAACATGAGGTGATCGCCACCTTCTCCGGCAACCACCGCCATCTAATAGACTACATGGTTGACGAAGTATTGTCGTACCAGCCGGACGAAGTGTTAACATTCTTGCTCTATACCTCAATCCTGGAGCGGTTCAATGCTTCTTTGTGTGACGCGCTTTTACAGATCGAGGATAGCTCAATAGAAGGGAGTGCCGCATCGCTAACTGCATCGTCAGACATCCTGGAAAGGCTCGACCGGGCCAACTTGTTCCTTGTCCCCCTGGATGACGAACGCCAATGGTATCGCTATCATCATCTCTTTGCCGATTTTCTCCGGCAGCGGCTATATGAGACGGAACCGGGGATCATTCCAGAGCTCTTCGTACGGGCAAGCCAATGGTACCAATCTCAGGGGATAGTGGAGCAGGCCATTGAGTACGCCCTCACTGGAAACGATCTGATCCGGGCGGCAAGGTTATTGGACGCAAATGCGCTCGGCTATCTTTACAACGCCGAGGTCAGCAAAATAATACTTTGGTCTAGCCGGATCCCGAAGCGTGTTCGTTGTAAATATCCGCTCTTGTGTCTAGTCCATGCCTGGGCCTTGCAGTTCGAATTTCAACTGGCGGCCGTGGAGCCGGAACTAGCGCTGGCCGAGACACACCTGCTAAATCCGGCCGGTTTACCAGATGCGCTTCCGGCTTATTTATTGACCGGTCTTGCCCAAGGTGTGCGTGCTTATACGGCCTACCGAAAGGGCGAATTTGAACAAGCAGTTGAGTTATCACTGGAAGCGTTGAACGAACTGCCCGAGAAAGGCTCCGTCGATTTGCGTGCTTTACGCAGCGCTCTGGCCCTGAATGCAGGCCGTGGATACTTCGATTTAGGCCAGATGAAAGCAGCCCGTCAGGCTCTGGTGGAAGTAATGCCATTGTGCCTTGAGAGCGGTAACCGCTACGGAGCATTGAGCTGCCTAATTTACTTGATTCAAGTAGAAATCGCCTGCGGTGCGCTCAACCAGGCCCACGCCAACGGCCAGAAGGGTTTGGCCTTGATAGATGAGTGGTCGGGGGGGTCGGGGGCATCGATGACCCGGCTGTCACGAGTGATTGCCCAGCTACATCAGGCGTTGGGACAAACGTTGTATGAGCGCAATGACCTGGATGGGGCAGCCACGAACCTGGAGAAAGCGTGTCGAATCTATGAATTAGAGCAGAGCTATCTCCGCTATCATTATGCGCTTCTGGTTGAAGCACGCCAGGCCCAGGGCGATGTAGACGGGGCATTAGCCTATTTGAAAAAACTAGTGCGCTTCATTCAAAGGTCGGGCTATTCCCTCTCTGGTATTCCGGCCGAGGCGACGTTGGCCGAGCGCTATGTTCTGCTCAGCCGGCTACGGCCCGATCTCAATTATCTGTTTGCCGAAGCTTTGACCTGGGCAGAGTCCTCAGGTTTGGCGCCAGGTGACCCATTCCAGCCTGGGCAAGAGTACGAATACTATGTCCTGGCTCAAATCCTGGTTGCCGGTGGCAAACCGGAGGAGGCCACTCCCCTGCTCGAGCGCCTGATCCGCTCAGCCGAGGGTTCCGGCCGGTGGGGTCATCTCATTGGATATTTGTCGCTCCAGGCGCTTACCTACCATGCTCAAGACAGAGTCGATGAAGCCCTCGCCCACCTTTCTCGGGCCTTGACCCTTGCTGAATTTGAAGGCTACGTCCGTACCTTCGTAGACCTGGGGCCACCCATGCGTGATTTGTTGCAGATAGCGGCTAGCCGAGGCATGGCACCGACCTACGCACCCACTCTGCTCATAGCCTTCCCAACCCAGCTAGCCGGGCAAAAATCACCCCTACACCCCTACGCCCGTCCACCCCTACATCCCCTCGAGCCGCTTACCGATCGCGAGGCGCAGATCTTACGCTTAATGGCTGCCCAACTTACCTATCAAAAGATCGCCGATGAATTATACCTCTCTGTAAACACCATCAAATGGTATGCTAAGAGCATATTCGGCAAGTTAGGAGTCAATAGTAAAGTCGATGCGGTCACCCGAGCTTGGGAGTTAAGCCTGATTTACTGACCTGCTAGCAACTTGCACTATGAGAACTACTCCAATTTGGGCAGCGTTTTGGTTTGAAGCAGAGTTTTGGGTCAATAGATAAAGCGACATGACCTAATTGGTTATTCTGGGAGAAGCATCGGGCGCTTCTCCCATTTTGTTTCCCCAACCACTCACAAACCACCCCTGGCGGGTGGTGACTTTCCACCCTCTAAATTATTAAACTAAGACCATAAGCGAACTTAAACAGAGATTTGCCTATGAAGAAATATCGTTTCTCTGGACAAGGGGTGTATGAAATCAAGGTTAAAAGCCATCTTGACGAGCAATGGAGTTCCTGGTTCGAGGACCTGGCGATAACCACGGGCTATAGCGAGGACGGCACGCCGATCACCACCTTCACCGGTCCAATCGTCGACCAGGCAGCTCTGCACGGCGTGCTGGGCAGGATTCGGGACATCAACATGCCGCTCATTTCAGTCAACCAGGTTGAGACGGACTCGAAAGATAACCCTTAGTTGAAAGGAGTCACTAAAAATGGCTGACATAACAATTTCCGATTCCACTGCGTGGAATAAAGTCCAAGAAAAAAACCAATATTCTCTGGCCAAAATTCTGGGTATCTGGGTTGCGGCAGCCTTGCCGATGGCCATCTTAGGTTGGGTGGCCTACCCGGCACTGGCACCCGATTTCGAATCGGATCCTATAGGGGCGGCAAAAACGAGAGTTGCATTGCTCACCGTGGGTTTGATATGGATGTTCGTCCTGTCCCTTTTTATACTCTACCGCGAAGAAGGTAACCTGCGTTGGGCGACCATCCGGCGACGATTCTGGCTGAATACGCCGAGGGATACCAAAACAAGCGAACCTCGCCGTAGGTTGTGGCTTTGGTTGATACCTTTTGCTCTTCTGTTCTTAGCCAGTATGGTCACCATTGC
>Ga0307380_10011611_pt1 | contig 11014 bp, 7 predicted proteins | sample UN3MG_FD_202239 | JGI IMG/M metagenome (GOLD analysis project Ga0307380, IMG submission 202239) | Soil microbial communities from Risofladan, Vaasa, Finland - UN-3 | ecosystem: Environmental > Terrestrial > Soil > Coastal area > Acid sulfate soil | place: Finland: Risofladan, Vaasa | collected... | reverse complement strand
TTAGATGGGCACTTCGCACGCAACACGCAACACGCAGCACGTTCCACGCCCCCCGGAGCACCACCGATGAACCACGTTGAAGTGATTCACTGCCACCCCCACCCCCACGCCGGCGAGACGCTGACCACCAACTACCTGCGCCACCACCTCCCCAACGGCGTGCTCCTGGTCAACTACCACCTGCCCGACGGGACGGGGACGCAGGAAATAGACCTCGTCGTGCTCAACCACAACGGCGTGTACCTGCTCGAGGTCAAGCATTGGCTCGGCCCGATTGAGGCCGACCAACTCCATTGGCGCCACGCCAGCGGCGACCTGCGCTCCAGCCCCATCCCCATCGTCGAGCAGAAGGCCAAGATCATGTCCGGCTTCCTGGCCAGCCAGGGCTGGAGGAACGTCAGCGTCGTGGGTCTGGTGGTGCTGTCCAAGGGTATCAGCGCGTTGAAGATCAGCGATCCGCAGGCCCACAAGGTGTTCGGCCTTCACGAAAGCCTCATTGCCGCCCTCACCGGCCGCGAGTTCGTCTTCCGCCCTGACGCCCGCATCCTGCGCGGGAGCGAACTGCACCGCCTGCGCACCACGATCCTGGACTCTCACGTGACCGATGTCGAGCGGTGTGTGGCGGGCTACCGCGTCAGAAACCAGGTTTTTTCCGAAAAACCTGGTTTCTACGTCGAGTGGATCGCCGAAGACCCCGAGTTCCCCGGTCGCACCGTGCGCATCAAGCAATACGACGTACCCGCCGTCGGCTCCCTGCGAGAACTGGAGCAGGCCGTGAGCCGCTTCAAGCGCGACATGGCCGCACTGGTGCAGGCCGGGCGGCATCCCAACCTGGTGATGCCCCACCGGTTCCAGCGCGACGTAAGTTCCGACGAGCGCTACCACCTCGTCCTGGAGTGGGTCGGCGGGCAGACGCTGGCGGAGCGCCTGGCCGCAGGCCCCATCGAACCCGCCGAACAGGTACGCATCCTGGGCGACGTCGCCGCGGCGCTGGCCCACTGCCACGCCCACGGCGTCTACCACCGCAACCTCTCGCCGGCCAGCGTCTACCTGACGCCCGAAGGCCACGCACTGGTCGGCGATTTCGACTTCGCCAGAGTGCCGGCGATCAGCCGCACGTTGGCCCAAACCGGGACGCTGCTCGTCGCTGGCCGGCACGTCTCCCCGGAGCAGGCGTTTCACGCCAGCGACGTGGACGCCCGGGCCGACGTCTATGCCCTGGGGGCCGTGTGGTACGACATGCTGTTCTGCCCCGGCGCGGACGAGCCGTTGGACCGGGCGCGCATGGCCCAGGCCCCGTTGCCAGAAAGCGGGCGGGAAGTCCTGCGCTCTATGCTGGCGGAGCGGCGCAGCGACCGTCCTGCCTCTATGGAGGAAGTGCAGGACTGGCTCAAGATGGTGGCCGGGGAGCCGCCGTGACATGAGTATGGAGTGAGTGTCGTGAGTTTGCCAGAGGGAACTATCCTGGACAACCGGTATCGCGTCATCCGCCCCCTGGGGGAGGGAGGCTTCGGCGCGGCCTACCTGGTCGAGGACCAGCGGCTGGGGCGGCAGTGCGTGGCCAAGGCCTCCACCATGCACGATACCGCCCATCGCCAGCAGTTCGAACAAGAGGCGCACATGCTGGCGGATCTGAACCACCCGAACCTGCCCGAGATCTACGATTACTCCTTCGACCGGGATTGTCCCTATCTGGTCATGCAGTACATCAAGGGCACGACGCTCGACCGGCTCAAAGAGGGCCGTTCGGCGCCCTTCGAGGTGGGCCAGGTGCTGCGCTGGGCCAGCGACCTGCTGGACGCGCTCATCTACCTGCACGGTCAGGACCCGCCGGTCATCCACCGCGACGTCAAGCCGTCCAACGTCTGCATCGCGCCCGCAGGAAAGGCCGTCCTGCTCGACTTCGGCATTGCGCGCCGCTTGAGCGACACGAGCACCCGCACCGGGGCCCAGGCCCATTCCATGCACTATTCGCCCATCGAGCAGTACCTGGCCTCGGAGGTCAGCTCCTGGTCTATCATCAAGCAATGCCTGGATGAACTGCAAGCCGCCGGGGTTCACACTGGCCCCTACTCCGACGTCTACAGCCTGGGGGCCACGCTGTACTTTGCGCTGACACTGCTCGACCCGCCGGACGCCTGCCTGCGCCACCTGGGGGAAAAACCGCGCCCCATTCGAGAACTCAACCCCGATGCCCCCGCCTTCCTGGTCGAAGCCATAGAACGGGCCATGGTCGTTGACCCGCGAGGCCGTTGCCAGAGCGCCGCCGAGTTGCGGCAACTGCTCGGATTACAGCGGGGCGAGGTGGCCCCGCGCCGGCTCGCGCGCCATCGGCTCCGCCCCTTGCCCACCAGTACCGTCGTGGTGTTGGACCAGGCACTCGTCTACATCCCCGCCGGCGAGTTCTGGATGGGCAGCGACGATCCAGCGTTGAAAGAGGCGTGCCACCCCACGCATCGGGTCGTCCTCGGTCCCTACTGCATCGGCCGCCGCCCGGTGACCAACGCCGACTACCAGGTTTTCATTGACCACAACCCCGACTATCCCGTGCCCTACAGCCCCATGCGCTTCGCCCAACACTACAACTGGGAGCGCCGGACACGTACCCATCCGCGAGGGCTGGAGGAGCATCCCGTCGTCCTGGTCACCTGGCCCGACGTGCTGGCCTATTGCCGCTGGCTGAGCGAAGTGAGCGGCTACCGCTGCCGGCTGCCGGGCGAGGCGGAGTGGGAGAAGGCCGCCTGCTGGGACCCGGCGACCGGCCAGGCCAGGCGCTACCCGTGGGGCGACGAGCTCGACGAAGAACGCTGCAACGTGGATGCCCACGGTGCGCTGCGGCTGGAGTCCAGCCCGGTGGGCCGTTATTCGCCAGCCGGCGACAGTCCCTACGGGCTGGCGGACGTGGCCGGCAACGTGTGGGAGTGGACCAGCAGCCTCTACCGGCCCTATCCGTACGACGCCGGCGATGGCCGCGAAGACCTGGATGCGGAGGTAGAGCGGGCGCTGCGTGGTGGGGCGTACGACGAGGGGCCGTTGCTGGCCCGCTGCGCCTGGCGCACCGGCGTCCAGCCTAACTTGCGCGCGGCGAACGTCGGCTTCCGCGTGGCCTGTGATGCGAGGTGAGTATGGACCCACACACCAAATCCGCCATCAAATCCCTCGTCCTCGACCTGCGCCACACGCTGGAGGACGAACTTGCCATCGCCCTCAAGCGCTACGGCCTCTTCACCGACCGCGACTGGTCGCTCGACTCACCCCCCGACCGCCTGGCCACCGACGCCGACCGCGAGATCTGGCACCGCATCGTCGCCGCCGTCCGGCGCGGGATGAAGGAGGGCCGCACCCTCCCCCAGGCCAGCGCCGACTACGTGCGCGAGTCCGCCTTCACCTTCCTCAACCGGCTGGTGGGGTTAAAGTGCCTGGAGGTGCGCGGTATCATCGCAGAGGCCATCACCACCCGCGACGTCTACGGCGGGCGTAGCCAGGCCCACCGCGACTACCGCGACGAGCACCCCGCCGAGGCCCGCGCCGCCGACGACGCGCTGCCCGCGTGCCTGGCCGCGGCCTGCCGCCGCGTCAACGACGAACTGATCGGCTACCTCTTCGACCCCGACGACGACCACAGCCTGGTCTGGCCGCGCTACGCCGTGCTTAAGGATTGCATCGCCAAGATCAACGCCCTCGATGAATCCGTCTGGAAAGAGGACGAGATCACCGGCTGGCTCTACCAATTCTACAACGCCGAGGAAAAAGTCGCGGTGCGCAAGTGCGGCAAGCCCCAGACCCCCCACGACGTTGCCGTGATCAACCAGTTCTTCACCCCGCGCTGGATCGTCAAGTTCCTGGTGGACAACACGCTCGGACGCCTGTGGCTCGAAATGCACCCGGATTCGCCGCGCGTGCGGGAGAAGTGTAGTTATCTGCTGTCGGAGCCGTTGCCGGGTGAGCAAATCGGCAAATCGGCAAATCAGCAAATCGTCCTTGACCCGGATTCGCCGATCAACAATCCAGGGGTTACGCCGCGGCGGGCGGAAAAGCCCGTCACGGAGATTCGCCTGATAGACCCAGCGTGCGGGACGATGCATTTTGGGCATTATGCCTGCGAGGTGTTCGAGGCCATGTACCGCGACGCCCGCGATTGGGGCCACCTCCAGATCGAGGATCACGAGATCCCCGGCGCGATCCTGGAGCATAACCTCTTCGGCGTGGACATTGACCGGCGCGCGGTGCAACTGGCGGCGCTGAGCCTGTTGATGAAGGCGCGCACGATGCACCCCCAGGCCCGCGTGCGGCAGGTCAACCTGGTGGTCGCCGACGCCACCCTGCCTGACAGCGGCATCAAGGACAAATTCCTGGCCTGCTACGCCAACGACAAACGCGTGCAGGCGGCTTTCGCCCAGGTGCTCGACGACCTGGACCACGTGGCGCAGGTGGGCAGCCTCCTGCGGGTGGACGAGCGGCTGCGCGAACTGCTGGCGCGCGCCGGGCACGCCGCCGTCTCTGAGGGGTTGGACGCGCTGCGCCGCCAGCGTGAGTTGCCGGGGATGGAACCGCCGGTGCGCCAGATGGGGCTGGCCGAACTGGTGGAGGAAGAACAGGCGGTCGCCTGGACACCCCACTATACGCTGCAAGAACTGCGCGACGACCTGCGCACCTTTGCCCGCCAGGCGTTGCAGGAGCACGACATCAACGCCCAGCTCTTCGCCACCGAAGCGGACAAGGCCATGCACTTGCTGGACGTGCTGATGAACGAGTACGATGTGGTGGTGATGAATCCGCCGTATGGCTACACTACCTCAACGTCTGATGAGTACCTGCAGGCAGCATACCCTCTGACAAAAGGGGATCTGTACGCAGCCTTCTATGAGCGCGCTGCAGATTTGATCGGGGGTAAAGGCTTCGTTGCTGCTCTTACGTCGCGTACTTTCATGAGTCTGTCAACCTTTAAGCAGCTGAGACGTAAGATTCTACTTGAGCAGGTAAGGCCTGTAGCTCTTCTGGATTTAGGTTTTGGCGTTCTCGATGATGCAATGGTGGCTACTTGTGCCACAGTCTTTAAGGCAGAAACCCTAAAGCCAAGAGACTTCGGTCAGATACTGAGCATCTTCATCAGGCTTGTTGAATACGAAAACGACCGTAAGGAGCGTTTTGAGAGGGCCATAGAAAGAATCAGATACGGCGAAGGCCAAGAGAATGTCTTCTTTGCTTCTATTAGCGACTTGAAGATGCTTCCAGATGCACCTTTGGCTTACTGGATATCACCAGGTCTGCGCCGTGTATTTGTTGATCACCCACTACTTGCCGACCGGGCTGCAGTGAAAGCTGGCCTATGTACAGGTGCCGACGCTGTTTTTGTGAGGCACTGGTGGGAGGTTCATTCTGGAAAAGCTTCAAAACGCTGGAAGACATTCGCTAAGGGTGGCGACTACTGTAAGTACTATTATGATGTAGACTTGGTGGTAGACTGGACAGACGATGGCCAACCTATGCTTGAATGGCCAGGAGCGCGTTTGCAGAACGCCCAGTATTACTTTCTAGAAGCAGTCAACTATGTTTATGTAACGATCAAGGGTTTCAACGCTCGTTATTTACCGGCCGGCCACATCTTCGGCCATGCAAGCCGCTCCGTTGTTTTCGATGATCGTGAGGCAATTTGGCCAGCCCTGGGCATTCTAAACTCTGGCCTAGTCCAATTCTTCTTGTCACTCTTAACTGACGGACGGAAGTATGAGACAGGGTACGTATCCAAGCTTCCGTTTGTCGATCGATTGGCAGAGATCATAGATATCGGTAGGCCTGCACAGCTGGCCCACGATCTTAAGGCTGCCTGGGACACCGGCAACGAAATCTGTACCCGCTTCACCGTTCCCTGGCTGGTGCAAATACACAAATCAGCAAATCAGCAAATCGGCAAATCGGGGGAACGAGCGGACGAGACTGAGGGGGTCGAAAGGGTGTTGGCGCTGTTGGGGGAGGATGCACCCACAGTCACGCTGCCTGACCCACCGACCCTCGGCGCACTGCTGGACGTCGCCCGCGCCATCGAGACTGCTGCCGACGCCCGCCTGCAGGCCCTGCAGGCCCAGATTGACGAGGCCGTCTACGGCCTCTACGAGATCAGCCCCGCCGACCGCGCCCTCATCGAGCGCGAGCTGGGCGACCGCCCCCCAGAACTGGTCTGGCCGCAGATGGAGCGGCGGCCGGACCAAGAGAAACGGCGCGAGCACGTGCGGCGCTTCTTCTCCTACTTCGCGCTGCAGGCCGTGCGGGAAAGTGAAGCGGGCATCGTCCCGCTGGCCGGCTGCGCCGCCCGCGAGCCATACCTGGTGGACCGTGTGCGCGCGCAACTGGAGGCCGCCTTCGGCCCCGCCGTCGCCTATCAACTGGAGCAGGACGCCGCCCCCTACCTGGGCCGCCCGCTGGAGGAATGGTTGCGCCGCGATTTCTTCGCCCGCTTCCACGTCAAACTCTACAAGAACCGCCCCATCCTGTGGCACCTGGCCAGCCCCAAGGGGTATTTCGCCGTGCTGGTGGACTACCACCGATTGACGCGCGACACGCTGCCCAGGGTGCAGACGCTCTACCTGTGGCCGCAGATGGAGGAGGTGCGCACCCGCCTGGCCGCTGCCAGGACTGAACTGCTGTCTGTCCGGCCAGCCGTCAAGGCCATCGCCGACCTGGAGGACGAACTGGCCGACCTGGAGGAGTGCAACGCGCGCCTGGAGCGCGTCATCCAGGGCGCCGTCGAGGTGGACCTGCCCGAGTGGGCTAACGGGCCGTACCGTAACGGAGCAGCGCCCTACAACCCGGACCTGGACGACGGGGTCAGGGTCAACCTGCTGCCGCTGCAGGAGGCGGGGCTGCTGCCGGTCAAGAAGGTGGTATGAGCAGAAGGAGATCGGAATATGACTCCCTCACAAAAAGATCAGAGATTACTCTTCCAAAGGTCGGGAGATCGGTGCGCCTTCCCGGGTTGCACAAAGGTTCTGGATTTCCCCGCAAGCCCCTTGGACGATGCCGTTGTCCTGGCAGAAGTTGCGCACATTGTATCTCCCAAGCCCGGCGGACCCAGGAGTGAATATCCTCTGCCTTCGGAAAAGCGCGACAAGTACGACAACTTGATCCTTTTGTGCGAAGAACATCACCATCTTGTTGATAACCAGCCGCACACATATACCGTGGAACGGCTACGCCAGATGAAGGCAGACCATGAGAAACTGATGCTTGAGGCGACCGGTCGGGCAGTCGAAGCGCGTAGCGGCTCGAGAGTTGATCGTGAATACGTCCGCGAAACAGTGTACAGCACACTGTTGCCTGTGTTAAGGATGCCTCGTTACGTTTACAGCGTCCCATGCAAATACAGTGATTTCCAAGAACGGGATGCGGCTCAAGAGATTGTTCTACCCGACGACAAGGCCGAGATGTATCCTTTCATCATACGCGGAGGAAACATCTTCTGCTTTCAGAACCTGCGGTACAGAGGAGGACCCTTCCGCAATCTCGTGGGTGACCAGGAAGTTAAATGCTATGTGGCTCTGGAGTGGTGGTCGAATCCAGACCGGATGATATGGTTTGTGAGTCTGTTGAACCGTTCCCTGAACAAATTGACCGGTCGGAAGGGCCTCTACCTGGACAAGAAGCACCGGCGCTACTACTTCGTGCCAGAGGAACCAGGAGAGCCGTTAGAGATTTCTTATCGCCCCCTCAACCAATCAACTGCCACCCGGCAGGTTGTGTGGCAACCCATAACCAAGAAAACAGGCGAACCCAAGCCTTACTGGTATCACCGGGCGGTCGCGTTGCGGTTTCACCTGGTGAGTGATCGGCATTGGTGCTTGAGCGTTCGTCCTGAAATGCATGTCACAAAGGATGGCACTACTCCTCTTGAATCGGAAGCGATAGGAAGCAAGGTTACGCGCAAGAAAGCGCGTATGTTCAACTACGATCTGCTGGGCGAGGTTCAGTTCTGGAGAGATTTCCTCAGTGATAGTCAGCCCCGAATTATCCTGCCGTTTGGAAAAACCCAGAATATCTTGATCTCGACCACGATGATGCAGGCAGAGATCGAGTGGCCGGGTATGCCGGAGGAGCATCAACGGCCTTTCAAGAATGTGGAGTACTTTGACGATCTTTTCAGTTGGGCTGCATTAGCACATCTTGATGACGAATACGAAGAGGATGAAGAAGGATGGGAAGATGAAAGCGAGTTCTGGGATGAAGAGTGAGCGTTCCCACGAGGGCCCGACAATTCGGTGCGAATACCTGGAAGAACCCATCTTGCAGTTTGCAGATGGAGGTGAGCACGTTGATCCCAAGTTGGGAATCTCACGCTTTGGCCCAAAATCCTACAGGCCAGCGAAGCGCCATCCTGTTCTTGTTCGTGTGGGCATCATAGGCTCCGCTGAGACGATCGAAAAATCCAGGCAGTGGATTGAAAAGAGTGCGGAAGGAGTCCAGGGCGATCAGGCACATCCAGATTTTCCCGGTTACAAAGAAGATCGCGGTTTCTTCTCCAAACTGGTCTTTGATGAGGATTGGGTCGAACAGATCACGCACTCTGAGATTGAGGATGTCTTGAGTGTTCGTCGAGCGCGCGTTCGCTTTGAGCACGTTCTAGCACTTCTGGAGAGCAAATTGGAGCTACTAGACAGGAAGGACCAACGCCCCGAGTACGTCGTCGTTGCCCTACTGGATGAACTGTATCGGAAATGCCGGATAGTTAATTATCGGGATCCTCATCTCGGCGAGGTACACCGCGACTTGCGCCGTGCGTTCAAGTCCATCGCGATGAAGTACCGCATGCCCACCCAACTGTTGCGCCAGGAGACAGTAGAGTACCGTGGCCCTGTAGCGCTGGATGGACACATCAAGAAAGACTATCCGTCAGAAATTGCGTGGGACTTCTTCACTGGGCTTCACTTCAAGGCTGGCGGATTCCCGTGGGGGCCGGTTGGCTTGACGCCGGGAACCTGCTACATTGGTGTTGGCTTCTATCGCCCGTTAGGATCGAATCTTGAGACGATGCAGACGAGCCTAGTTCAGGCTTTTGATGAACACGGTGACGGTCTGGTATTGCGGGGGCACGATTTCACCTGGGATCCCGAAAAACAGGGTACCAGATCGCCGCATCTCACCGAAGAACAGGCTCAAGCCCTTGTGGAGTTGGTCTTGGAACGTTACCAGGAAGAAATGAGACAGACACCTCAGCGTGTCGTTGTGCACAAGACCTCGCGCTACTGGCCTGCGGAGAAGAATGGGTTCAGCCAAGCGCTTCGGGATCGCGTGAGCCGGTACGACTTGCTCGCGCTGGCGCCTCAGAGCGAAGTTCGATTGCTTACAGCCAACCTTTACCCGCCGCTACGTGGAACCCACTTCTCGGTCGGGAATGTAGACTATCTTTACACGACCGGCTACATAGCCGAGTTGGGGCAGTTTCATGGTGTGCATGTTCCATCTCCACTTCAGATCGCCGACCATATCGGATACGATACACCGCGAGAGACGTTGCTGAGAGAGATCCTGGTACTTACCAAGATGAATTGGAACTCGTCCCGATTGGGCGGGCTTTGGCCCATTACGCTCAAGTTCTCAAGGTTGGTCGGGGACATTATGCGAGAGATTCCCCCTGACCGGGAGCCGCTCGCCAATTTCAAATTCTACATGTGACGACTACCGAGAATAAGCATGGCACTATCCTGCTCACTATCAGCACGGTTGAGTATTGAGACATCAAGCGGAAGCGGTATCCTCAATACGACGATTGAAGAGGACTTGCCTGATCTGCTACGGTAGATTGAGAGCGGGTACACGAGGGGGAAGAAACGATGGTCTTACGGATTCTGTTGCCGGCCGAGTTCCAGGATGTTCACCGGCAAGCGGTGCTTGCCTGGGTACGTCGGGGGCATGAGTTTAACCATGAGGAGTGGCAAGTCGCTATTCGCGCCTTTGACCTGCTCAAGGAAGCGTCCGTCGTGACCCGCCAGGGCATCCTGCCCTTTCCTGTCGTTTATCATCGCCACGTGGACGAGCCGTACGCAGATTCCTTCATTCAGACACTTCTCGATACTCCTGAGATAGAATCTGTCGGTGTCCAGACCTGGGCTGAGGTGGCAAGCAAAATCTTCATTGAGTTACGTCAGGCGGGATTGGTGCCCCCTCATCAGCCCGCTACTCGCCTCCTGGTTGCCTATTGCCTCTATTGGTGGTATGCTTTCGCCTATGGATACATCTTCGAGGTTCAAGTACTGCGCGACCTGGCCCAGAGCGGTATTCAGTTCACGGCCCACGATCTGACCAGCCGTCAGGAGCGTGTGTCGCCATGGGACCTGGAGGTGTTGGGCTTTCGAGGCGACGTCAAGCGTAGCCTGTTTTTTCTCCAGACCGTCCGTGGCCAACATTTGCCCCATGCATTTTACATCCTGCGCTTGACGCAGAAAAACCGCTCACGGACGTTGGTCGTGATGATGCGCCAGGCAATGTGGGACGTCATTGACGGTGAGACCATTTTGACCGCCGTGAGCGATCTGGTTAACGTGCTGCCAGATACAGCACGTGTCCGCGTTGCGGACGTTGAGGTTGTGGTCGCCGATTACACGCTTTGGAAGCGGCTGGTGCTTCAACATCAGTCCGAGCACGTGGAGGGAACACATGTTTGAAGAGGCTATTGACAAAATTCCTGATCGTGACTGGGAGGAGGCCATCGCTGCGCACCTGGCCTGGGGTGAAACCTGGCATGGGGATCTGCCCGCCGACGTATTCTTCGGCGTTTGGGCCAGCCTGGTTGGCCAGGCCAAGCCTCTGGTCATAACGGTACAACTGGACACACCCGAGCCCGTCGTAACAGTTCCACCAGATAGTCCCCTCACGGTTGAGGACAACCGCATTGTGCTCGATGACGGGCGCGAGTTGGTGATCCAGTTCGCTTCGTGATCGGATGAATCCGGCTTAGCCCCATTGATGGGGCGCTGCTCCGTAGACCGGCGACTTCATCGCCGGTCGAGGTTGCATATGACCG
>Ga0307380_10011610_pt1 | contig 11015 bp, 8 predicted proteins | sample UN3MG_FD_202239 | JGI IMG/M metagenome (GOLD analysis project Ga0307380, IMG submission 202239) | Soil microbial communities from Risofladan, Vaasa, Finland - UN-3 | ecosystem: Environmental > Terrestrial > Soil > Coastal area > Acid sulfate soil | place: Finland: Risofladan, Vaasa | collected... | reverse complement strand
GTTGTCGGCGAATGTGTAGTAAAATAGAAGGCCAAGCATGAAGAATCCGGTAAGGTGCACTGTAATACGGGCAGCCTTCCCTTCTATTCGAGTAGTTCTCTCGTCCTTTAAGGTAAAACCTGCTTTTTTTTCCTGGTTCATCTTCCACATATACCATAGGAAAACGACGAATACAGCAACTATCAATACAAGTATTTCTGTCATAGTGTAATTTCCTCCACATTATCAATTTTTAACATTATATTGTAGATATCTAATATTAAGTTAAATATTACTATCATTATGTTAAATTTATATAACATAATATTTAATACTTTCGGATCTCTGTGATTTATTATCGTATAAGGATCGCTGTCAAGTAGATGGATGAAGGTGAATGAGAAGCTTACATGGTTACGAGCTCATCGTCCTGAGTACTGGATGCATCTCGAGGTTAACGTGGATGCAACACTTGAAGACCTCGACTCATTTCTTAGAGATACATGGTTAGAATGCTGCGGAGCGCGTTTACAATTCAGAAAACAAGATATATAGCTGGCTCTGGTATAGATTCAATGTGGATAGATATAGGTTTTAAGCCGGGTGGGGAGAAAGATATGAATATCGCTTTGAGGTAAGTGCTCGCTCCGAAACTGAAATTCTATCACGAGTACGATTTTGGCACTACTACGAACCTCGTGTTGAAAGTCGTGTCAGAGCATGAAAGGGCACTTAAATGCAAACCTATTCAAATTCTTGCAAGAAATGAACCACTACAGATACTTTGTAATGTATGTGGGAAAATCGCCACCCAAGTTTGCCCACAATGTAACTATGAGGGCAAGGGATGGCTTTGCGATAAGTGTGGTCGCAAACATGAATGTGGCGAAGATATGCTCTTGCCAATGGTTAATTCTGGATATACTGGATAGGAACATGATGTGTGGCGAATGTCAGATAAAACAGCATATTCGCTTCGTGCTAACACCCTAGCAGTTAATCCAGACCATGTGCATTTGTTTATCAAATATCCGCCAAATACGGATATTTAACAAATAATGATAATGAACGATTAAATAATCAATAAGTTTCCAAACCAATCATCTCGTTATATCCTAAAAGTATATGCAAACACTCACATATTACTCGGATAAACCCATTTTTTATACATATTTGAATGATTGAATGTTTATAAAATTACAATACTATATAATTCTAATTCAACTTTGAGATTGGAAATGCATAAAAAAACTATTTATTTGGGTGGGGAGAATTAAACCGCCATACGTGGAGATTTTTACACCGCCATTGACACAAAGACCTGAATCGATCAAAGGGTTGGCTTTCCAAGTGGTTTAATCGCTACAAAATTGGTGTAGAGGGATGATATAAGTCCCAATCAAAAGCACCTTTTTTGGTGCCATATCGTTCTCTCCCTATGGGAATCATTATGTTAGTGATGAGAGTATTTAACCCATCCTGTATTTGAAATTGAACATACTGGAAATCATTCTATGAACCGAATCATCCTCCATGTGGATATGGACAGTTTCTATGCATCTGTAGAGCAAAGGGAGAATCCATCACTTAAAGGTCTGCCTGTGGTGGTGGGAGCAGATCCGAAAAACGGCATGGCTAGAGGTGTTGTCAGTACCTGCTCATATGAAGCCCGGAGCTATGGTATACATTCCGGGATGCCTATTTCCAGGGCATTTAAATTATGTCCGGATGCAGTGTTCCTGCCTGTTAATATGAAATTATATAGTGATGTTTCCCTCAATATTATGAAAATATTTAGGTCTTTTGCCGATAAATTCCAGCAGGTCAGTGTGGACGAAGCTTATCTGGATATCAGTGATATAGTGCATGATTTTAAAGAAGCTGAAGCTTTAGGACACCAGATGAAATCCCTTATCAAAACCCGGGAAAACCTGACATGTTCCATAGGGATTGCTCCCAACAAGTCTGTGGCCAAGATAGCATCGGATTTCAATAAACCGGAAGGGATGACTGTAGTTGAACCCGATAAGATGATAGAATTCCTTGAACCATTAGAAGTACGCAAGCTTTCTGGGATCGGCAAGAAAAACGAAGAGATACTCCATAGTTTTGGGATAAGGACAATAGGCCAATTGGCTGATTTTAATGAAAGAAAACTCACAGATATCTTTGGTAAATGGGGCAAAAAGATGATAAAGCTGGTCAGGGGTCTGGATGATAGTGAGGTTATAGAGCGGTCTGACACCAAATCAATAAGCAAGGAGCGGACTTTTTCAAAAGATATTGCTGACCAAATATTATTGGATGATTACCTGGACAATATTGCTGAAAAGGTGCACAATGAATTGGTTCATGAAGGTTATTCCTTCAGGACAGTCTCAGTAAAAGTAAGGCAAGAAGATTTTACCACTTATACAAGAGCATTAACTCTGGATAACCATACACAAGATTTGGGATCAATTAAACGATTATCCAGAGAACTTGCAACTGAATTTTTTGATGGGAGAAAAATAAGGTTATTGGGAATTAAATTATCACAACTTAGCAAGAAAAAGAACACACAGACTACGCTTGATAATTTCTTTTCCTAGATAAAGTTAAAGTATTACTTAATATCGAGGCTGTCCGATAATTTGAAAATTTTAAAAACCGGGGGCTAATTTAGGCTTTAAATTAATAAATATTAGGTTCTTGACTATAATAGAGAACAACGACAATCCTTCGGCATACACTTGAGGGAAGATCAGGGATGGATCTAACAATAAAAAGAGGAGTGGTTAAATAATGACTAACAACGAATATGGAAGTGGAGCCTGATGGCTAATATCATATACTGGACATTGAAAATTATTTGGGAAATCATTTATCGAATAGTAGAACTTGTCTGGTTTTTTATAGTATTCATACTATTTTTTATATTCTTACTCCTTTTCTGGGGTTGATTAAATGTCGCACAAAAACAATTCACAGTTAATTCAGCAGCGTTACAGATCATTGCTGGATAGAATAACACAAAGGAAACCCCAGGTGCAGAAATTCGTAGACCTGCTCCACAATGAAACTACATGGTTGACCAGTCCTGCGAGCACAAAATATCACCTGAATATAGAAGGTGGTCTACTGCTGCACAGTGTTGGTGTGGCAGAGATTTTGCTGCGTATCAAGGACACTCTGGCTCCTCATATAAGGGATGAATCATCTATCATCGTTGGGCTGTTCCATGATGTGGGCAAAGTCGGTATGCCAGGAAAGCCGTATTACATCCAGGAAGTAAAGGACGGTGTTGTAACAGGAAAATATTCCATAAACCAGGATCTCGTTTCGATGGGGCTGGCGCTGCGAAGTCTGTATCTGGTGTCACAATATGTATCGCTCAGTGATGAAGAAGCACAGGCTATAGCCTACCATGATGGGATGTATGTACCTGAGGGGAAGTCTGTGTCGCATAGGGAGGAGCCGCTGCTGTTGCTGTTGCACTGGGCAGATATGTGGACTGCGAAAATGATTGAAGAAAAGATACCTAAGAATAAATGAGGTTTAAAAGATTAGGGAGTATTTCAATTTGATTTAAGCCAATATTAAGTTCAACTTTGTATGATAGATGTATGCTCTTAAAAAACAAACTCGTAGATTATTTGTTATTTTTTTTTGACGAAAAATCACAATATATGGAAAAATGAACTGACTCCTTATTGTCTGATTCTTGTAAAAACGTTACTGCATATTCACAATCACTCATAACGCAGAATAAAATTAAATACAGCATATCTTTGTTCAGGACAATCGGGTCCATGAAAAAGTTTATCGATCTGAGCCGATGAGTACTCCCACCCCATATAGCCCAAATAAGAATAAGATCGTTCTTTCCGAGGTATGTTTTCAATAGATTTTCCTTAATAAAGAACATCCTTTGTTGATTATTGAAATCGTTGTCGAGATCAGAAACATTAAAAGTACCTTTTACATTATCCTTAGTGAACAGATCGAAAGTCTGTGGTTGACCAAGTAGCTCCAAATCTGAGGAAATCTCCTTTGCCAATGTAGTGGCATGTCCTGCATCGCTCGCCGCGAAATCACATACGGGGATTAAGGCGTTGAATTTTGCATACTCCTTTTTCACCTCTTCTACCTCTAACAACACCTCCCGTATTTCGATTCGTTCGAGGTCCTCGTCACTTATGTGCCGTTGCTCTTCGGTTTTTATGGTAGCATCGCCGCTTACTTGGCAATGGTGAGACATCGCCTGTACTTCTAATCATAAGAATTATAACTGTTAACTTATATGTATTGTGGAAGTCCGACAGCTACTGGTATTGGTTTCCTGGAGAAGATGGAAAAAATAAATCTTCGACACGGGTTCAAATTTAAATCAGATTAAGAAAACTGATAAAAAATACCACTTCTAATTAAAAATTATTATTTCAATAATTATTTTATGAAGCTCTGCAATTATTGAATAGTCCATACTGAACAACCGTGGGCCGTAATCTTAGATGACTTTCCAGTAATTCCAAAAATTCCCACTGTTTGGCAATCTCACCGACAAGCACGTCGATGGGACTTAGGGAAGGGCTGCTTCAGTCCTAATTACTATGCTACTTAACGATTGGGTGAAGGGAAACTGTGCTGTGGGCTTCGGCGGTAGCATTGCAGTAAAACAGATGGATGGGGGCGCAGGTGATATCTTCATTCTCACCGGACTGAACATAATCTCAAAAGAAATATCCAAGGAAATCAGGTCAAATTCAGTAAAACATTAAAATACTAAAAGTATATACGATAAAAGAGATTTTCCTAAAAAAACAACATCAAAAGCTAGGAGTATAAAAAAATTTTAAGAGCCTCGGGGGGGATTTGAACCCCCGACCTCGTCCTATTTGGAGTCCTGCAGATTAATCGCAGTCCATTACCAAGGACGCGCTATACCCCTAAGCCACCGAGGCAATTTGGTTCTTTACGGGCCCGGTGGGATTCGAACCCACGACATTCGGGTTAGAAGCCCGACGCTATATCCTGGCTAAGCCACGAGCCCATAAGCGTTTATGGTGGACTCCAAATATAACTCCAACCTTAAAAACTCTTTGGTGCTATTGTCTTTTTCAAAATGTAAAGTTACCTGGCTTCCAGATAAGTAACCTTATCAGCATCCACTACTAAGGGTTTTCCAAGTGTTGTTTCCTCAACCTTTCGCACTCTTCCTATTCCATCCAATTCCAGCTGCAATCTGGCAGCAAAGGTCTCGCATTCTTCGAAGATCTCATCTGACTTATGCAAGATCCTATGAATAGAGACTTGTTTTCCCTTGATCTTAGCTAACAGGCCAATCGTTCCCGAATTAATATCGTCATAACTGGATCTGGTTAAAAAAATCATGTCTCCGGGATCAGTTGCATGTACAGAGAAAAAATTATGTGGACTTCTTATCTCAATAGTGCGAACACGGTTATCCTGGAGTTCTTTTAGTACCTGTGAAGAAATGCCTGTTATTGCTATATATTGCATTCACATCACCTTAAGCATACATCGGGAACTCACGTCTTGGTTGATCGCCCTGCTCTGAGGATTTAACCTGTTCAGCAAGTTTCTGTAATTCCACCTCGATCTGTTCAGCCTGTTCCATCAGATTATTTATCTCAATTGAAAAATCATAGAGTTTATTAAGGATTTTAATTACTGCGGCGGCTGCCCTTGGGTCAGGATTGGGGCTGTTTGTCTCACCCAGTAGACTGATAGCAGGAATTTTTCGCATATTGCATTCTGTCATTACACTCCCCGAAATCCCACTGATAGTACCAACCTGGAATATCTCTACATGTTCCTTGATCTTTTCAAGCATCTCTTCACTGGTAGCTGCCCCAAAGACCTTGTTCTCACCCATTGTCATTGTGGCTATCCCGGCAATGGAGACAATCTCTTTTACATTCAAAGATTGAGCCCAATCGATCAGGACCTTACTGACCTCATATGAGATGGTCGGATGGATCGGAATATCAGAGATAACTGTCAATATATTGTGTTTTTTGCTCTCATATATCCTGACAGGCATATTGACCATGCCGTTAAACAGAACAGCAATTGGAGGGAAGTATTTAGATTCAATTGTCCCGACATATTCCATTTCAAGCTCGTCTATCAAATGCTGTGCCGCAATATTTCCTACTAAACCTATCCCTGGAAAACCCTCAATAATAATTGGATTTTCAAGTGATATTAGATCTGTTGTAATCTTTACATTTTCCCCTGTTTGTGATTGTTCACCACTTGCCATTATTTGTCACCTAATCTCTTTTAGGAATCTCTAATAGATAAGTACATCGATAATTCAAAAGGGGTTACAGGTTTTCCAGTCTCCTGATGGCTTCATGCAATGTTTCATCACTTTTTGAGAAAGTGAATCTTAGCTTGTTAAAACCCAGATCATTATCTTTAAAAAAACTGCTCCCTGGAACTGCAGCCACCCCAATTTCAGATGCAAGGTAATGGGCAAACGAAACATCATCCCCCATATCGAACCCTGATATATCTGCTAATATGTAATAAGCTCCCTGTGGAAGCGTGCATTGAAACCCGGTTTTTATCAGTGCATTGTATAGCATGAGACGCTTTTTATCATACATCCTCACCAGTTCTTCATAATAAGATTTGGGCAAATTCAGAGCAGTTATACATGCATGCTGTAGCGGGGCCGGGGCACCTACTGTCAGAAAATCATGGACTTTACGAATTGCATCTGTCAAATGAGCAGGAGCCAGAGCATAACCCACACGCCATCCGGTAACACTGTACGTCTTACTAAAGCCTCCAATGGTAATTGTACGCTGGGCCATATCACCCATAGAAGCCAGGCTGAAGTGCTTTGCATTATCGTAAATGATATGCTCATATATCTCATCTGTAAGCACGGTCACATTATTATCGGAGGCTAGATCTGCAATTACTGATAGTTCATTTCTGGAAAAGACCTTACCTGAAGGATTATTAGGCGTGTTCAATACCAGTGCTTTTGTCTTTTTATTGAAAGCTGCTGCAAGCACATCAGGATCAAAAGTAAAATCATCCCCATTAAAAGGGACAAAACAGGGCTTTGCCCCTGATACGGCAGCATCTGGTCCATAATTTTCGTAGAATGGTTCGAATATAATCACCTCATCACCTGGATCGATAATTGCCAGCATGGATGCCATCATAGCTTCGGTGGTGCCGCAGGTTATGGTAACTTCTTTTTCCGGATCAGCTTCTATCCTGTTGAATTCGGCAGCCTTGCGGGATATCCCCTCACGCAGTTCCTTCACACCCCAGGTGATGGCATACTGATTATGATCGTCCATAATAGCAATTTGTGCTGCTATTTTCAACTCTTCAGGTGCCGGAAAATCCGGAAAACCCTGGGCAAGATTAACAGCATCGTGGCGTATGGCCAGCCGGGTCATATCCCTGATAACAGATTCAGAAAAATATTCACATCGTCTTGAGGGCATCAATTCACCAGCACAGACCCACATATTCTATATCATCACAGTGGATAACATTCCTGCCATCAATTACCAGTGGTCGGTGCATGGTTTTGAATTCACTGCATAATGTCCTGAATTCATCCCATTCTGTCATCACCAGGCACCCGTCTACGGATTCAAGAGCCTGTTTGGCAGAATCGCAGTATTCTATATCAGGATATATTTTTTCCATGTTATCTGCTGCCATGGGATCGTATGCAGAGATTATTGCACCTTTGTTCAGTAATGTTTTAATTACAGGGATCGATCTGGATTCCCTGATATCATCAGTATCATTCTTGAAGGCAAGACCCAACACAGCAATTTTTTTACTATCCAGTTTTCCCAATCTGGATTCCAGAAGCTCGATCATCTTCAATGGCTGTATTTCATTGACCTGAACAACAGATTCAAGTAACTGTGGCTTGTATCTCAGTTCTTTTGCCTTCCCGATAAGCGCCTTAACATCCTTGGGAAAACATGAACCGCCAAATCCGGCACCCGAATTAAGGAAATAGGGTGAGATCCTGAAATCCTTTCCAACTGCTTTCATAACCTGGTAAGTATCGATACCCAGCTGCTTGCAGATGTTGCCTATCTCATTGGAAAAGGATATCTTGGTTGCTAAAAAGGAATTATTAACGTATTTTATCATTTCTGCTGTCTTAGGATTGGTATGTGTTATCTCACATTCAATACCTGCATATAACGAAGAAACAACCCTGTCAGAGCGCTCATCAATGGCACCCACCACGATCTTATCAGGATGCATGAAATCATAGACTGCCTTTCCCTCTCGCAGGAACTCAGGATTCATGGCAATCCCGAATTCTATTCCAGCCTTCTTGCCAGATGTTTCCTGAATGTGTGTCATTACCACATTTTCAGTAGTTTCCGGAACCACAGTGCTTTTTACCACGACCACATGATAATCATTCTTTTTCCCTATGGCCTGCCCCAGGCTCCTGCTGGCTGCTTTCACAATGGAAAGATCGATATTGCCATCAGCATCAGATGGCGTCCCTACACAGATAAATGACACATCAGTATTATTCACAGCATCATCATAATCACTTGTAGCCCTGATTCTTGTACCAGCATATTTCTTAAGCAGGTCCTCCAGCCCCTCTTCATATATCGGAGGTACACCCCTGTTTATCATATCAACCTTTTCAGGATCGATATCTATACATATAACTTCGTGACCCAGTTCTGCCAAACATGCTGCAGTCACAGTACCAACATAACCAGACCCAATTACTGATATTTTCAAACCATTATCTCCTATATTCTTTACATCCCGTCCACGTATGGAGCCCGAAGGATTTCATACGTGTGCTAGCCCGCTACTGGCTAGAGTAGGTCTGCTACTGGCTAGAGTAGTACAAAAGCCCCCTGGCAAGATATTAGCTTCGATTACGCAATGATTATGGTCATTTACAAAACCCACAATATTCAAAAATACAACCTGGTTACGTGTAAATTCATTTGGATTTTACGCTTTGAACGGAAATTCAGTCATGAATTTCTTGATGAAGAGTATAAGTTAAAAATGTTAGGTTCTTAATTACATTTAAAATCAAATGCTATTAGCTTTTCTTTTAGAGATGTACTCAATGAAACTCAGGGTATAAGAGCATCCATCTGATTCCTATACAGTAAGCCATTGCGAGCACCCCGCTTTGTGAGACTGATGGATGCTGTGATATTTCCTATTTTACCGCAGGTTTCAATGTCCTTTCCCTGCAGCATACTATAGATGAAACCGGCATTGAATGCATCACCTGCACCAGTAGTGTCCTCAACATCAACCTTCTGGGGGGGCAGCTCAATTCCAGTAGAGCCATCGGTTACGTAACAGCCCTTATCACCACGTTTCACAACCACCCATTTGGCCCCGGTATCAATAAGCATGTCAGCTCCTTCCCGAATATCCCGGCATCCTGTCATAAGTGTCAGTTCATGGTCGCTGGGCAGCACTACCCTGGCTTTTTGGATAAAAATCATCAATGCTTCCATGCCTCTTTCTGCGTATAATGTACCGGGATCCAGGCTTATTTCAGCAGACGTGCTGGCTGCTAACTCCTTTTGAGTTTCAAAGGACGTTTCAGCATCCCGGCATGCAAAAGATGTGATATGTATGAGTTTGGCACTGTTGGCGAGTTCCAGATCAATATCTGCCATTGAAATTGTGTCATTCACTCCCGGATCTACCAATATCCCCCTGTTACCTTTTCCATCGACCATAATAAGGCAGGCTCCGCTTCTTCCCCGGGCGGTTTTGACCCCATTAATATTTACATTCTCTTTGGCCAGGTCTTCCAATAAGATCCTTCCTGCTTCATCTTCTGCTACTTTCCCGATATATCCTGTTGGTACACCCAGTCTTGACAGACCGACTATAGTATTGGCAGCTGAACCGCCAGGATGGTTCTCTACTGACCTGATGAAACCTTCTTCATCAGGTCTTACTATCCTGTCTACATAGAATATCCTGTCAAGATTCAGAGCTCCAAATCCTATAACTTTAGCTTCAATTGAATTCATAGATATTATTACTTGCAGCGTTGGCATCTATAAAACTTTATATATCATACAGGATTGAAAAACTCAATAATGTGATATTTATGGGCCAGCAAGAAATTGTCCAGCTAATAGAAGAGCCTTTGGAGATTTTTTCAAAGATTCCAGGAAATCTTTTTTCAAAGATTCCGATGGAAATTTTGGAAAGGGTGTATGCAGGAATATCTACTAAAGAGGATTCACTGGCATTAATTCAATGTGAACCCCAGGTTGTTTTTAAGTTAGCTGATTATTTAAGAACCGATCTGGTCGGTAATAATGTCACTTACATTGTTAATAGGAATATCAACTTTTCAGATCAGTGTATAGGAACCTGTAGTTTCTGTGCTTTTAAAGACTATTCAGGATTCAGATTAACTACCAGAGAAATTGTGGAAAAATCAAAGAAAGCGGTCTTACAGGGAGCAACTGAGGTATGCATCCAGGGGGCACTGATGAATGATATGTTCCTTGAGGATTATTGTGAGATCCTTGAAGGTATTAAATCCAGGTTCCCGAAATTACACATTCATGCTTTTTCTCCTATGGAAGTATTTCACATGTCACGTAACAGTGGCATTATGGTTGAAGAAGCTCTGGAAGCATTGAAACACGCAGGGCTGGACACTATGCCTGGTACTGCTGCTGAAATACTGTCTGATAGGGTCAGAAGGGAGATCTGTCCTGATAAGATCACGTCGTCCCAGTGGATTGATGTGGTAAGAGCCGCCCATAATACTGGTATACCCACTACTGCTACAATGATGTATGGACATATTGAGACCATGGAGGAGAGGATCGAACATATTCTGCTAATAAGAGATCTACAGGTTGAAACCGGAGGGTTTACAGAATTCGTTCCCCTGCCGTTCATGCCTTATAACAACCCGCTGGGAGAGAGATTATTGGCAGAGGGACGATATGCCACCACAGGTGTTGAGGATCTTATGGTACATGCCCTTGCCAGGATTTTGCTGTACC
>Ga0307380_10011609_pt1 | contig 11016 bp, 9 predicted proteins | sample UN3MG_FD_202239 | JGI IMG/M metagenome (GOLD analysis project Ga0307380, IMG submission 202239) | Soil microbial communities from Risofladan, Vaasa, Finland - UN-3 | ecosystem: Environmental > Terrestrial > Soil > Coastal area > Acid sulfate soil | place: Finland: Risofladan, Vaasa | collected... | reverse complement strand
CCTTTAGGTAGATCTATCCCTGCTCGATGATAACTCAAATATAACAATCCGGCACAATCTATACCAAGAGTTGATCTGCCGGAATGATAAAATGGAGTACCTAAGAATTTTTTAGCTTCAATAATTATTCTATCTTTTATTTCCATAATTATAAAATTGGCTCTTTAGGAACCCAAGGATAACCACCATATTCATCAAAGTTATTAAAATCTACACTTTGACACGCTTCATAATTTTTAGGACATAGTTTAACCACTCTCAAAGTTGTTCCATTAGCAATTACACCATCAAAGGGAATTCTAAGAGTAATGGTACTTGTACTGTTTAATAAAACTGGTCGGGCCTGTCCATCGTAAACACCACTTGTCAATTCAACAAACCCAGGAAGAAAATAATCTGCTGCTTCACCATGACTACAAGTTAATGTTTGACCATCTGATTGAGCAGTTAATGATGTATTCACTTCATAATTGGTTAAACTTAAATCACAACCTTCAGCACAAAAAGTCCAATTACAACCAGATTGATAAATTCTTTTAGGAAAGGTTTGTTCTAATATAGGAAATGGACGTATTGTAACAGTTACCCAATGTTCATCTCCTTTTGGTTCATCAATATTTCCTTGAAAAATTAATTGTTTTCCTACATATGTTACTCCATTATAAAAAGCTAAATAAACTTTACATCGTTTATTATTATATTTTCCTGCAATAATATCATTTTTAAATGCAAGATCTACATTATCTAATCCAATTTCCAACTCATTAATAATCGTTCCTTCTTCACTACGAATTGTATTTCTCTTTATTGCTAATGCTGTAAATGCACCAAGATCAGTACTATTAGCAATAAACTGGTGATCATCTACTGCATCAATAGAAAAGAAATAAAGAGATAATATAGTAACATTGGGTTTAAAAAAATATGGTAATAAACCAGCAGTAATATCTTTTCCCATTATAACCACTCCTTAAAGGCAATAACAAAATCCCAAATGTTTGCCACATTCCCAGGATTCACATATTCCAAAGTTTCATAAGTAACCTGATAGGAAGTTCCATAACCAGTATTCCATATAGTCGGTAATACATTCCAAGTAAAATTCATATATGTACCATTCTGATCATTAAAATGAGCAAGGATTGTGTCTTTCTCAGTATTTGTTCTACCTCTTATTTCAATTGACCATCCACGTATAGGATCAGTAGATTTTAATCGGGTCTTCCGATTCCATCCTTCAAACTGAGTTTGTAAAACATTCCAATCAGGAGTTTTTGGTTTAATAGAATGAACTTCAAAATTAAAAGGATCACCTGCTGCCATAATTTATCTCCTATTAATATGCATTAGGAATAGCCTTTCTAACAGGTCTATTATTTTTCATATTCCTAATCATTTGATTTTCAATTACTCGCATATTTTTAGTTAAGAATTGAACTCCAGTTTGAGTATCAATAGCACTTAAATGAATTGGCATATTAACTGTATATTTTTCTGAATGAGATCCCTGTAGTTTATTCATTGGAGCAACAATTTCATCTTCACCATATTTAGTCTTCTCACCAAAATTATATATAGAACCAGACTTCATTCCTTTTCCTACAATTGGTTCATTGATAACACCACCATCAGCATATCCAAACATAGATGCTGCTGTCATACCCATTTGTAACAAACTTCCCCAATCAGTTCCTCCTCCTGCTCCCCCTGCTTTACCACCACCACTAAACAATCCAGAAATCATACTGCCTATTCCTGACAAAGAATCTAAAATTCCACTATACCAAGATTTACTACTTTTCGATGCTGCTTCTGTATTTCCTAATATGTCAGCAGTTATACCAGCAAAATCTGTAGCAATAGCTTTCATATTGGTAATGCCTAACGTTTCTGTCATATTTCCTTCACCACCCATACCTCCCATCATCCCTACTATATCTCCCATACTCCCCATTCCACCTTCATCCATGTTTGTAACAAATACAGGAATAGGATTGCTCGTTTTTAAAAGTTGATCCTCCGGCAACAATCCCTCTATACTAAAGGGAATATCTTTTGGATATTGTCCAGTTCCAAAAACACCTTCAGGCACATTAGTCATATTAGTTATATAAACAGGTAAAGGTTTTATAGCAAAAACCTCTTGTGGAGGCATCATTTCTGGTACAGGAATTTTTTCCATTGGTTCAAAAGCCTTAACAGTAGGATCTAACAAACCTTTAGGATTAACTATCATAACTGGTATTGGTTTTTTTGCTGTAATTTCTTGCGCTCCACCTTCTTTCTTTTTTCCACCAAACATTTTTTGAAATAGTGTTTCATCTCCCATAAAACCTGATCCCAATGCACTTTGCAAATTATCAGTAATAGTTCGTTTAATAAGAGTTTTTACTACATCTTTTATAATGGTCTTCTGCAATTCATTCATTGCTTCTTGTACTGATCCAATACCATCAACTATATTAGACAAAGCATCTGTAAAACCATCAGCCCATCCTTTAGATGCTTCAGTTAAATCATTCCATATAGGCATTTGTTTTTTCTGTAATTCTCTTTCAGTTACTTTAGTCAATTCTACCATTTGATCCTGCAATGCTTCTACATATCTTTTAGCTTCAGCAGATCCTTCTCTGGTTGCCCATTGACCATTATCAACCCATATTTTATATGTTTCATCAATTTCTTTTTGAATTGTTAATAATTCTTTTTTATAATTTATTTTAATTGTTTGAATTTGACCTTGCATTTGTTTTGCAGGAGAATAACTTTCTGATAAATATTCCGCTTTCTTTGACATTACATCTATTTCTGCATCACTCGCTTTAAATTCCATATTGAGTTTTTCCATCTCAATACGTTCTCTTTTAGTTACATTTAATAATTCTAACATTGCAGGAACTAAACCTCTCTCTACCCAATCTTTATTACCTGTAATAGAAAGTTCCATCTTTTTAAATTCATCATTTATTTTTGAAATAGCATCAACAGGACGATGTGATGTTAAATTTAACTGCATACTTTCTATTTGTTCATTTATTTCCTTTATATCTTGTTGTTGTCTTTCACCAAAAGCAACTTTTAATTGATCTTGAAACTTTTTAAATTCTGCTCTAACAAGTGGATTCTTAACTCTAAGTTCCTCCAAATTAGTTGTCATATTTTCAAACCACGTTTCAGTTTTCTTTGATCTGGTATCATCTTTTGGAGCAAGAGAATTCCACATATCTTCATAACTTTTTTTCCATCCTGCCATTTCATTTGCTCTTGATTTATTCCAATCTTTTAATTGTTTTAATTCTTTTTGAGTAGCTGCATTAACAATTTTATCCAAATCAGCTAAAGTTTCTTCGTGACCTTTAAGTAAATTTGTATAAAAAGTTAACTTTTTAGGATCAACTTTAAATTCTCCCTTAATTGCTCCCTGTACTATATATTTTAATTTTGCTAAATTTTCATTTAATTGATTTTTAAATTCTTTAGGATCTGCCAAAGAAAATTCTTTTTCTTTTGCAAATTTCTCTGGCCCTTCCAAACCTGCAAGAGTTAATTGTTTTAACTCAGAGGCTAACTTCCCTGCCTTTTCCATTAATACTGCTGCATTATAAGGAAGTTTAAATATATCACCAAGATTTCCTACATCATCATATATACCTGATGCTTTCTTTCTCAATTCATCGAATTGTTGATTAACACCATCCAATCCTTTCCATGATTTCCGAATCCATCCATTTTCACCCAACCATATTTTTCTTATATCTTCATTAGCCTTTTCTCCTCCTTCAACAAAACTATCATAAAAACCTTTTGCACCTTTTAAATCAAAAGACTTTAATGATTTCATTATTCCAACCCAATTCTTAACCCTATCTATCCAAACACCAAATACAATAGCTATCGATCTTACTAAAGCAGCAACAAAATTTAATATAACACCGACCATATTTAAACCCTGAACAAATACTTGAAGGAGAGTTATTAATCCATCCCATTCAGATCTGTTCTTCTTTATAGAATCTTCAAACCCCAACATTATTGCTGCAATATCAACCCAACCTTGTGCAATATTACCAATAACCATTAAGAGAGATCCAAGTACATCTGCTATTGCAATAACTATATCAAATGTAGCTTTAAAAGTGACAAATGTAGCATTTACCCAAGCAGAAAGTGAAACTCCTGATGCTGTTAATCTATAAAATCCATCTTCTCCCTTAGTTACAAATTGATCCATTAATGCATTCAATTCTTTTGACCAAGCTACCAAGAAATCCTCACCACCAATACGTTGAATAAGTTTCAAAACAACACCTACTCTATTTTTAACCTGTTCCCATTCATTTACCATTCGTTTATTCATTTCACCAAATGGTGCAAGAGCATCAGAAAGAACTTCTATCATGTCCTTACCTTCTTTCTTACCATCTTCTATCATCTTTGTGATATTGATGCCCATTACCTGAAACATTTTAGCTAACTGATCAGTTACTCTTTGCCTACCCTGGATAACAGCATAAAGTTCCTGTCTCATTTGTACTCCAGCATTAGCCATACCTTCAGTCAATGCCTTAATAGCTGTACCAATAGTTGCTATTCTTCGTACATCTTCTTCATTTTTAGGAATGATACCTGCCTGTGCAAGAGTTTTAGTCAGCATTAACATATCTTCAAGAGTCAAAATAGTTTCTGCTGCCACCATTTCTAATTGATTCATTAATTTTCGACTATATGCATATGCTCTATCAAATGCTTTTTCATTTGTATCAATCATCTGAAAAGCTATTGCTGCTGCAATTGACATGGCACTTTTACGATATTCACCTATTTGATCAAGCATCTTTATAATAGTACGATTTACAAACCATACTGCTCTTGTGATCAAATAAATAACTGATGCAACTTGCCATCTAAAATTTCGGATCATTTCCCATCCACTTGTGGTACTTCTTTTCAAAGATTGTGCTTTGGCTTTTGCCATTCTACTGTGCATTTGCATTTGCAATTTTTCATACTGGCTAACCTGCTGTCGCAATTCTGTCATTTGTTTTTTCATTGCTGACATTTGTGCTGACATACCTTCAGTACCTACAGCAGCACGTTGTTTTACACGCAATCTATCATATTGAACACCTAATATAACTATTTGTTCATTATATTCCTTTACCTTATTTTTTAATTTTTCAATATATCCTACACCTTCTTTTAAATGTTCCGGTTTAATTAATCTTTTTTGGCCCAATTCATCCATTTTTTGACCAACTCTATTATATTCCCCAATCATTATCCTTGCATGGTTTTTAATTTCTGTTGTAGGTAACATACTACGTGCAGCTTCAGCCCTAATTTTTTTCATCACAGCAAGAGATTCTTTTTGGTATTCATCAAAAGGTTTTCTTGGCAATGTTGATCTTGTTAAACTTCCTTCCAATCGTGTAATAATTGCCACTACCTTTGCTTCATATGCTTGCCATGCATTAATAGATGCTGTATTTGAAGCATTTGTAGCATTAAATCTTGCTCTAACAGCTTGAGCATTTAAAAGTGTAATAGTTTTTTGAGTATTAATAACTTTATTTGCATGTTGTTTATATAAACTTTGAATTTCTCCTAATGCTCTTTGAATCTGAAGAACATTATCTTCAGTTACTTTGCCCATTCCTTTTAATGCTGCAATTGATCCTCTAATTTCATTTGCTAATTTTCTTGCTTGTTGCGCTCCACCTTTAGAAAATTGTCCAAATGATACTTGAGGAATAGAAGACATTTCCTTTTTAACTTTAGAAAATTCTCCTCTAAATTCTTTAAGACCACCTATAACTTTTTTTAACCTTTCAATCTGACTACCTGCATCAATTAATCCTGTAGCATGAAGTTTTTTTGCCGTTACTAATAAATTTTCAAGATGTTTTCGTTTTTCAATTAAAGCTGTATCTAATGCTTTACCTTTTCTAACAGCATCATAAAAAGCAGCACCCGATTTTTCTCCGGCAAGTCTTGCAGTTTGTTCAAGATTTGCCCACATCTTATCAAAATCACGTTTTAAATTAACTCCTCTAAGAGTTTGCTTAATTGCTGCAATACCTTGTTCTGCTTGTTTTTTAAATACACCTGTAATTGCAGTTTGTCCTCTGGAAAAACTTTGAATCTTATTAAACATAAACTCGTATTCTGTACCAAGTTTTCTAACTACAGATCTTGCTTCACTAACCATCAATTTTTGATTAGCAATTAATGTCTTATTTGTTTGTGCAGATAATAGTTGTTTTTGTTTTTCTAAATGCTGTTCAGCCTGTATCTGTTTCTTTTGATGTTGGATCATCAAAGATTCTAATGCTTTTATTTGAGTAGCACGTTGTGTTAAAAAATTTGTACCTGCTACTGTAAAATCACCTTGACCCATCATCTTTCTTTGTGAATAAAGTTGATTAAACCTACTCTGCATATCTTTAACAACATTATTCACTGTAACTGCTGCTGCTCTTGATCCTCTGGAAATGGTCTTCATTGTCTCATTAACAGCATTAGCTAAATTCCTAACGAGTAATGAAGTTGTTAATTTTTGCATTCTGGCAATGTCTTTTTCATATTCAGCTTTTACCCCTTCAGCTTGCTTTTTATACATTGCCATAAGATTCTTTTTAGTTTCTTCTGGCAATCTTTTAGATTGACCAACAGTATCAGACTTGCCCTTTATCTGTGCTAACTCACTACGCATTTTTCTATAACGAGCAACGGTATCTTTTTCAAATCTTTTCTGCAAAGATTGCATTGCCACTGTTTCTTTACGAACACCCTGCAAGGCGGTTCTGCTGAAGGAAACAAACTCTTGAACTTCCCTTCGATTGCCTTTATACATAGCACTAAACGTCTGTGAAGTAGTCTTGGCAAGTTGATTCATATTAGTACCAACTTGTCGGGTCAACTGATTAGCATCTCTTGTAAATTTATCAAAAGAAGTAATCTGTTGTCGTAAGACTTCTTTAAAGTTAGTTTCTAATTTTAAAACAATCTTAGAAATCTCTAATGACATTCCTGCATCAGAACCACCAGGCATTGTGTTATCTCCTTACCTTTGCCATTTTCTCATTCTATCTGCTGCATCATCAGGAAAATCCCAATTTATTTCAGCAACAGCACCAGTTTGAGATCGTTTATAAATCATGACTAATTGTTTTTCTTGCTTTTCTAACTGCGTTACACCTTTTTTCGGATCAGAAAAAGCTGAAGCAATATCGCTTATTGTTAATTTACGTTGTCGGAGCATTTCAAAATCAACTGCCATCTTAACATAATAATATTTGCTATATGGCATACTATCAAGTTCTTCAAATGTATATGCCCCACCAAGGAAATTGATTATTGCTGCAAATTCCTTGCAACGTGCAATTAGTTTTTTTCCGTTTCTCCTTTTGGTGTTTCACCACCACCTACCTGATTAAAAACTAATTCCAACACCTTATTTTTTAATCGCATAGGCCAATCAGCAAAATCTTTCTTAGGAATCTGTTTCAATCCCTTAGTTTTATCATCATTTAAACTAACACATTCATGGAGGATTGTATTTTGAGTATCTAAAAGTTCTTCCTCCTCCTCTACAGACATTCCTTCCTCTTTTTCACTTGATTTAGTAATCTTGCTAATGTGTTTACTGAGTTCCATCACCTTTTTCATCTTAACATCATTCATAGGTGGAATTTCATAGTTCTTTTCCAATACTGTAAAATTAACTGATTTTACCAAATCATTTAAATCAATTACATTTTCCATTTTAATTTCTCCTTAATTAACAATTAGTTTTTAGTTAAGTATCTGCGATAACCGCACGTTCTACGACAAAAGGTATATCATAACTTTTATCAACATCGGTGTCTGCTGTAATAACCGTTTTTAATTCTGCTGTATATGTTTTGGCTTTAAGCCCTTTCGTATCATTTACAACAAAATTAACCGTATAATTACCATTAGCTTTATCTGACTTATCAAAAACAACATCAGCCTTTGTTATTGCAATAATAGCACTTGACGCTTTTTCCTTTACTTGAAGGGTTAGTGTTGCATCTGTTACAGGAGATCCACCTTTGGTAATATGAAAATTAACAGTCTTAGCTTCACCTTGTTTCAATTTAATTGCATTTGCCATGATTATACCTCAACATTGATAGTTTCATCCTCTGAGACAACAATCTCAGCTTGATCTTCATCAAGATCTATATTGACCCCTACATCAGACACAATAATTGATACATCGTCCAATAAGGAGACTGTAATAGCCAAATCATCATGTGATACTTCCACGTTGAAGTCCTCCAATACATATATAGGTGGCCCTGAACCACCTGTACCTGTAAAATCTGGTAATATTCCTTTAGTTGCTAATCCTAAACTCATATTATTAACATCTCATATGATGTACATTGACCATTAGACCAAATAGCTGTCACAGCATATGTAGCAATTAACTGTGTCTTTGCATTATCCTGATATGTTCTTATCCTGGCACTTGTTAAAAGTTTAGCACCATTATAATCATCATATACCTGCTGATCCATTACAAAATTTTCCTGAACCAGACCAAGTATTTTCATTCCAGTTGTATGTTGCCATACGGCATTTGAAATATCTTCTGCTGTAATTATTTCAATAGAAGATAAATTTACTAAATCAAGATATACTGCGTGAGATACATTATAAGTTGTAACATTATGAACTAATCGAATTTTAACTTCATTATTATTTATACGGTCAATGTTTCTTTCATAATATTCATGAGAATATTGTACATCTGAAGTCATTCCTCCAGGCATAAAATTAGAAACTAATGTTTCCCATGCTGCTGCTTCATAATTATAAGCAAGGCAATTTAAAAAATGAGTTGTCGATGGTACTCCCACATATCTACCAAAGACTCCTATTTGTCCTGGTTTATGATCATCAGGTATATTAAAAGTCAATTCAACTGTAAGACCATCTCCTACAACTTCACCTATCTGCCAATAATTATTATCTCTTATTTGAACTGAAGCAAAAGTTCCAGAATCTTCACTTCCCTCAATTACTGATCCGCTAATTGCTGTATTATAACTGGTAGATGCACTTGCTGCAATATCTGCTTTGGTAGCTAATTCATGACCAAAGGTTCCCTGATTATTATGAGCAGATAATTCTTCTTCCCATACTTCATTAGCAATAATATCTTCATCTGGTAATGCAAATAATTGATTATGTTCTTCAGTAGATAAACCTGATCCAGAAGAAACAGTTATAGTGGACACAATATCAGAGACTTGTTGCATAACACGAACAGGAAAATTACTAATGGTATCAATGAAAGGATCAGAACCATCAACAGAATAGAGATTACCATTAATGATTAAACGATGATTTGCATCGTATGGTCTAATCTTCCAATCAGATGCTAAAAAGAAACTTGAACCAAGATCTTTTTCTCCAGGGAGAGGTTTCCCACCAACTGCTTCAATAGGGAAATGAAATTTTCGTAAATTTTCAGCAGCAACCCAATCTTCTTTACCATCACTATACAGATCCACTTTAACATCAATTATTATATCCCCATTTCCATCTGGAGCTTCATCAATCTCGATAACCTTTATTATTTCATTGAACGTGACCTTTTCTCCCATTCTTCAGGCTCCAATATTTCACCTTCTGGAGTTATGACAGGAACGAATTTTCTTAATACATCATGCCATTCTTCTACCAGAGGTCTTTTTAAAGGTATCACTTTCCAGGGATCATTATCTTGGTCAATGTACCAAGTTTTTTCAAAGTTTACCCATCCCATAAAATCTTTTTGAGATTTAAACGATTCTTTAAAAATCTTACTAATTTTAATTTCAGGTTTAATACCAGAATTCACTTCTTCCCTGAGTAAAGCCAATTTATATTTTATTTCTTGAACTATAGTAAGTGGTTTAGCCATATATCCTCTTAAAAGTTAAGTATGTCTAATCTCTATAAAAGCAGATTAGACATACCATAGTTAATATTATTAAACCGGATTTTCGTAGTTAAGTTCATCAACCGCATTAACTGGAATACTCTGACCAGTTGATTCTGTAATGATATGAGTAGCAATAACATACTGCGCTCCATCATATGCAATTGCTACCACATAGACCGGAGCATCAGAATTTGCGGTTCTTCCTTCTTGATTATTATTGGTATAATCAAAATCAAATCCAATTGATGCTGCACTAATTTCACCGTCAATATCTACTGCTGAGTTATTATCAACAATTGTTGCTTTAGGAGATCCAAATGGATTTTCAAGGACAGTACAAGCATCTCCAACAGCTTCATCAGTAGGATTAACTCCATCAACTTTTGTTGCTGTAATCGTATTTGTTGTTGGCGCACCTGTAATTGAATACATACCATTATTTCCGGTTTCAGTAGTAAAACCTGAAATAAAGATATAATCACCATTTTGTAAGAAATCTAACAATCCAGTTTGACTTGTCCAATCCAAAGTACAGTCTGCACCAGAAGAACCAGATACTTTCAAAGTTGTCATTGCCTGAGATTTGATATACTGAAAGTACATAGTATATCTGGTTGTATTATCAACTTCATCAACAAAATTTTGTGAGAAAACTAAATTTCCGGCAGCAGTAAATGGAAACTGTCTTTGAGTTGAAACAATAGGAGCATATACAGCATCAAGACCACCGGATTCAACTGTAATATCCCACATACGAATATCATTTTTATCATTGGCATCATACCCATCGATAAAAACTCCTGGTTTAGTGTGTAGAGTATCACCAATAAAATCAGTAAACTGCAAAGCAATATTTCCATAAACCGTTCCAAAAGCATCTCCTGCAATGTCATCATTAATATCTCCTGCTTGCCTTAACTTCCATTGCGCCCATGAATGAATTTCTTTTAACCTTGCATTGGTATTACCTACATCTTCTGCGTCAAGGATTCTATTAAAGGCATAATAGTTTGCACCAATTTGGCGTTCCCCAGGATAAGATTCAAATACAGCCGTTC
>Ga0307380_10011608_pt1 | contig 11016 bp, 10 predicted proteins | sample UN3MG_FD_202239 | JGI IMG/M metagenome (GOLD analysis project Ga0307380, IMG submission 202239) | Soil microbial communities from Risofladan, Vaasa, Finland - UN-3 | ecosystem: Environmental > Terrestrial > Soil > Coastal area > Acid sulfate soil | place: Finland: Risofladan, Vaasa | collected... | reverse complement strand
CGTGCCGTGACCGTTGATGAACTTCGAGGTCGAATGGACGACAATATCGGCGCCGAATCGGCTCGGTCGAAAGAGAACCGGCGTGGTGACCGTATTATCCACCACCAACGGAATGTTGGCCTTGTGTGCCAATTCGGCTATCGCGGGTATGTCGGGGACATCCATGCGCGGATTGCCGATGGTCTCGACAAAGACAAGTTTCGTCTTTTCGGTGAGCGCCTCTTGAAAATTGCGTGTATCGGCGACGTCGACAAAAGTGGTCTCGATGCCGAATCTCTTGAGGGTCGTCTCAAACAGAGAGACCGTTCCACCGAAGATTCCAGTTGCGGCTACGATGCGGTCCCCCGCCCGGAGCAAACCCATCACAGCCGACGTAACAGCCGCCATGCCGCTGGAGGTGGCGATGCAGGCAATCCCATCCTCCAGCTCCGCAAGCCTGACCTCCAGGGCAGTCGTCGTGGGATTTGCAATCCGCGTGTAGATATAGCCGGGCGTTTTGCCCGCGAAGACGTCCGCCAACTCCTGCGCGGTCTTGTGCGCGTAGGAGACGGTCTGATAGACCGGGACCGCCGCGGCGCCGCTGACGCCGTCACCTGTGAAACCACCATGTACTGCGATTGTATCGGGCTTCATGGTAGGTTACCGTCAAATTTGGTAGTCCAGCAAAGGTTTTGTATGAATGCCGCACTCGCCGCCGCACTTGCTGGTTCCAATCCACCGGCCCGCTCGCTCATCCACGCCCTGGGCGATCTTCGTGCACGGAGCGCAGCCGAGCGACCTGTACCCCTTGGCATAAAGGGGATTGACCGGCACGCGGTTCAGCGCAAGATACTGCCAAACCTCCCTCTCATACCAAATCAGGATGGGATTGAGCTTGATCAAACCCTTGTCCAGCTCTTCGACCTCCTTGTAGTTCGTGCGCGTGCGTCCTTCCGTGCAGCGAAGCCCGGTGATCCAGCAAGCGACGTGCATCTCCCGGACGGCCCGCCTTGTCGGCTCGACTTTGAGAATCTCGCAGCATCTGTCGGGGTCCGTCTCGTACAAGTTCTCGGGGATCTGCTTATCGCTGCTGAAGATCCGCAGCTCGGGATACCTTGAGACTTCCTCGGCCATGAACTGCCTGGTCTCGGCCGGCTTGAACCTTGTGGTCACGATGAAGCCCCGAATCTTCGGGCTGACCCGCTTGGCTAGGTGCCAGACCGTGCTGGAATCTTTGCCGAGGCTGTTCGCCACGACCAGATCGTCTCCGAACTGCGTGTAGGCCGCGTCGATCAGCTCCAGCGACCGTTCGACTTTTTCCGCGAAGTTCAAGCCTTCAACAAGCTCGACAACATTTTCCGTAACTTCTTGTGCCAACATGACCTAGAATCTCCTGTTAACAAAATGAACCGTTCTTGCTAAATCTGATACTCCGGCGGCTTTGGCTTTCCAAACTCCAGCCGGTTCCATATTCGTTCGTGGCCGTAGAACGCGCCGATTTTTACTACGGTGTCCAGAATGCCAATCTGTACCGCCAACTCAAGCTGATGCGTGAAGAGCCAAGCCACTGCGAACGTCACTATAGTGCCGCCCAAACGCCAGGTCATTGCTTTCGCTATACTTCGAAGATGCGATTCCACTCTGTCGGCCCTACAATTGTTCAGTATTCCTATAGTTTCACTCGGCTTAGTCGGCAAAAAAAACAACAGAAATTCTCAAGTCCTTGGCCTAAATACAGTAGTTTGGTGCGGCCTGCTCCCTGCGGGCTTTTTCAAGCTCCACGAGGTCGGCAAGGGTCCTGCTGCCGCAGGCGTCTGAGACGGCGTCATTCACTTCGCGCCAAAACTGGCCGAACGCTTCACTTCCCACAAAGGTGCCATCGCCGTCGCCCGTGGCCTCAACGAAGGAAATCGGGCCATCGATGTACTCGATAACCTCGCCGACCCTCACATCCCGGGCATCCCTGGCAAGCATATAGCCGCCTTCACTGCCGCGTTTTGAGTCCACAAAACCGCCGTGTTTGAGTTCATTGAGAATGATCTCGGTGAACCGCACGGACATCCTCTGGGCATGGGCAATACTATGGGTCTTTACAGGCTCGCCGTTGCCTCGCCAAGCGAGCTCGAAAAGAGCCTTAAGAGCATATTGGCATTTCTTAGATACCTTCATCTTGCAGACCAAATATCAGTAATTCAATCGGAATACTACTATATCGTAACAAATGTTCGCTGTCAACGGCTTTTTTCAAAAAAAGTTGAAAAATCTTCCATTCTCCGTAGAATATCTGGTTTAAGTCGATTTCGGTGATATTTTCAGCACCAGGGACAGATAACTGAGTATCATTATCTACCGGAATCGTAGGGATAATAGGAATATGGTAACGACTGAAACAGGACAAAATTCGGTTGGCATCGTGCAGACCAAAACGGTGCGAGTCGTCGATCCCGAGCGGCCGCTGGAGTTAGAGTGCGGCAAGACGTTCGGGCCTATCGACGTGGCCTATGAGACGTATGGAACGCTCAACGAGGCGGGGGACAATGTCGTGTTGATCTGCCACGCTCTTAGCGGCAACGCTCATGTTGCGGGGCTGAATAGTCCCGAGGACAAGAAGCCCGGCTGGTGGGACATCATGGTCGGTCCCGGCAAGGGGATCGACACAAACAAGTATTTCGTCATTTGCTCGAATTTTCTGGGCGGCTGCAGCGGGACTACGGGGCCATCCTCGGTAAATCCGGCGACGGGAAAGCCGTACGGGCTGGACTTCCCCATCATTACCATCGCCGACATGGTCAAAGTCCAGAAGCTGCTGCTCGAGAAGCTCGGCATAAAGAGGCTTCTGGCCGTGATCGGCGGCTCGATCGGCGGGATGCAGGTTTTGCAGTGGGTCATCGCGTACCCCGACTTCGTCCGAGCCGCTATACCCATTGCCACCACGACCCACCTCGGCGCCCAATCGATCGCATTCGACGCGGTGGGAAGAAACGCCATATTGGGGGACCCGAATTTCGCGGGTGGACAATACGCCAACGGCAAAGGCCCCGCCAGAGGCCTTGCCATCGCCAGGATGATCGGGCATATCACGTATCTGTCCGAGCAGGGCATGCGCGAGAAGTTCGGGCGAGAGCTGCGACATTCCGACCGCTACAGCTACGATTTCAACTCGGAGTTCGCCGTCGAGACGTACCTGGACTACCAGGGACAGAGTTTCGTCGAGCGGTTCGATGCCAACAGCTATCTCTACATCACCAAAGCGGCGGATTACTTCGACCTGGCACGAGAGCATGGGTCTCTGAAGCAGGTCTTTTCCAGCACGACATGCAGGTTCATGGTCATCAGCTTTGCAAGCGACTGGCTCTTCACACCCGCCCAGTCCAGAGCCATTGTCGATGCGCTGGTCGCCAACAACAAAGACGTGAGTTTCTGCGATATCACCTCCCCGTACGGTCACGATGCGTTCCTTCTGGAGTCCGAAACACTCGGTGCTCTTCTGTCGGGCTTCCTGGATGCGACGCACCGGCCCGGAATGAGAAAACGCAGCAGGAACGCCAGGGCCAATGGAGGCCTACGAATTGGCGATACCGAGCGGACGAATCGAATGCGCGTCGATTATGAAGTGATTGAATCGCTCATCGAGCCAAACAGCACCGTTTTGGACATCGGCTGCGGGGACGGCGAGCTTCTGGCCAACCTGGCCGTCGATAAAAATGTAAAAGGCGAAGGCATCGAGCTCGATCAGGACCTTGTGCTGGCCTGTGTAGATCGGGGGTTGCCTATTGTGCAGCACGATGTCGAGCAGGGGTTGGAAAACTATGCCGGAAAAAGCTACGACTATGTGATCCTTTCGCAGACCGTGCAGACCGTGAAGAACCCCGAGAAGGTATTGGCCGAACTGCTGCGCGTCGGCAAGAAGGTCATTGTAAGCTTTCCGAACTTCGCCCACTGGCGGTCCAGGGTGCAATTGTTCTTCCAGGGCCGGGCGCCGGTCACCGAGCAGCTTCCGTTTGACTGGTGCAACTCGCCCAACATACATTGCCTGTCCCTGGGTGATTTCGACCATTTCTGCCGCAAACTGGGGGTTAAGGTGGAAAAGAAAATTCCGCTGATCAAAACGCGACTGAGCCCGGTGCGCGTTGCGCCCAATTTGTTTGCCGAGCAGGTCATCTACGTCACCAGCAAAAAATAAACGTGGGACCAAGAGGATGAGTACCGAGACGAACACGCTGACGATAAATGGCAAAGAGCGTGAGTTTCCCGCAGGGATACCCAGGACCCTCGCGGAATTGCTGGAGGGCTTGAACATCAACGAGGCAACAGTCGTAGCCGAAATCGACGGAAGAATCATCGAAAGACAGAATTTTGCACAGACGCATTTGTCTGCCGGCCAGAGCATTGAGCTGGTACGATTTGTCGGTGGAGGTTAATCGCATGGACGAGCTGGTCATCGCGGAAAGACAATTTCACTCGCGCCTGCTGATAGGAACCGGCAAGTTCGCTTCGAGCGCGCTTATGGCAGCCGCCATTGAAGCTTCGGGGACCGAGATCGTCACCGTTGCACTTCGCAGAGTCGATATCGAAAATGAAAACGACGATATGCTCAGCGCCATTGACCGCAGCCGATATTTGCTGCTTCCGAATACCTCCGGTGCGCGGAATGCCGAGGAAGCGGTTCGGCTTGCGAAACTGGCGCGGGCGGCAACGGGCATCAACTGGCTGAAGCTGGAAGTCACGCCGGACCCGTATTATCTGCTGCCCGATCCGGTCGAAACGCTCAGGGCGGCCGAGGTCCTTGTCAAGGACGGATTCGTCGTTCTGCCTTACATCAACGCCGACCCCATCTTAGCCAAAAGACTCGAAGATATAGGCACGGCCACCGTGATGCCGCTGGCGAGCCCCATCGGCTCGAATCAGGGACTCAAGACCCGTGCGGCGCTGGAGATTATCATCGAACAGGCGAATGTCCCCGTGGTCGTGGACGCGGGGCTGGGGCTGCCCTCGCACGCCACCGAGGCAATGGAAATCGGCGCCGATGCGGTTCTGGTCAATACGGCCATCGCCACGGCGGCCGACCCGACGGAAATGGCCAGGGCCTTCAAGCTGGCGGTCGAGGCGGGGCGAACGGCCTTCCGATGCGGACCGAGGGCATCGAGTAAGCAGGCGAAGGCTTCCAGTCCGTTGACGGGGTTTCTAAGGGACGACTGAAAATGTTGGGGGCTGACAAACATCCTGGCGCCGACATAAGAACGATATTGGCCGAGAAAGGCCTCGACAGTCACGGTGCACTTTGGCAGGAGCGGCTGGACGCAATCACCGCCGGAGAAGTCGAACGGACCCTCGCCGAGCCGCCCGGCTCTTACAGTTTCCATAGGCTCTCGGCGCTGGTCAGCCCCGCCGCTGAAGATTACCTTGAAGAGATGGCGCAGGCGGCCCACGAGTTGACCGTCCAGCGATTCGGGCGGACCATCAGGCTATACGCCCCTGTGTATTTGTCGAATTATTGCACGAACGCCTGCATGTACTGCGGCTTCAACAGAGAAAACAAGTTCGAGCGAACACGATTGAACATCGACCAGGCCGCAGAGGAAGCGAATATTGTCGCCTCCGAGGGTTTCCGGGACTTGCTGCTGGTCAGCAGCGAAGACCGCCAGTTCATCAGCGTCGATTATCTTGTGGAGCTGGCGCAGCGGCTCAGAGACAAATTCAGCTCGATCTCGATAGAAGTCTATCAGATGAGCACCGCCGAATACGCAAGGCTCTTCGAGGCGGGCATCGACGGCGTGACACTCTACCAGGAGACATACGACCGGCACGCTTACGGCTATTACCACATGGCCGGGCCGAAATCCGATTACGACCACAGGCTTAACGCCGCCGACAGCATCGCGGGGGCGGGAATGCGCGAGGTCGGGCTGGGCGTGCTTCTGGGGCTGACGGACTGGCAGGTCGAGACACTGGCCCTTGCCGAACACGCCCATCACATCATCAAACACTATTGGCAATCGCACGTTTCGTTTTCCTTTCCGAGACTGCGTCCCGCCTACAAGGTCCAGGAAGCACAGTTCAGCCCCTTCACCGACAGGAATCTCGTGCAGATGATAACGGCGCTGAGGCTGTGTTTTGCCGACGTGGGGATGGTGCTCTCGACGCGAGAGCGGGCAGCGTTGCGGGACAACCTTATCTCGCTCGGCGTCACCAAGCTCAGCGCCGGCAGCCGGACCAGCCCGGGCGGCTATTCAGGCCGCTCCGAAGCCACGGGACAATTCCAGATCGACGACGACCGCAGCCCGGCTGAAGTCGCCGACATGATAAAACAACGGGGCTTCGAGCCCGTCTGGAAAGACTGGGACAAAGCCTTCATTGGTGATTAGTAATTGGTTACTGGTAAATGTTTGTAGTGACGCCGTAAGGCGTTACCTTCAAATGCCCTTACGGGCACACTACAAACAGTTACTGTTCACTAATCACCATTCACTCTCTTAGGACTTCTCGCCCATCAGCTCGGCCACTTTGGGCTCGATAGCCTCGGCCCATATCTTGTAGCCCGCTTCGTTGGGGTGCAGATAGTCCGGCATGATCTTCTTGGTAAGAAAACCGTCGGCCGTCAAGAACTTGGCGTTGATGTCGAGATAGTGAATCATTTTGCCGTCGGCGATTTTCGAGGCCAGCAGCGACGCCTTCTCGTTCTTCTCGCGCTGCTCGGACGGCTCGGGCCCCCTTGGGAAAATGGCCAGGATGAGAATCTTGGTCTTGGGGCACTTCGTGCGTATCCGGTTGCAGATGGCGATAATGCCATCGGCGATTTCCTCGGCGGTGTTGTCCTCGCCATTGGAGTTATTGGTGCCGATCATGATCGCCGCTAACTTGGGCGATATGCCTTCCAGATGGCCGTGATCCAGCCGCCACAAAACGTGCTGCGTCCTGTCGCCGCTGAAGCCCATGTTGACGGCGTTTCGCGGCTCATAGTACTTGTCCCAGTACTTCTTGCCGGTGTTTTCCCAGCCGTGCGTGATCGAATCGCCGATCATGAGCAAATCCACGTTGCCCTGTTTGACGCGCTCGTTCACGGCGTCATTGCGCACCGTCCACCAGATATGCCGATGCTCGGGCGAAACGGCTGAGTTTTGTTTTTCTCCGGCTACCAGAAGCAGCCCGGGCAGAACCAAAACAATAAGCGATGCAATCAAAAGTTTGCTCTTCATCCTTCATTCCCCTTACATAGAGATCCCACGTTACCTTCGGCTTCAGCCATCCCAATACGCCGGACAGAGCCTGCCCAAGTAGAATACCATACCCATCCCGAAATTCAACCTTAGCATCATTTCCCGCTGGTGCGGAGCGCTTACTATTTGACATCTTGAACATAATATCTCATAATGCACACGTGTTTTTTGGCCACTATGCCACGAACTGGGGTGGCATTATCGGCCTTACCCACAGGGAGCCGGAATGACAAAAGGTAGATCATACAACGAACTCAAATCTCAAGCGGTAAACTTCTGGCCACTCGACTTAACTGAGAAAGAGAAGGATGCCAGCATCATACCGCGCCTCATAGATACGCAAGACAAGTTCATCAGCTTGCTCCATGTTGCTGACTCTCACCCACATGCGTGGAAAGAGATTCTGCCGAAGACCAGCCAATTGCCCGCGAATCTTTTCCTGAAGCATCTCATGATTCTCTCCGATATAGGCGGCGAGCAACTGCAACGATTCAAAACTGAACTACCTTCTGTTTTTCAACACCTCACCATGCCGTTTACCTGGAAAGGAAAGCACTACGAATACGTTTTTAAAACCCTTCGCGGTAAGGCCGCATGGAATAATAAAACCCTTGCAGTTGACGGACCCGGTCTTGCTGCCGGCGTTGCCCTGGACGACGCTATCGAAGACATCACCACCCTGTTGATCCACGGCGCTGCATCAACCACCGATGAGTTGCCCCAAGTCATTTCAGACAAATGCATTATCGGCAGTCTGCTTGGCGATAAACCCGGTCTCGATAAGTTCGTTCGCCAGAGATACATCTGGGTAAGCAGAATCACCGGCGGGGCAACCGCCAATGCAATGGGCCAGCTTGCTCAGGATTACGTCAAGCACCAGCTCCAGTCCATGTTACCAGGCTGGGATTTCTCCAAGAAGACTATCAGTGGAATAAGTCAGACAGGCGGGCGAACAAATATGCCTTTTGACATGGTTGCCGAGGCTCCGAGTGGGAAACGATGTGCTATTGAAGTCAGCTTCCAGTTCACAACTAACAGCACCATTGAAAGGAAAGCCGGCCAAGCTCAGTCTCGCCAGAGCCTTCTTCATAGAAAAGGCCATTGCATCGCCTATGTGATTGATGGGGCCGGCAATTTTGAACGTCGTTCTGCCATCTCCACGATATGCAGGTACAGCGACTGCACCGTCACGTTCCGTGATTCAGAGATTAGGAGGCTCGCGAATTTCTTGGAAGGAATGGCTGGTGGCGCGTGTAGGTCCATTGAAACGGAGGGAGCCTGATGACCCATCTGAGCCAGAACAGTGTCCCCCTCGCTATCGAGACTCTTGAGATCACGTCCCCGGATGCTCTACCACAGCCAAAACCACTCCATACGGGCGTATGGCTTTTTTCATTCCCGTGTGAGCCATCGGCTCCACTCATGGTGGACATTGGGGAGTGGGCATATGCATTGAAACTCTTTGCTGACAACGCCGAGGAACATACGGTCATCTGCATTTTAACGACCCCTCCATCTGCTGCTGTTTTGTGCTCACTGCTGCAGCACTCCTTGCATTATCACTTATGGATATCAGTCAGACTTGCTCCTCCTTTTAGCGATAGCGGAAAGCTTGCTAACCACCATGCTGCCCTTTTAGTATTCACCAAATACACCGGGAGCCTGAAACATACGAAGACACGAATTGCCTACACGTATTGTCCTCACTGCGACCGAACGACGAAGGACTATGGAGGTAAAAAGCATACATATCATTCGTACGGCACATTGATGTCGGATGTCTGGAGGGATATTACCTGTGATGCTGTGGAATCGGCCGATGATGTCATAGCCCGATTGTGCGACCTTTTCGGGCTTCCACCCTACCGTGTCTTATACCACGCGATCGCAAGGGCGGGAACTACGTCGATGCCCACTTTGTCTTGTACAGCGGAGCCCGAGCACAGCACCTCGTCAGTATTGGCGCCCCCTGAGGACGGGCGTACACTCGTGAGGGGCAACTGCCTTGAGCTCCTGGAGACGATTCCCAGTGAATCCGTCGATTTGTGCTTCGCCGACCCCCCGTACAATCTTAAAAAGAAATATGACAAATGGGACGATACTCTCGATATAAAGGAGTATTTCGAGTGGTGCGATGCGTGGCTGACCCAATTGGCACGTGTCCTCAAACCAGGTAGAACTCTTGCCGTGCTCAATATACCTTTATGGGCTGTGCGCCATTTTGCTCATCTCAGGACCCTGATGACGTATCAGAATTGGATTGTCTGGGAGGGCCTAAGCCTGCCGGTCAGGATGATCATGCCCGCCAACTACGTCATTCTCTGCTTCTCAAAGGGCGAATCGCGCGACCTGCCCGGCCTTGACCCTTGCACCTCGAAATCCATCGACACTCGTGAGTTGCTTTCTCTTAAGGAGTCGTACTGTATCCGCGCATCCTGTCTCAACGAACGCGCTGCACTCGGAGTTCAGGATAAGGTACCTATAACGGATTTATGGTGGGACATTCATCGACTGAAGCACAACTGCCGACGTGTCGATCATCCTTGTCAACTTCCACCAGCCCTGATGCGGCGACTTATAGCACTGTTTACCCAACCAGGCGAATGCGTCTTAGACCCATTCAACGGCGTGGGAACAACAACATTGGCAGCCGAACAACTGGGACGAGGGTTTATCGGAATTGAGCTTTCCGATTACTACCACAGTATAGCATGGCGTCGCCACGAAGAGTTGCGTCGCGGCTTCGATCCTTTCCGAAAGCAGGAGCTAACCCCAACGAGCAAGAACAGCCCAGTTGCTCGCCTCAAAAAGCAAAACTACCTGGTCCCCAAGAAAACGCTTCAGCTTGAAGTCAAACGAATCGCAGAACAACTTGGTAGGCTTCCTACTCGTGACGAGGTCGAACTCCTCGGCAAATATCCCATTTCGTATTATGACAATTACTTCGTAAGTTGGGGAGAAGTCTGTGCCGCTGCTCGCACTACTGGGATGACTGAGACCCGAGATTCAACACCACGAGTGAAATCTGAAAATCAGTTTTTCCTGTTCAGGTGACCCGTTCTCGTGTAAACCCGGAGCATCTACAAGCAGGAGGGTCTCAAGTTTGCTCCGGCGCGGGTCGCGCGGTATGATCATCGGCAGGATCATGTCCGCCGAATCGGGTGGTATTTCGGTGAAGGGAGCAATATCCATTATGGCTCAGCGATTACGTGTCTTATCATCGGTGGCGTTCATCGTCGCGGCATCCAGTAGCGTGTGCCTGGGCCAGCCCGCCACACAGGAGGCGGGCGAGGCGGGGTATCAGGTCAAGACGGGCCATCCGCGGCTGTTCATCGAGGATGTGGGGGAATTGGTCCGGCGGTGCGAAGGGCCGCTGGCCGATGACTACGAGGTCGTCAAGCAGCGTGCGGATAGCGCCGTTCAAAGGGGCGGCGTCCGGTTTATCACGAATCAGTGGTCGATTCCCGAAGACCTGATGAATTGCGGCCTCGCCTATCTCGTCGAACGCCAGAGGGGACGCGACGCCCAGCCTTACGCGGAGGTCATTATCAAGCAATGGGGCGACGGCAGCATCATTTCCAACCCGAAGGGCAGCAACTTCGGCTACCACGCCATCGCTTACGATTGGATTTACGACGCCCTGACGCCGGAGCAGCGAGTTCGCTTCGGCGACGCCCTTGGGACTTGGCTGCGGTATTACACCGACGAGCCCCGAATCCTGCTCAAGTGGGGCCACTGGGAATACAACCAGACCTGGGGTCCGATTCATCTGAACATTATGAACAGCCGGGATTCGCTCACGCAGAAACTCCTGATTGCC
>Ga0307380_10011607_pt1 | contig 11017 bp, 5 predicted proteins | sample UN3MG_FD_202239 | JGI IMG/M metagenome (GOLD analysis project Ga0307380, IMG submission 202239) | Soil microbial communities from Risofladan, Vaasa, Finland - UN-3 | ecosystem: Environmental > Terrestrial > Soil > Coastal area > Acid sulfate soil | place: Finland: Risofladan, Vaasa | collected... | reverse complement strand
CAGCGCCCGGACTTTGGTGGATTCAAAGCTCGTGACCGGTTCCCCGTCCAGTGTGACCCGGAAAGGTCCCAGCAAGGAGACCGACAAATGGGCCATCGTTCGTGCCCCCGGAAGTCAGCACAACCCAGTCACCGCGTGGCGAAAACCGCCGCGCTCACGGAGGCACGCTACTTTGAGCTTCTATGCATCATGCATCGATGTTTTTACGCGTTCCTCCGTGCCCGAGATTTGGGTCATTTGTCAAGAAATTTGGCCTATGAAGGAATCTACTTGCATTATACATCGTGAAGAAGATTTGTCAATGCCCACGTTCTCCCCACGTATTCCCCACGTTCAGGTGGTATAATATAATGGGTATCAAGCTCTTCCATCGTTGCCCCCATCGCTGCCAGAAGTTCACGTAGTATAAGGGGTGAGTAAGAGAAATTGAGGCCGATTGTCTTCTGGATCCAGACGATCGGCTTTTCGCTTTGGCGGTGAGAGCGGTGTCTCACAGGTTCACTCCATCGCCGGGCGGCCTTGGCTCGGGACAAGGATGATGATGGTTGAGCGACCAGGTTACCTGGCGTACATGCTGCGGATGTGGCAGGTGGAGGCAGAGGATGGGCCTGTCTGGCGGGCCTCGCTGGAGAGCCCCCACACCGGCGAGCGGCAGGGCTTTGCCGACCTGGAGGCGCTCTTTGCGTTTCTGACGGAAAAAACGGAAGGAACCCCTTTGAGCTCGGAGGACAAAAGGAGGATCGAACGATGAGTATTGAACACAGGGTCAACAGCGGAGACCATCCACCAGCCAACCGTGCGCCTGTGCAAAAAGGAGGTGCGAAAATGACGTTCAACAAGATCAAGCTCGTAGCACAAGCGATCGGCTGTCTGTGCGTCGGCCTGCTGGCCGTATACGGCGGTGTGGTCGCGGCGACCGGCGCGCCGCCAGCCTGGGCCGGCGGCCCTGGCGCCGCGCCCGGCGCACCCAGTGGGATCACGCCCCAACTGATCAGCTACCAGGGCACGCTGCGCGATGCGGACGACAACCCCGCCGACGGCACCTACAACATGGTTGTCGGGATCTTTGACAACGCGGGCGCCACTGACGAGCTGCTGTGGAGCGAGACCCACAACAGCGTGGTCGTACGCGAGGGACACTTCAATCTGCTGCTGGGGGAGAGCAACGCTATCCCGGCACACATCTTCGCCTCCCCCGAGCGCTACATCCAACTGACAGTGGACGGCGTGCCCATGACCCCCACGCAGCGCTTTGCCGCGGTGCCGTACGCCATCGCCGCCACCTACGCCACCCAGCTCAGCGCGCCCGACGGCGACCCGGCGGACGCGGTGACCGTGGATAACAATGGCAACGTCGGCATTGGAACATCCACCCCCGGGCAGACGCTGGAATTGCTCCGGGATAATGCTGACGTTGGCATAAGATTCCATGATCCATATGACGCCTGGTTTTCAATGGGCATTGACAGGGATGACCGAGGGAGTTTCAAAATAAACAGAGGTGGACAAATTGGTGCCAATCCCGATTTTGTACTGCGAAACGATACCGGCAGGGTTGGCATTGGGACAACGGATCCAGGGGCAAAGCTGGATGTGAACGGCAACGCACACGTGTCCGGCAACGTCGGCATCGGGACGACAACGCCCAGAGGGCATTTTGATGTCGATGGTGCCGGAGACATTTGGCTTACAGACGATGGACTACAATCAGGAGGGCAAACTCTCTATTTGCCAGGGCACATCTATATGGCTCCGTATGGAAATGGCAATGTCGCATACTTGCAGGCACGCCGCTCTGACAACTCGGGGACAACAGCATTGCAATTGCGGACGTATAATAACGGGACTTTGAAAAATGCAGTTCACATCGCTGGAGACGGCGACGTGGACGTGAACGGCACAATCAATGCCGATGGGCTCACCATCGATAGTCACAAGCCGATCATCTTCCAGTATCTCAGATATACCAAGGACCATAGTTACAGCAATTGGTACTCGTCATATTCGAGTGATCAATGGTCCTGCGGGGTAGTCGGCTTCTGGGTCGACGGAGATATACAAGAGAAAGGCCGGCAAACACCGATTCTTAAGGCATGGGCGGAGGTCGACTCGAAGAAAAGATGGGTTTTTTCATTCAACCAATCAGGGAAACCCGACCCGGAAGACGAAGTAACTTTGGAGTTTTTTGAAGCCCTCATAATGTGCGTCGACAATGACTTGGTTGAATGGAAAACCGACTGGCTTTTTTGATGGTTGGGTTCCTTGGCAGGGAGGGCGGTTATGAAAAACAGAGCACTCGTTCCCATCGCCCTGGCGGCCCTGGTCGTCCTCGGGCTGGCCCTGGCCCACCGGGTCATCGCCGGCGGACCGTTCGCGCCCGCCCACCAATCATCCGGCCCACCGGTCAAGCTTGATGGGACAGCAGCGTTCGTCAGCGGCGTGAATGGCCCCACCGTCACCAACGCCGATGCGTTCACGTTCGAGCCCAGCAGCTTTCCCCCCAACAGGCTGACCCAGACGGACGTGGACGACATCCCTCAGGGGTGGGACGATCCCACGACCGCGCCCACGGCATCGGCGTGCCCGGCGTGGATGGGGGTACGGTGAAAGCAGTCGCCGTGGACCAGGATGGCAACGTGTACGTCGGCGGCGACTTCACCTCAGTCGGCGACGACCCGAGCATCCGCTACATCGCCAGGTGGAACGCGGTCGATGGCTGGTTGGCGCTGGGCAGCGATGTGAATGGCACGGTGAAGGCCATCGCCGTGGCCCCCAACGGTGACGTGTACGCCGGCGGCGAGTTCACCAGAACCGGCGACGTGAGCGCGAATAGGATCGCCCATTGGGACGGCAGCGGTTGGTTCGTGCTGGGCAGTGGTCTTGACGGCACCGTCAACGCCATAGCGGTGGCCCCCAACGGCGACGTGTACGTCGGCGGCAAGTTCACCACAGCCGGCGGCGTGACGGCGAACGGGATCGCCCGCTGGAGCAAAAACAGTTGGCACGATGTAGGCGGGGGCGTCTCGGACGTCTTTATTATCGGCCCGGGCTCCGTGAATGCGATCGCGGTGGACGGCACGGACGTGTACGTAGGCGGCAATTTCGCCTACGCCGGCGATGAAAGCGCAAACTATGTCGCCCGCTGGAACAGCGTCAACGGAGGGTGGGAGGGCCTGGATTCCCCGGCAGAGTACCAAGTGGTTGCCCTGGCCACCAACGGCCGTGAACTGTACGTCGCCAGCATGGCCGATCTAAACGGCGGCTTCCGCTTCTACCAGGTGTCCGATATGGCCTCTACTACGCCGACCTGGACCGAACTGGTGAGTGACACCCTCACTTCCAGGCGAGTCTATGCCGTCGCCGCCAGCCAGAAGGACGTATTCGTGGGCGGCCAGTTCACCACGGAGAGCATGCGGAGCCGCTCGATTGCCCGCTGGAACAGGCGCAACCGGACATGGGGTGCGATGGGCAACGGCGTGGGGGGTGGCCGGGCTGCGGTCCACGCGCTAGCGCTCGCCGGTCCAGCCATGTACGTCGGCGGCGATTTCACCACGGCCGGCGGCCAGACGGCCAACCGCATCGCCCGCTGGGTGCAGGCCATCGCCGATCTCTCAGTCTTCCAGCGCGTCTCGCCGCCCGACCAGGTCTACGCCGGGGAGCAGATCACTTACGAGATTGCCGTTCAACACAACGGCTACCACGAGGCCGGCAACGTGACGCTGACCGACACCTTGCCGGCAGACGTGCCCCTTGGTAGCGCCTCCGCCCCGTACGATTACGACCCGGAAACGCGAACCATCACATGGACTATCGGTGATTTGGCGCGCGGCACCCGCGTCAGCCGCAGTATGGTCGCCAACGTTCCTGCCACGACGATTACGGGAACCGCACTTGTCAACCGCGCCAGCGTGACGGCCGATCAATACGACCCGGTGGTGGAAATCGCGGGGAGCGTAGGGAACTTTAACACGCACGTCATGACGACCGTCATCCACGCTGAAGCAAACCTGCTGCTCGAAAAGCGCGCGCCAGCGATCTTCGATCTTGACGGCGGCGGGAAGTTGACCTACACGCTGACCGTGACCAACACGGGCCCTTCCGCCGCCAGCGACGTGGTGTTGACGGACACGCTGCCCGATGTGTCGTTCACTGAGGCCTCCCCAGACTGCACATGGCAGGGCGGCGCTACCGTCACCTGCGAGCTGGGGACGATGCAACCCAGCGGCCCGGACAGCGTCAAGACGGTAGAAATCGTGGTCGGGTCCAGAAATCTAGGCACGTTGACGAACAGGGCCCGCGTCTCCGCGTTGCATGCCGAGCCTCAGGAAGCGACAGCGACCACCGTTGTGACCGGCACGGCAGGCCTTACCATCAACAAGACCGATGGCGTCGACATAATAGGGCTGAACGAACCTCTCACCTACACCATCACTGCCGGGGCTTACGGTGAGTATCAGATCACCGGCGTGCGGATCATCGACTCGCTGCCGACGAGTGTCACCTTGCGGTTGGTGAGCGCCAGCCAAGGAAGCTGCACCGGCACCACGACCATCGACTGCCAGCCCGGCACGCTGGACCCCGGCAACCCCGTCGCCGTCACCCTCAGCCTGACCCCCACGGCAGAGGGCCGGCTCTCCAACACATCCCAGGTCAGCGGCGACGGCGTCTCCACGGTATCCTCCACCGACGACGACACCTGGGTCCGCGACTGGGCCGACCTCTCGCTCGCCATGGAGGATGCGCCCGATCCGACCGCCGCGGGCCAGTCGCTCGTCTACACCCTCATCGTCGTCAACAGCGGCCCCGCCGCCACCCACGGCGTGGTCCTGACCGACGACCTGCCCGACGGGTTGTACTTGAACTCGACCGCGACCACGCACGGGACGTGCACGCCCGGCCCCGATCCTGCCTCGGCCCTGGTGAGGTGCGACATCGGGGCGCTTCGGTCGTGCCGCATGTGGCAGGCTTTGCGCTAGAGGACAGCAGCCTGACGGGCGTGAGCCTGCGCACGGGCGAGGTGACCGGCTCGACCACCGGGTTACGCCTGGAGCCGCCGGGCAACAGCCTCGTGGTTTCCGCCAACTTTGCCATTTTGCCCGGCCCGGTGTTCAGCGGTACCATTCGGGACGCCTTCAGCCTGGCGGCCAGCGCGTTTGCGTTGACCGTGCCCGCCGGGGCAACACTGTCCAACGACGGTATCAGCGCCGAGCACATCGACCTGGTCATGCCCTACTACTTTGGCAGTGGGGTCGTGCCCGACGCCGAGTTGCTGGTCAAGCCCGACAGCCTCCGGCTGCTGGGAATGATAGGAGCGGGCTTCTCCATGCCCGACCTGCGGTTCAACAGGCAGGACACGCTCGTGATCCGCAACGCCGAGGGGGTGTTGACGCGCAAGGGCGACGCCTATACGATCGTGATGCGTAACGGCGAACTCCACATTGCCCTCCCCGGCAACGCGCTCGTCGTCCCCTTGGGCGAGGTCAGGCTGGATAGCGCAGGCCAGATCGAGGTAGAAACTCTGCCGTCGTTCACGCTCAAAGTGGCCGGCGCCACGCTGACGGTTGATCAGGCGAAGTTGGAGAACCCCGGTTTGGAGGTCAGCTATGCAATCCTGAAGTTACCGGCCAACCTGGGCGGCGAGGACACCACCGTGCCGGACGTGCGCATCACGCCGGCCAGCGAGCTGACCCTCGCCGGCGGCGGCGGCATCCACTTGCCCGACATCGAGATCCTGGGCGGCGAGACGCTGCGCGTCAACGGGCCCGTGGTCACGCTGGTCCAAGAGACGGATGGCTACTCGTTCGACGTGCAAAGCGGCGCGGTGCAGGTGATGCTGTCGCAGCAGAACGATCACAGGCTGGGTCTGGCCAGCGGCAGGGTGGACGTCGACGGTCACTTTGCCGGCCAGTTGCAGCAGGACACGCTGGCGCTCACGGTGGCCGGCGCACAGCTCACGCTCCGCGGGCTGGCCACTGGACAGCCGCTCGACGATGAGACTGGCCTTTCTGTTGCCCAGGGCACCTGGCAATTGCCAGGCAAGTTGGGCGGTGGGTCCACCTCCCTTGAGGTCCCGATCCTCGTCGATGACGACGGCCTGCACATCAACGACGGCAATCCCGTACCCTTCCCCGATGCCGCGCTGCACGAGGAGGGATACCCGTTGCGGGACAACCAGGCCAGCGTGGTAAAAGCCGCCGATCGCTCCTACAAGCTCCACGTGACGGGCACTGTAGCGGTGACCATACCAGGCGCTAGCGATACCACCTCGGCCGACCTGTGGTTGAACAGCCAGGGGAACTTTAACGGTACGACCGGTGCCCTGGATCTGCTCGTGGGCGGGCTGACGCTCCACGCGGACACCTGGCAGGTTGAGAACGGGCAGCTTCTCTCCCGCCAGGCCAGCTTCAAAGCACCGGACGTGTTCGGTGGTGATGTCAAACCGCTGCAGCACGTGGTCACGTTGGACAAGCCCACCGGCCACGGTGTGGGTGCGGGACGTGCCTGCACGAACCGCGAGGGTCGCCGGCGACGTCGAGCTGGCCCCCGGGCTCGACCTCAAGCTGCCGGATTTCACCTACCTCGGTTTCAACATCCTCGGCGTAGAAGGCAGCGTAGAGCTGGTGGACCGTCTGCCTGTAGGCGCGCCGGACGGCGTCTTTGACAGCTACAAGATCACCGGGCAGGGCGAGCTCAACCTGGAGGATATGGGCATCGGCGAGGGGGCCGACGGCAGCGCATCAGGCAGCAAAGTGACGTGCTCTGGCTTCACGGTTGGCATCGCACTGGTCCTCGGCCCGTCAGGCCAGGCAGTGCTGACCGTCATCCCGGCAGAAGGGACGTTGGTGGCAGAGGTGAACGCAGCGCCGCTCGGCCCGGAGGGCGCACCGGGCAGTGACATCGACCTGCGGGCGGTCGCCGCCGAACTGATCGTCCACTGCGCGGTCCCCATCCCCGACACCGGCCTGCAACTGAACGACTTTCGCGGCGGCTTCCGCATGGACCGTGATTTGGACCTGTTGCAGTTGACCGCCGGCCTGGACGTGGAGACAGAACTGACGGTTCCCCTGCTGGATGCGCCGTTCGTCGAAGGTCCGGTGGACATGACGCTCCAGGTGATGCCGAACCCGAGCATCTTCATGACCGGCACGGTGCCGGTCATGAAGTTCTTCCAGACGCACGAGGCCACGTTGGGCGTAGAGTTTCACCCGTCGGGCATGCCCAAGGGAGTCCGAGGCCAGATCGTCGTCTGGAATCAACCCTGGCAGTGGCCGTACATCCCCATGCGGGGCACGGCCGGCTTCCACGCCTGGACCGACTGGGATCCAATCACGTTTGCAGAGCCCGAACTCTCGGACTTTCACTTCACGGGCTGGGGGTACATCGACGTCGGTCTTGAAAAGGGCCAGATCTTTGACGAATGCGTTGATGTCGGTCTGTTCGATGTCTGCCTAACGATGCCGCCGTCTGAGCTCTGGCTGACCGGGGTCGGCGTCGAGTTCGGCGAGTTCTGCGCCAAAGACGGCAGTATCTGGGGGCTCAAGGGTAAGGTCTACGTTCTCAAATTGTATGAGGCAGGGATGTTTATCGGCCAGAACGGTGTTGACTTCACCGACGTGGATGCGTACGTCCTGCTGGACAGCGGACAGGTGATGCTGGCCCGGCAGGCGTGGCCAGACGCCCAACGGGGCCACAGCCGTGCCATCGCCGCCATGCCCCAGTACGATCTCTTCACCTTCGCCCCCCAGACAATCACCAGGACCGTGCCGATCGCCGCTACTACTGACGTGGTCTTTATGCTGAGCCGGAGCAGCAGTGTGCCCATGCTCACCTTGGTGTCTCCGTCGGAGGTCGAGATCACGCCCGAGACCACGCTTGAGAACGTAGGGCACTATGAGACCGTCACCACCACGGTGGACGCCGACGGCCACACGGTGACCATCACGCAGACCACCTACGTCGTGGGCCAGGCTGAGGCCGGCGACTGGCAAATGGTTCTACGCGGCGATATCACCGCGGAGGATGAGTATGTCCTGGGTGTGATCGGCAGCAACCCGGCGCCCGTGCTGACCGACGTCAGCGCGGTCTCTACCGGCCCGACCGACGCCGACGTGGGCTGGAGCCTGGCCTCGGACGAGATCACCACTACATTGAACATCTACGCCACCTCGGGGCCGATCACGGCGACCCTGGTGATCACGACCGGCGAGGGCACGACCGAGACCGTGACTGTTCCTGTCTACGGCGGCTGGCGGGTGGCCGAGGACGTTCGCACGCCCCTGAACGGTGCCCCGGCCAGCGCCTCGGTCGACCTGGGCGACCTGGCCAGTGGTCCGCATTGGATCTGGGTGGAGGCGGACGACGGGCGCAACACGCCGCTGCGCGTCTATGCCCCCGATCCCGTCATGGTGGATCAAAGCGGTTCGTGGCCGCTCACCTGGACGCCCGCGATCACGGTGACGCCAGGGTATCACACCCTGCACATTGCCTGGGAGCACCTGGACCATCCCGACGCCGACGGTTACGCGGTCTACGTCAGCGATGCGTCGGGGGCGGGGCCAGGGCCCATAAGCAACGCTTGGGCGATCACGACCCCGTGGCTGTCCACGTTCACTCCCACATGGTTGGAACCGGGCCGCACCTACTACGCGTCGATCGTGGCCTTCGATGCCGATAGCGGTCGCACGGTGCGATCGCGAGAGGTTGAGGGTGTCCCACGCGCGGCGGAGTTTGAGCTGACCACGCCCACGCCTGTCGTCACCATCACGGGCGGCTCAGCGACCGCTGTGGATGTGCTGGTTGTCAGGACGGGAGACGTCACTCCCACGATCGGCCTGTACGCCGGTGCGCTGCCGGATGGCCTCGACGTCATCTTCACCGGCAGCCGGTGGGTGACGCCGACGCTGGCCGGCACGCCGGTGTCGCTGGTCATCTCGGCCACCGATACCATGCCCGGTGGTATCTATGCCGCGACCATCGCCGCTTTCGGCGGCGGCAGGTTGGCCACGCTTGAGATCCAGGTGGAGGTGGACGAGCCGTACTTTAGGCTGGCCGCGACGCCCGGCACGGCCACGCTGCGGAAAGACCAATCTGCAGCGGTAACGATCTCGGCGACCGGCTTCAACGGTGAGAGCGATCCCATCAACCTGGAGCTCTCAGGTGCGCCGCCGGGCCTGCTCTGGAGCCTGAGCAGCGACGTGGTCCATCCAGGCGGTAGTACCACGCTGGTCATCACCGACACCTTCCTGGTGGACCACGGGCAGTACACTCTGCACCTGATCGGCGACGACGGAGAGAATGAGTACGATCTGGTTGTCCCTCTCGACGTCATCAAACCGGGGTTCAGCCTGGCGCCCGTCGAACCCAGGTACTGGGTCCTGATCGGCGAGACGGCGGTCCTCGTCCTGGAGGTGAACGCCGGGCACGGCTGGACCGACCCCGTGACGCTCACGCTGGACGCAGCCACGCTGCCACCGGACAGCATGGGCGGTCTGGCCGGCAACCCCAGTGACTCGCCCCAGCCGCAAATCCGCGTCACGCCGTCGCGGACCGCGTACGTAATCGTAGATACAGGCTCGGCCACGCCGGAGGACGTGTATCTGCTCACCGTCGATGCAGAGGGCGGCACGTGGCGCAAGTCGCTCGACCTGGAGCTGTGGGTGCTGGCCACACTGCCTCCACCAGTCACCTTCTACCAGGTCCGTTTCCACGAAGCGGCCTACAGCGCAGTCGAGAACGATGGCCTCGCGCCGATCACCGTGACCCTCGACACGGTCAACGCGTTCCAGGACGTAACCGTGGCCTATGCCACAGCGGATGGCACGGCCACGGCGGGCGAGGACTACATTGCCGTCAGCAGCGTCGTCACCATCCCTGCAGGCAGCCTGATCGCGGCCTTCAACGTGCCGATCATCGAAGACACGGCAGACGAGCCCAGCGAGACGATCCTGCTCAGCCTCAGCAGCCCCGGCGGGGCTACCCTGGGGTCTCCCAACCACGCTACACTGACCATCGTAGGCAACGTCGCGCCGACGGTAGGCCTGCCCACGGTCACCCCATCGCCCTCCGAGGAGGGCAGTGCCGTCACTGCCAGCGCCACGTTCAGCGATCCTGGAAGCGACGAAGCACCCTTCGACTGTACGCTCAACTACGGCGATGACTCTGGAGACCAAGCAGGCATAGTCAGCGGCAACACATGCAGCGGAGACCACGTGTACGCCGACAATGGCACTTACTCAGTTACCGTCTCGGTGACCGACAAGGGCGGCGGCACCGGCACCAGCCCCGCTACGTCCCATGTGGTCAACAACGTGGCGCCGGAGATCACCGCCACGGGAGACACCATCGAGGAAAACGGCGTGGCCACGGTCAGCGGAACGATCACCGACCCCGGCACGCAGGATGCCTTTACTGTGGTGATCAACTGGGGTGAAGGCAGCCCGCAAACATACGATTACCCAGCGGGCACGACCTCCTACAGCGAGCAGCACCAGTACCTGGACGATAACCCGAGCGGCACGCCGAGCGACGTCTACCCGATCAGCGTCAATGTCACCGATGACGACGGCGGCGTGGGCACGGCCAGCGCCAGCATTGAGGTCAACAACGTGCCACTCAGTGTTGGTCCGATCAATGCGCCGACTGAGCCGGTGGTGGTCGGCACCGAGGTCACTGCCAGCGCCTCCTTCAGTGATGCCGGCCTGCTGGATACGCATACAGCCGTCTGGGACTGGGGTGACGGCGCATCCACGCCGGCGACCCTCACGCAGGGTGCAGGCTCGGGCTCGGTCAAAGATCATCACACCTACATGAGGTCTGGCAGGTTCACCATCAGGTTAACCGTCACCGACGACGACGGTGGCGAGGGAAGTGCCACGCACACTTTGATCGTGTACTCTCCCAGCCAGGCCATCGAAAGTGTGGTGGATGAGGTGGAAAGCCTGGACTTGCCCCACGGCCTCAAAACGCATTGACATCGAAACTGAACAATGCCTTGAAGGATCTAGGCCGGGGACAGGAC
>Ga0307380_10011606_pt1 | contig 11018 bp, 8 predicted proteins | sample UN3MG_FD_202239 | JGI IMG/M metagenome (GOLD analysis project Ga0307380, IMG submission 202239) | Soil microbial communities from Risofladan, Vaasa, Finland - UN-3 | ecosystem: Environmental > Terrestrial > Soil > Coastal area > Acid sulfate soil | place: Finland: Risofladan, Vaasa | collected... | reverse complement strand
TATCCCCCACCCAATCCCATAAGCTCTTTGGATTAGTAGGCTATGCCACCCAATTCGACGCCTTTCCCAAAGGGCTCAGCGGATTTCAATTTATCTATTCCTTCCTGCGGCTGTTCGGCTATTCAAACGCAAAGTGTAAACGACTCGCCGACCAGGTCATCGAACAAGTCGGCCTTAGTGACGCCGCCGGGCGAAAGGTCGCCGGCTACAGCAAGGGCATGCGACAGCGTATCCGCCTGGCCCAGGCACTGGCACACGATCCCCGTGTGCTGATTCTCGACGAACCCCTGAACGGCCTTGATCCGCTGGTCCGGGCCGAAACAATCAAACTCTTTCGACGCTATGCGACCGAAGGCCGGCATGTGCTTGTATCCAGCCATGTCCTGCACGAGGTTGACATGATCTCTGATCAGGTTGTGCTCATGAGCGGGGGATATGTGGTGGCCGAAGGACAGATACAGGGGGTTAGGAGTGAGATTCAAGAGCGCCCCGTGAAAATACTGATCCACTGTAAGCAACCCAGTATGCTGGCCTCAAGGGCCTTTGAGCAGGAACATGTCGTGGAGGCCCAACTCCTCACTGAAGGCAGTGGCGTGCTCATCACAACGCGTGATGCCGACCGGTTTTATCGATTGCTCAATCACCTCGCCATAAACGGTATTGATATCGAGGGAGTGACTCCGGCCGATGACAATGTCAACTCTGTATATGATTACCTCATCGGCGGCGAGGAGAGAGTGTACTTATGATAAAGCTGTGGTTTGGACAGATTGTATCGGTCGTACGCCTGGAACTGAAAAAAACTTTTTTTTCCAAAAGAGGCTTATGGATTTATTTACTGGCGTTTGCACCAGTGGCACTACATATAATCAACTCGGCCCACGCCACACGTGAGCGTCAGCACCTGGCCCGGGAAGCAGCCAAACATCCGATATCCCAGGGGGCGTTCAATGAAATTAAAAACGGACTCAGCCGCGACCAGGTCGTCGAGAAGCTCGGTGAACCCTACAGGCAGTCTTCCCGATATTACCGCAGAGGCGGAAAAAACCACCGTATTGTCTTTTACCAATACACCGATGGCAAGAATGGCTTTACCTATCATTTCGAGGATGACAAACTTGTCCGGACCCATCGCAGGAATCCCAATGCACTGCCCCAAAGCCAGCTCATTTTTGCTACCAGCTTCCAGTTCTATTTCCTGCGTCTGGCCGTCTTCTTTGGCTGCGTGGGTATCTTTGTCAACCTGTTCCGCGGAGAGATGCTCGATAAGAGCCTCCATTTCTACCTGCTTACACCCATGCGGCGTGAGGTTTTGCTGGCCGGCAAATATTTCGCGGGACTCTTGGCCACGACAGTCATCTTCACATCCAGCACAGCCCTGCAATGGTGGGCAATGCTCTGGCAGTTCGAACGTGGCGTAATTGTCGACTTCCTGGCCAGTACCGGGTGGACTCAGTTCGCAGCCTACTTAAGTGTCACAGCCCTGGCGTGCGTAGGCTACGGCAGCATCTTCCTGGCCGTGGGCCTGCTCTTCCGCAATCCTATTATACCCACGGCCGTGGTCTTACTATGGGAAAGTGCAAATCCGTTCCTGCCTCCTCTTCTGAAGAAAACCAGTATGATCTACTATCTGCAATCCCTTTGCCCTGTTACCGCTTCCCAGGACAACTTGCCGCCCCTTATGAGCCTCTTGATTTCACCCACCGAACCGGCTACCACACTAACCGCTGTTACAGGCATTGTGCTTTTGACACTCTTCGTACTCGTGCTCGCAAGCTGCCTGGCTCGAAAACTCGAAATCAACTATAGTACGGATTAATGTTTGTTTAAGGGAATTGGATTGGTAAACAGAAGCTATGAATGAGTGACATAAGCAGACAATGATCTTTACCGCCAATATTAGCGTGTTTAGTCTTTAGATTGGGTGAAGAGAAAAGAGTGTTTAACTTTTCCAATTAAGGATATATAATAATAGATGGCTTTAAAAAAAGAGCTGCGAAATGTCAAAATTCTTCGCAAAGTCAACTTTTTCAGGAGCTGAAAAACACCCTGATTTCCAGGTGACATCGTGTCTCCGAAATGTCTCCACAGATGTTAATTTTACCTATATCGAGTCCGAATAAATGTCAATTTTTTGCGAAAATACAGATATTTTTCGACAATTTTAAATGTGAAATCGGATTAAGTAGACGGATGAAAAGAAATGTATCAATCATATAATCAGCGTTACTTTCGCAGCCTTAGATGGTGCCCCCGAAATATCGCTGTTATAGGATGACTGACTCACGGCGGTTGCTGAGATTGAGATGAAATTACGTTATTATGAGACTTGACGTTTGTGGGAGTTTTGGATTGTTTTGGGGTATTCAGGGATATAATGGTTTTGTGGAATTATTTCGTATCATATGAAGCCCCCGACAGAAAAGCAAGCGAGCTAAAATCGGGGGTAAACTCCAGAACGGAAAGTAGAGGAAAAAAGACTGAGGGATAGAGATAGAGATGGACGAGAGAGAATTGCTAAGAATTGTCAAAAAGGCGGCTAGAGACGGGAGGACGGAGTTTGATTTATCAGATATCGTCAGTTTTGATGGCATGCCGGATAAAAAGGACCATCCGTCCAAAAGTTAGAATAGAACAAATATGAAACATATAAGTTTGGCTGGGATTATAGAGGTAGGCAGCCAATGGCAAAAGAGTTGACTATCCAGACTATCCGGCAGGCACAGGCCGGGAATATGCAGAGTCTTTCGGCAGTGGCCGAACAGGTCCGGCAGAAGGTCGATATCTATATCTACCGTCTTACCCTGGACTATCACCTGACCCAGGATCTAACCCAGGAGACGGTCCTGGAGATGATCAAAGCCCTTCCTCAGCTTGAGGTGCACCATGTCAGTGGTTTCTGGGGCTGGATTTTCCGCACCGCCCTCGGCAAGGTACAGCACCACTTCCGGCTCCAGGGTGCCCGGCGTCTGGCCCAGAAAACGACTTCAGACGACTTCGTTCTGGAGTCCCATGCAAGCGATGACAACAATCCCATGAACGCTCTCGTTAGTGAAGAGATCCGGAAAACGGTGCTGGGTGCCTTGCAGGCCATTAAGATCAAATACCGCAATATTCTGGTCCTGCGCTGCTTCGAGAAACTGTCCTATGGTCAGATTGCCATGATCCAGGGTGGTAGTGAACTCAGGGCCCGATTGTTGTTCTTCCGGGCTAAACATTCCCTAAAGAACCAACTGGAACGTCACGGTTTTAAGCGTGACCACCTGCTGGCTGTCCTGACCATGTTCGCCGGCCTGACCCTGGGAACCGGGAAAAAGGCAGTAGCCGGAGAAGTCGTTTTGGCCAGTTCCCTGGAAACGGGATTGGGCATCAGCTTAGCGGGTCTGCTGACTGTTAAAACGGCGATAACTGCAGCCTGTGTTTTGTGCTTAGCCGGTTTCGCTGTCAGTATGATCAAACCAGAACCCAGTTCAAATACAACCGTCAAGGAACTTTACGCCCACCTGTATCCACTGTTGGATAACGAAGAGTTTGTGTTCCCATCCCACGTGATCGCTGCCCACGATCCCAATGAAGACGGATTCTTGGTTATAGAACAGAGCTCTCCTGAGTTAGCGCGGCAACGACTCCAAACGGATCAAATCACTATCGATCTGGCTAACCAGCCGCGTTTGGGCCCTGCGTTGCCCAAAGACCATTGGATCGAACTCGGCTTTGACGGGCCGATTCGTGATGGTTCCGGGCCTGATGTGCTGCTGAGGGTGCAGGGCTGTCGCAGCCTCATTCGGGTTTTTGTGACTGACGGCGCCAGTAGGTTATACGAGCTGCCCCGGCCCCAGTGTCTGCGCATGGGTGTCTGTAGGAGAGAACACATCATCGACTTCGACCTGGATGGACTGGATCTACCCTTTGAACCGCGTGCGGTGCGCCTGTTAGGCGCCATCAACTGGGGGCCCTACGGTGGCATCAGATTTTATTCGTTGCAAGCACGAATCCAGAAGCCTGAACCATCACAGCTTTAACCAATCAATAAACATCCCTAAGATAAACACCTACTTTTTCTGAAACAAATCTTTTTTTGCGGGATGACCATATTAGAACCCAGATGTTTACACCTCGTGAAGGGAGATTATGTATGAGGCAAAAAAACAACTCATTTTATTCCATTTTATTAGGAGACAGATCATGACTATGAAAAAAGAAGGGCGACTGGCTTTGTTGTGTTTTTTGGTGTTCTTGTGCACGTGCGTCAAGGCCTCTGAGGAATTAGGAATGGCCTGGATGAAAAAGGTGTCCCTACAGGATGCAAATATTGCTGCTGTGGCTGGGGATGTTTCCGGGTGTACCTTCGTTACAGGCGATACATCCGAAAATTTTGGCTTGGAATATCCAAATCTCGGAAAAAGAGATGCCTACCTGAGTAAATACAACCCGGACGGTGAGCTGATGTGGATATACCCATTGGGAACAGAGGATTTTGATTACGGTTCCTGTCTAACGGTCGATGCTGAAGGCAACTGTTTCGTAGGGGGCCAAACCAATGGCTCACTCGCTCCGAAGCTGATTGAAGATACCGGAGATACACAATATGATGCCTTCGTGGCCAAGATCTCTTCTGAGGGTACCTGTGTGTGGATTCGACAGTTCGGAAGTGCACAGTCTGACGGCGCCTGCGGTGTCCGGCTGGATCGGAACGGCAACTGCTATGTGGCCGGAAATACGACCTGCGGCATAGTCAGCGATGGGAGCAATGGCCGCAACGTCGCCATAGAGGATTATAGTGAATGTCCCTTTGTGGCCAAGTTTGATTCAAACGGCCAACTGGTCTGGTTCAATCAAGTCAGTGAGTCTTATGCGAACACCGGACTGGATGTGGGCGTGGATCCCTACGGAACCGTCGCTCTGGTGGGCAAGCCTGGATACGTCGCCACCTTCGACGCCAATGGGATCCACCTTGAAACGTGTCCCCTGGAGCATCGATTCGACAGTCTTATGAATGCCTGTGCCGATGACCTTGGGCACGTATATCTGGTCGGAAGGGAAAGCGGCTGGACCTCAACGGTCATTCAATACAACCTCAAGGGCCGGGAGATTTGGTCGAGTCGTTTTCTGGAAAACGGTTGGTGTAATACAAAGTCCATTGTTCTCTCTCTGGATGGATCACACGATATGGTTAGCGTTGGATGTCAAGGGGGACCGTCCGGGGGGGCGAGCTGTCAGACCTTTTTGCGGCGTTACTCGCAATCCGGGGACCTGGTGTCGATTTTCGGTTCCCCGGAGGGCTATTGCGGTGCGATGGCCGGGGCCGATAGTCTCCATGGCGCCTATGCCATATCGGGTCTCCAGGGTAGCAGTAACCACACGAATATTTTTAAAGTGCAAAATTCGTTGACGATCGCCTCCTCGCAATACCTGGAAGCAGAAAGTGCTGATTTCCAGGGAGCTTCGATAGAGACCACTCAAGCCGACTATTCAGGACAGGGTTATATTCACCTGTCTGGTGATGACTGCTCGGTAGAATGGGAAACCGATGTTACGAAAGCCGGGATCAGGACAGCTTATATGCGATATATGAATCTCAACCCGGAATCCGTTTTTGCCGTACCGATATTCAACGGCAAAGGTGGAGGTAGAAAAACAATTACTATTGAACTGCCCCCCACCGGCGATCAGCATACCTGGTCTATCGTCCGTTATGATCTGAATTTACGGTTAGGTGCCAATACATTCATGATCATTCCGGAAGCTGACACAATCCAACAAGGCCTCTATCTGGACACCCTTGAGATAGTCAAGCCAGGGGGTAATATCGCCCTGGGTAAAACCCTTGTGTGCTCAGACGAAACCCAAGATAATCCCGCAGGTGCAGCATTGGATGGGAGACTTAATACCGCATGGCAGGTTCAGACCTATCCCCAGTGGATCGAAATCGACCTGGGCCATGCGTATCCAATTGATCAAACAGCACTGTTCTGTGAAGGGTCCGGGTCCTGTCAATTCATCATTGAAGCCAAGGCAACCCTCGACGATCCTTACCAAATCCTGGTTGACAACAGCACCAACATGACGTCGGCGAGCCTTATGAAACCTTTGCAGAACACATTCCCAATCACGGACGTTCGTTATGTACTATTAACCGTAACAGGAGATGCCAAGCACAGTGTGAGTATCCATGAGGTATGTTTGAGTATCCATTAGGAGATTGTTTATGAAATCAAAATGGAAAACAATGTATTGGAGTATGATCCTGGTTTGGTTTGGATGCATACCGGCGTTTGCAAAGCCCTTTGCCGTGGGACCTTACTTGGGACAGACCCCGCCTGGATCCACGGCTCAGGTCTTTGCCCCCGGATTGATCTGTAATACCGGACAACGCCCATGGGAAGCCTGGGGGACCTTCTCGACGGATGGCAACACCTTTTGTTTTCAACGAGTCAATAGTGTTTTCATCACAGAAAACACGGATCAAGGCTGGACAACTCCTGAACTTATAAAAAGTATTCCAGCAAATACGTATTGGCCCTGGTCGCCCTGTCTTTCTCCGGATGCCAACAGCATTTACTTTACAAGAGCTACTGGTCCGTTATACAAATGCAATCTGTATCGTTGCAATCGAACAGCACGTGGATGGGCCAGGCCGCAGGAACTCGGACCGCCACTAAGTTCCCCGGCCTATGAAGTTACATGCTCTATAGCGGCGAATAACAGTATCTACTTCGGTTCCAAACGAAAGTACGACAAAATCTGGATATGGTTCGCCCCTTTTGTGGACAACACCTGGACCCGGGCCGACCGTATCATTTTGAATCACCCACACGGAGGCGATCCCGGCATTGCCCCGGATGAGTCCTTTATGGTATTCACCTCCATAAATCTACCAGGAGGTTATGGACACCGGGATATATATCTAACCCTGCGTTTGCCGGATGGCACATGGTCCAAACCGCGGAATATGGGCCCTCGAATTAACACGGCCTTTATTGAACACGGACCGAGAATCTCACCGGACAAGAAGTACCTTTTCTTTAATCGCAGTAACGGCTGGGATTACAGGATCTACAGCGTGTATTCGTATATCTACTGGGTCGAACTCAAGGAATATCTACCCGAATCCTATAGATAGCCTGAAGGAATAGTAAACGGGCAAAGGAGCCCTATGAAAAGGAGATCTGTTATGAAGCAGACAAAGAAAAATATTGTCTGCCTCACGCCTTTAGTGACCTAAAATAACAGAAAGGAAGGGAAAAAGCCAGGGAAAATTTAGTGGATTAGAGAATTGGTGAATTAGAAGGAAAAAGGGTATTAGAGCATTTCTACCGGAGGCCAGCATGAGCATCGTACAGTCACGCAGACACGAAGTGACGGAGTGATAAAAATTAGTGCGAACCGCAGGTAGAAATTAGAGAATAAAAGTCAAAAATTAATTATCAAAAATTGAAATATAGATTCCTGTTTATACAGTAATGACCCCCGGCTAAAAAACATGTTCCTGTGCGGACCTTGAACAAAGTGGCTTTGAAAGTGGAATCTATTGATGGAGTAAGGTGAATTTTGTAAGATTATTGGTGTCGTACTTAGAAAATTCTGTTTGTTAACCGTGTAAATGGAAAATGTCAGTTATAACAAAATCTCACTGGTAGGATTCACGCTGAACAGAAAGGTATATAGACTTATGATCCACATGCCGAAAGTCTTGTCGGGCGCGATTGTCTGCTTGTTGCAACTCGCTTTCGTCGGCCAAATCGTCCGGGCCGAAGTCATCCCCTATCCCCGCGCTGCCGGCGAGCGTGCGAACTTCGACTTTCTTTCCTTCAAGATTGACGGTGTTCCGGTCGATACGGTGAGTACGGATATGAACGTCGGTTACGCTCATTTCGCCTTCTCGGGCGCGGTTGCCGTGGAAGTAACTACCAAGGAGACGATCGAAACCTTCGACTTGAGTCCGCACCGTTACGGAATTCAGGCGACGGCTAAGGACAACGTCTTATCCTTTCGTCTTTCCCAACCTTGCAAACTGCATCTAAAAATCAACGGTCTTCCCCGGTTCTTTATTCTCGCAGACGACCCGGAGGTGAATCCTCCGCGACCGGGACAGGCGGGAGTCTATGACATTGGGGATTACGAGGTAACGAGTTCCCTCGAATCGGTGCAGACGTCGAAAATCCAACGTGCTATTGACGACGTGGCCGCGAAGAAGGGCGTTCTCTATGTGCCTCCGGGTCTTTATCAAAGCGGAGAGTTGAAGATAAAGAGTAACCTAACGCTCTATCTGGCGGCGGGCGCGGTCCTCAAAGGGACGGCAAAGGTTTCAGACTACCCACGCGGCAGGTTTGGCACGCAGCTGATCCATCTGCTTGACTGCGAGAATGTGAGGATCGCGGGGAGGGGTGCGATCGATGGACGGGGACGCGCTCTGCGACTCGCGACGGAGAACTCCAGCGACGGGCGTCTAAAACTGATTCGGTCATTTCGTGCAAAGAACTGTGTGGTGGAGGACATACTTTTGCTCGACGCGGGATCGTGGAGCATTCACCTGATCGAATCCAGCGACCTGCGGTTCAACAACACCAAGCTTATTTCCAATACGATCTTGGACGACCCTATGTTTCCCTGGGAGCCGAACACGGATGGGTTCGATCCCGACAACTCCTCCCGTGTGATCATCGAGAACGGATTCGTCAGCTGCAGCGACGACGCCATCGCGGTGAAACTCCGGTACGGAATCCTGCGCGATATGGACGACGTTCGATTCCGGAATAATGTGGTCTGGACCGTCAAGTCGGCGCTGAAAATCGGGACCGAGGTCGTAGACCGCAAGATGACAAACATCGTTTTCGAAAACAACGAAGTAATCCACGCCGACCGGGGGATTGTGGTCTACTGCTACCGCGGCGCGACCATAGAAAATCCAAAATGGATCAACAATTATTTCGAGCGCATCGGCGACAACACCAAGGAAATGAACATGGAGATAAAGATCCAGGACGATGGAGGCAGGGGTTACCTAAACAACGTCTTAATCAAGGACAACACATTCGAGCGCTTCAGTCCGAATCCGTCGAGGCTTCGCGGGCTGGACGGCGAACATGTGCTCGACGGCGTCGTGTTTGAGAATCTGGTGATAGCCGGCAAAAAGCGAACCTGCCTCGCGGATGCCGAGATCACGACCAACAGCTTCGTGAGAAACATGTCGTTTTCTTTGAGTGCAAATTCTCCATTACTTTGGGTTGAGTAACCGTGGGATATAATACTCCCCAAAAACTGGGCGCATGATTAAGGTGGATTTGTCGCCTGAGACGATAACGTATTCAGGGGACAGATTTATGAAAAACAAAAGACGTAATCACAGTGCTCAGTTTAAGGCGAAAGTCGCCTTGGCAGCGGCTAAAGGCGACAAAACGATAGCTGAACTGGCCAGCGAGTTTGATGTTCATCCGAACCAGATCACTCAATGGAAGAAACAGTTATTGCAATCGGTACAAGATATTTTTTCTCGCTCTCGGCAGAGAGATCGTCATAAACAGGATGAGCTGACTGAACATTTGTACCAGCAGATAGGCCAGTTAAAGGTAGAGCTTGACTGGCTCAAAAAAAAATCTGGATTTGACACTTGAGCAAAAAAGAAGAGCAATAGAACCCGGGCACAGGCAGATAGCAATTTATCGGCAGTGTGAATTGCTGGGGCTTAGCCGGAGCAGTTTGTATTATAAATCTCGTGGTAATACACAGTACAACGAGCAGTTAATGAAACTGATAGATGAACAATATATCGAGACACCGTTCTACGGTATCGACAAGATGACCGAGCAGTTGCATCGTATAGGCCATCAGGTCAACCACAAACGCGTTCGTCGGCTGATGCGACAAATGGGCTTAGAAGCCATTTATCCGCGTCGAAGGCGTGGTTTGAGCATACCGGACAAGCAGCACAATATATATCCGTACCTGCTCAGAAATGTACAGATAATCAGGCCTGATCAGGTCTGGTCGGCGGATATAACATATGTTCGTATGTATCGCGGCTGGCTTTATCTGGTAGCGGTAATGGACTGGTTCAGCCGTTATGTTCTTAGTTGGGAAGTGTCGGTAACATTGGAGTCTGAGTTTTGTGTTTCGGCCATGGAGCAGGCATTGAGCTTTGGCAGACCGGAGATATTCAACACGGACCAGGGCAGCCAGTTTACCTCGATAGATTTTACAAAGATATTGTTGAATGCAGGTGTTCAAATCAGTATGGACGGCAAAGGCCGAGTATTTGATAATATTTTTTCAGAGCGTTTATGGCGAACGGTGAAAGTAGAGGAGGTTTATCTGCGGGACTATCAAACGGTGGCTGAGGCAAGATATAACCTTAACCGGTATTTTGAACTTTATAATAATCAGCGATTACACCAGGCTTTGGGCTACCGCACCCCAGCCGAGGTGTACGGCGCAGCAGTTGGCACTCCGGTCGCCCTACGGGCTCCCTCCGTGCCAACTGCTTTAACACATGGTGATGAGTCCACCTTAAAAACCCCAAGTTTCTGTCTTGACAATGGGTAGGGGTATAATTGTTGACTCAATGAGAGAGAAAAAAACGGCATCATATTAAATATTGCTGCGGCAGAAGCTAACCGCACAAAACAATTAAAGAAAGTAAATATTGTGTGAAAGATATCAGAGAGCACTACGTAAGAAAAATAGAAGAATTAAGAAAAGAAAGGAATGCGGTTATCCTTGCCCATGTTTATCAGGTGGATGATATTCAAGATATTGCAGACTTTACCGGTGACTCTTTAGAACTTAGCAGGAAAGCCGTTGGAACAGATTCTGATGTGATTGTACTTTGCGGTGTCAGATTCATGGCTGAGACAGCTGCCATACTTAATCCTGATAAAATCGTTCTTTTGCCAGACATGGGCGCAGGCTGTGAACTGGCAGAAATGGCTACGGTAGAATCATTGAGAAAAATGAGAAAACAATACCCCGACGCTGCGGTTGTTAGTTACGTAAATAGCTCAGCCGCCATCAAGGCGGAA
>Ga0307380_10011605_pt1 | contig 11018 bp, 12 predicted proteins | sample UN3MG_FD_202239 | JGI IMG/M metagenome (GOLD analysis project Ga0307380, IMG submission 202239) | Soil microbial communities from Risofladan, Vaasa, Finland - UN-3 | ecosystem: Environmental > Terrestrial > Soil > Coastal area > Acid sulfate soil | place: Finland: Risofladan, Vaasa | collected... | reverse complement strand
ACAACGACGGATTCGGAGAGAGGACCTTCATTAACCGGATCGGGACCTCCTGGTCCATAAAGCCGCAGGATATCCCGGATGATTTCTTCGCTTCCGACATCCTTTTCTTCGGCGCCACCGCCGTGCTTCCCCACATCCACCAAGCCCTGGACATCCTGCTAAAGATGGGAAGGGATGCGGGGGCGATCAACATTGTCAGCACTGTGTTCGATTTTATCAATGAGAAGAAGGATCCTGCCTCCCGCTGGCCCCTGGGGTCGGGAGACAGATCCTACACCCTGACGGACCTCCTAGTAACCGACAGGGAAGAAGCTCTTCGTCTGAGCGGCCGCTCTTCCCTTACCGCGGCGGGGGAGTTTTTCATCGAGAAGGGGCTTAAGGCGTTTGTCATCACCCAGGGAGCGGAGGATGTATACCTGTACTCCTCCGGTGCCAGGTTCCGGCAAACGAGACCGCGGTATTTACCGGTATCCGAAAGGGTGAAGCGGGAGATTCGAGAAGGAAAGGCCGTGTGCGGTGACACCACCGGGTGCGGCGACAATTTCGCAGGGGGCGTCCTCGCCTCTGTAGCCATGCAGCTGGGGGATGACGGGACGGGGAAACCCGATCTTACGGAGGCCTGTGCCTGGGGAACAGCTTCCGGAGGGTTTGCCTGTTTTTCAATGGGTGGCGCTTTTCCGGAGAGCGAACCAGGTGAGAAGCGGAAGCTACTCGAAGATTATTTCGGTAATTATCTTGCTCAGATCGGAACTGTGCGGGGGAAACAGGAGAAAATAGGATGAAAAACCATGAGATTCCAAAAGCCATGAAGGCGGTCGTTGCCTTTGGAAACGACATCGATCACGTAGAAGTCCGGGAACTGCCCGTACCCGAACCCGGACCAAACCAGCTTCTCTGCAGGGTCGAGGCTGCCGGTGTCTGTGCTTCCATCCTGAAATTGGTGGCCCAGGGAAAGAACCACACCTTCCTGAACGGATGGGACCCTACGGTGTATCCCATCATCCTCGGAGACGAAGGGTCGCTTACCGTCGTAAAGGCGGGAAAAAATCTTGAAAAGGAATACCTTCCCGGAACACGTTACGGGATTCAGCCTGCGGCGGACGTGGGACCGATCAACCATCGGGAGAGATACAACAATAACGCAGAGGGGATGACAAAAACCGGGGTGGGATACACCCTGCCAGGGAATCTGGCCGAGTACATCCTGATCCAGGAAGAAATTCTGGAGAGCGGCTGCATGCTCAAGCTTCCTTCCGACGATATTCCCCACTACGCAGTTTCCATGGCGGAACCGGTATCCTGCGTTTTTTCCTCCCAGGACAGACAGGTGCACATCGTGAAGAAAGATCGCTTTTCTCCCAGAGAGGCGAGGATCGGTCTGCTCGAGGGTGGCGTCACCGTCGTCATCGGCGCCGGCACAATGGGGAGAATCCATGTGGAAATGGCTATGCGGTTCCGACCCCGGGTCCTGATCGTTTCAGACCTGGTGGAATCACGCCTCGAAACCATCAGGAAACTATTCGGGAAAAAGTCGGAGCAGCTTTCGATACGTCTCGATACCGTACAGCCCTATGCGCTTTCCGAAGCTCTCGCCCGGGCCTCCGACGGAAAGGGTGCGGACGACGTTATCGTGGCGGTAGGCATCCAGGCGGTGCAGCAGTGGGCATTTTCGCTCCTTGCAAAGGGGGGTGTTGTAAACCTGTTCGGCGGTCTTCCGAAGGGAAAGAGCATGCTCCAGGTGGATGCCATCGACGTTCACTACCGGGACACCCGGATTGTGGGTTCCAGCGGGGGCGACGCCTACGACATGATGGCCACCATCGATCTTATCGCCAAGGGTCAAATCGACGCGGGAAACTACATCTATGGCATCGGTTCGCTGGAGCATGTTCCCGAAGTGCTCCGCGCCATGAAGGAGGGAAAGGTGGAAGGCCGAGCAATCATCTATCCCCACGCGGGGCCTGAAACCTTCACCACCGTGGACTACTGGAGCCCGGAGGACGAAAAGAAGCTCCTTTCATGAGACTGACGGTGGGGCCCGGGAGCTCGGCAAGATCGTGGCCAACGTGCCGGACTACTGCGTCGACAAGGTTGCCTCTCATACCGTCGCTCTGATCCTGGCAGGCCTGCGCATGCTCTTCCCGCTAACCGAAGCGGCCAAGAACGGCCGGTGGATCGAAGACCCGTCCACAGAGAAACTCCGGCGATCAACGTCCCTGACTGCGGGCATCGTGGGATTGGGACGGGTCTCGTTTTTCGGCAGCGATGTATTCTGGCGGGAACCTCCCGACTACTCGGACCGCAGGACTGTCCGCTTTCTGAAGCGCCGGGATGTCCTGGTAACTCCTCACATGGCCTGGTACAGTGGGGACATTGAGAGGGAGGTGCGCCGGAAGGCCGCCTGAGGAGATCCCTGCGGGTCCTGCAGGGAGAGCAGCCCCTGCACGGTCTGCAACTCGAATAACTTGAAGCAAAGCTCGGCCATCCGCTACAGTGGGAGGGCAACAGGAGTTCCGGTATGAGGCGAATGAAAAACTTGCAGGGGGTACTCGTCCCCATCATCATTCCCATGTTCGAGGATGGGTCCCTCGATCTTGAGGGCAGCCGGCGGCTGGCAGAAACCTTCCTCTCCCTTCCATCGTGCAGCGGTCTGTTCGCCCTTGGGGGCCACCAGCGAGTTCATGCATCTGCCCTTCGAAGAGCGTAAAGCCCTGATCGAAGGGTTTGGTACGATCGACAGAGACGAAAAGGTCATCATGGTGAACACAGGGGGGCTTCCTCTCGATCAGGTCATCGAACTGACACGCCTGGTCATGTCGGCGGGTCTGGACGGGGTGGCGGTGGTCGTCCCCTCCGATGTACCGACGGAAGTGGGAGCGGTGGAGCAGTACTTTCGCAAGATCGGCGACACCGGCGCTGCTTTCGCCGTGTACTGGTCCCCCGTGGTCAGCGAGCACCGGCCATCCCTCGCCTTGGTCAGCTCGCTGATGAAGATGAAGAACTTCGTCGGGCTGAAGGACAGCTCCCGGGATATGGTGACCTTCACGGATATCTGCACTCACTATGGAGCGGAGATCAGCTCCTTCCAGGGGGTGGAGATGCTCCATCTGGCTTCCCTGGCCGTGGGCAGCGTCGGCGTGGTCGGCGGGGGCTTGAACCTGTATCCGCGGCTTCTGGCCCAGATCAGCACGGCTTTCGCCGCCCGGGACCTCCGGAAAGCCCGGAGCCTGCAGCAGCGTGTGAATGAGAGCTGGGACTATCTCGCCCAGGGAAAGGGCTTCCGCAGCCTGTGCAAGCACTACTGGAAGGAGCGGGGCGTGATCCAGGGCACCTTCTGCCGGGAAGGGGCGAATCTGACACCCACGGCGGAACAGATGGAAAAGCTGCGGGCGATTGCGGCGGTCTAGACGGAATCGTCGCGGGAGGTTGTATGAAGATCTACGGAGCCGGTTCGCTTGAGAACATCAAGCTATGCAGTAAACTGGGGGCAGCGGGAATTCTGACCAACCCGCAGGGTTTCGAGCAGTACTTCGAGGGGAAAATGACCCTTGAGGATATCACCCGGGCGATCGTGGAAACCACCGATTTGCCCGTTTTTATCCAGATCCACGGGGACAGCTCGGGCGCTCTGGTGGAGAAAGCCCAAAGCCTGCACGAGATCTCCCCGCGGGTAGGGTTCAAAATCATTGCCGATGAAAAAGGGTTTCATGCTATTGCTGAGCTTCAGAAACAGGGCATCAACTGCATCGCCACCACGCTGTTCAGCATCTCTCAGGCCGCGGTAGCCGCCGGCGTCGGTGCCTTCGGCATCTGCCCCTTTGTTTCCCGGGGTCTGCACATCGGCCTGAACATGTTTGAGATCCTTTCGGCGATCCGGAAGGGCTACGATCGACTGGACAACTCTCCCCAGATCATCGCCGTCAGTCTGAAGAACCCGGCCGACGTGGAGCTGGCCCTGTCCGCCGGGGTGGATGCGGTAGGGATGCGCTATCCCCTGCTCAAGCAGATGATGGAACACCCCTTGAGCCAAAAGGCGGAGCTTCTCTTCGCCAAGAACTGGGCGCGGGTCAAGGGCGAGGACATCTCCTATCTGAACCACGCTCTGGAACTGGAGGGCAGCGCCGAAGACTCAGGCAGCTGAATACCATGGCACCGGCACGCGTCATCGGCTTCGGAACCGCCACCCTGGACTATCGGATCCGCACCGCCGATCTCGGCATCGGCTATACCGAGAAGCTGCTGGCTCGAGAGGTCGACGTGCTCGGCGGCGGGGCGACCGCCAACTGCCTGGTCCAGGCCTCCCGGCTGGGAGCAGACACGGTCTGGGTGGGAAAGCTGGGTAGGGACAAACCGGCCGAGACGATCGTCGGGCAACTCGAGGCCGAAGGCATCGACTGCTCCCGGGTGCTCTACGATCCTTCGACAAGCTCCCCCTTCAACCTGGCCGTCTACGCCGGGCAGGAGCGCAGGCGGGTGGGAGGGTACCTACTTGCCAACAGTCTGGCCCGTTTGAGTGAAGGGGAGATAGCCGCTCTGGGTTCAGCGGTGAGACAGGGAGATTGGGTCATCGTGGAGATCGGGGAGATTCCGTTGGAATCGGTGCTCTTGTTCTGCCGGCAGGCGAAGAGCCGGGGTGCCCGTCTGGCCGTGGATGTCGACCTGGATCCGATAGAACAGTGCGGGACGGACAAGACTGTCGTCGAGGAGATCTTCGACCTTCAGGATTTGATCATAGCCAACCGGCAGGCCCTCGGCACCCTGTATGCCGCGGATACGGCGCAGGAGCTGGTACGGATTCTGAAGCGTGCCTTCGCTGCGAAAACGGTAGTAACCGCAGGAGCGGATGGCTGCTACTTCTCCGCTTCCGGCAAGGCCGTTGATCATCTGCCGGCTATTCCGCTTCAGGTCGTGGATCCTGTAGGAGCCGGAGATGCTTTTCACGGGGGTCTGCTCTATGCCCTGGCCACCGGCCAAGTCTTTGAACAGGCCCTGGAGATCGGCCGCCGCTGCGCCGCCCTGAACTGCCTGGCCTTCGGGGCCAGGGAAGGCATGCCGACCCTCGAAAGTTTGGAGCGTTTCAACTCGGAGTATAAATAAAAGCAAGGTTGCACCAGTGTCGAGAAGTCAGGAAAGCGAACAGCTGTTGGCGGATTTGAAACAGGCGATACTCGATTATGCGGAGGACCAAGCCGAGGAAATAACCCGGAAGATCATCGAGGCGAAGATCGATCCCCTCCAGGTCATGAACCAGACCATAGCCGATGCGTCTCGGGAGCTGGGTGACAAATTCGAAAGCGGAGAGATCTTTCTTCCCCACCTGGTGATGGCGGGAGACGCGATGGCCAGGGTTTCGGAGCTTTTGGAATCCACTCTCGAGACCGGATCGATCGAGCAGATGGGCGTGAAGACCATCGTCATCGGTACGGTACAAAGCGATGTGCACAGCATCGGCAAGGACATTGTGGCTATGCTCCTCAAAGCCAACGGTTTCAAGACCGTGGATCTCGGTGTGGATGTTCCCTGCGAAGATTTCGTTCGGCAGGCCAAAACTCAAGCCGCGGATGTCATCGCCCTGTCCTCCTTGCTCACCACCACCATGCCTTTCCAACGCGAGGTCATCCAGATCCTCGAGGCTATGGAGGAGCGGGGCAACTACAAGGTGCTCGTCGGAGGCGGACCGGTCACCGGCGGCTGGGCTGAAGAGATCCGGGCCGACGGGTATGGCAAGGACGCGGTCGAGGCGGTGGAGACGGCCAAGCGCCTGACCGGGGTGCAGTCTTGATGACCTCCTTTCACGAAATCCTGCTGCGATCCAAAGAAGGGCCTTTGGTCGAAGAGAAGGCCTTCGACATGTCCCTCTTCAAAAAAACCCAGGAGCTGCAGAAGAAGTACGATATCCACTACGACACGGAAAAACCCCTCGACCTGGACGGGACCATGGCGGACCGTCTGTTCCAGGCAGGAATCGAGCTGTACCTCGACCAGGGGACTTACTGCAGCACCACCCATCGAGTCATCAAGGTGAGCGAAGAGGAGCTCTTCGATGCGATCGAGGCCTGCCCCGAGGAAATCGAGCTGGGTCAGGGAGATGACCGGGTTCGCATGGTCCATCGGAACGTTGAAGGAGATCAGGAACCGATCGTGGTGGCGGGAATTCAAACCGCCCCGTTCAGCGATGAAGAGATGATGTTCAAGATCTACGAGGGCTGTGCCGGGGATCGCTGCATCGACGGGATCTGGGGCGGCATCCTGCTCAAGATAGACGGACGGTACGAAGTGGTGGCCGGCACCCCGTCGGAGATCTACCAGTATCGAAAGACCGTTGAGGTTCTGCGCAAGGCCGTGGCAGCGGCGGGCAGACCGGGCATGATCACCATCAACAATGCCCCCACCTGCAGCGCCACCATCGCCATGTTTGATGAACAGCGGGGACTGCGCCGTTCCGACTACATGGAATCGACAGGGATGTCGGAGATGAAGGTGGCCTACGACGACTTGAACCGCAGCGCCTTCGCCCTGGCCCACGGGGTCCCGATCCACGGCACCCACAGCTCGGTGATCGGCGGTTTTTCCGGCAATCCCGAAGGCGCGGCGATCACTGCGGTTGCGGCCAGTCTCGGCCTGGTGACCGTGCATAAGGCCGTTTGTTTCCGCTGCGGCACCGTGGACGCCCGCATCAAGAGCCGGGTCACCCGGAAGCAACTGTGGGTCGCCGGTACCGCCATCCAAGCCTTGAATCGCAGCACCCGCCTGATCGTGGATGGAACCATCGGCGATCACCCAGCCGCCGGGCCGGGGACCAAACAGTACCTCTACGAGAGCGCCGCCGGGCATATCGTCTCCACGGTCATGGGAGCCCACTCAACCGAGGGGACCCGGAAGTTCGTGGTCGGCACTACCTGCAACTACGGGACTCCCCTCGAGTCCCGCTGGATGGGCGAGGTGTGCAAGGCAGCGGTGGGCATGGACCTGCGGACGGCGGATCGAATCGTAGGCTATCTGCTCGACAAGTACGAAAACAGCCTCACCAATGCTCCTGCAGGGGAGACCTACGAGAAGCTCTACGATATGAAAACTAATGCACCCCTGCCACACTATCAGAGGCTGTACGATGAGGTGAAAAAAGAACTTAAAGAGCTCGGCTTAGACTTGCAATAATTGTGGAAGAACCTTTCGCGGGGAAAGCTGGTCGCAGTGTTTCGGTCTATTTCTGATCTTGCTTCGATAACTGAATAACGTCTCGTATCTTCTTGTACTATAAGTCGGGTCCGAGGACATGTTGTGTTCTCAGGCTTCTCTCTTTCTGAGATGGATTTCGGGAACGGCTCCAAGAGCATCTGCCAGTCGCCTAAGAAACGAAAGCGAGATGTTCTTGTAGCTCCCCGATTCGATCCGAGCTATGGCTGGCTGAGACGTTCCGACCTGTTCCGCCAGTTCTTTCTGTGTGAGATTGAGTCTCTTACGAAGATCGATTATTTCTCTTGCAAGAGTGAACTCCTCTTCTAGTGCGTCGTATTCTCTTCTCAGCTCAGGGTCTTTGAGTTGCTCCTGGCAAAACTTCTCATATCGCATAGACTTCATCTCCGCTCTCCTCGCATGAACTGTTCTTTAATTCGAATCGCTCTGTCGATCTCCACTTGGCTCGTCTTTTTACTCTTCTTCACGTATCCAGAAGTTACGACGTAGATCATGCCCTTGTGATGAAAGTAGAAAAGCCGGCATATATTGCTCGAATACCTTACTCTCAGTTCCCACAAATCGTTGCCCGTTAACTTGCGGGAGTGAGGCATCGGCAACTGTGAGCCAAAGTGCCGCAGCAACTCGATCGTCCGAAGCGCCTTTGCTTTCAGTTTAACTTCGAGGCTACCGATAAATTCCATCGCCGGGGCCAATAAGACCACTTCGAATTACATGGTAGAGTATACCAATATTGGTATTTAACGTCAAGTCTAGTACGCGTTAAACCGTTACCTACGCCGACGCTGTCAATGGCTGCGTCGGGAGGTTGGGTAACCCTATGCTCCGTCAAACGCCCGTAAGATCTTCGCCGCTTCCTTCATCTGCCCGTCGGTCAGACTCTGAGTGCCCTGACGCATCCAGCGGCTTCCCCGGCCGGACAGCTCGGCTTAGACTTGCAATAATTGTGGAAGAACCTTTCGCGGGGAAAGCTGGTTGCAGTGTTTCGTTCTATCCGGGTTTAACTAACCGTCACGTATTCTGATTTTGCTTCGCCTTCAGGTATGGGCAATCCTTCAGATTTAAGCCCATCGAGATGGAAGCTAACGGCGTCCGTCATGTTTTTCTTTGTTTCTTCAACCGTCTGTCCGGTGGCTACGCATCCGGGAAGATCGGGTGAATATGCTGAATAATTGCCGTCTGCTTTTTCAATTACTATTAGATAACGGTTCATTCACATCTCCTTTATCCCGGCTTGTTTTAATACGCTGTTCAAAGTTCCTTTTCTCATATCGTCGCTTAGTTTACCAGCTATGGTCACCAAGCCGGTTTTCGTTCGATGTTTAAATTGTCTATGATCTCCTCGTGTCCTTACGAGATACCAACCTTCAGCTTTGATGAGCCGAATAACATCCCTTATCTTCATGTGCTACAGCTCAGTTTCTGACGATTTATGCTAACACAACTATGCAAATCTTTACAGCCCTATCCCTGGTCGAAATCCCGTAAGATCTTCGCCGCTTCCTTCATCTGCCCGTCGGTCAGACTCTGAGTGCCCTGACGCATCCAGCGGCTTCCCCGGCCGGACAGCTCGGCGGCGGCCTTGGCGGCGGCTATAGAGTTGCCGCACAGACGGATGATGCCGTAAAGGACGTTGATCTGGGCCTGACACCCCCGTACGGTCTGCCAGTCCCCGTCCCGGGCGGCCTTGTAGATCTGGATGTAGGGTTCGATGCGGGCATTCCCCAACCCGGTAACGATACCATCGCAGCCGATCATCAGGGACGGTCCGTCCAGGTAGTCCTCCCCCTGGATCCAGACAAACCCTTCCGGACTGGGTCCCAACACTCCCCGGCTGAAATCGATGAATTTTCCCGTGGAATCCTTGATGCCCACCACATTCTTCTCTTCAGCCAGCTCGAGAATGGTATCCAGAGCGATAGGGTTATGGGTGTTTCCCGGAATGTTGTAGAGGATCAGCGGCGCGGAGGCGGCAGCGGCAACACGGCGGAAGTGTTCCAGGATATCCTCCTGCCGCATGGAGAGGTAATAGGGGGTTACGGCGACTACGAAATCCGGTCCCGTAGATTCCAATGCACGCATCTGCTCCAGCACGGCGTCGGTGGAAGGCTGGATATAGGCGGCGCAGAGGAACTGCCTCCCTTCGGTTACACCACGCACGACTTTGAACACCTCGCCCTTCTCCTTCGTGCTCAAGTAGGCGCCCTCGGCCGTGGTGCCGCCGATAAAAAAACCGTTCACTCCCGCTTTGGAGAGATAAGCGGCCTGCTTTTCCAGCAGATCGAAATCGATCCTTCCCTGCTGGTTCATCGGCGTGATGATTGCCGGAATCACTCCCTTCAACTGCTTGGTCTCTTTGGCTGTCATATACTCTACCTCTCTATTTCAAAGCATTTACCAATCGGCGGGTGTACGCACCACCCGGCCCACGTCTCGAAGGTTGAGCTCCCGGGTTCCCAGGTAAAAAGCACCCAGAGGCCGCATGCCGATCTTCTGGGCCACTTCGTCATACAAGGGTTTGGCTGCGTCGCTGTTGAAGAAGTTGCTCATGTGGTTATAGTTCTTGAACACGTAGGGCATGGCGAACATCGACCACTTCGGTACGCGGTCGGCTATCCAGTTCGGTCCGGTGTAGACCATGTCCAGGGTACCGCGCATGGTGGCCGTCTGAGCAGCTTCCTGGGTGAACAGCTGGCCGGAGTGATACAGCTCAACGTCGATGTTGCCTTCACCGAGCCGCTCCAACTCCAGCTTGAAGACCATCATGGCTTTGGTGTGGGCGTCATCAGGCACGCTTACCGAAGACCAGGTAATTTTCACCGGCTTCGGCGGAGCGGGCACCGCTTTCTCCTCCATTTGCGGAGCCGGGGCTTCCTGTTTGCCGCCGGCAAAGGCAAAGGTGACTACCAGTGCGAATGCCAGCAGCAGGATGAGGATTTTGCTTTTCATAAAGCACCTCCTTAAAAAATTTTTATATATTCTATCGTCAACCGACGGTGGGCCGGCAAAATAGCCTATTTTTCTTTGTACCCCAGCCTGCGGGAGATCTCTTCGGTTTTACCGATCAGCAGCTTCCCGACCTCTTCGTCCCGCTCAGGGGTCATCCGCTGAGAAGGACCCGACACGCTGATCGATGCTACAACCTGGGCTTCGTGGTTATGAATCGGCGCTCCGATACAGCGCACCCCCTCTTCGTGCTCGGCGTTGTCTACGGCGTAGCCGCGGCGGCGGATGCCGGCCAGCTCTTGACCGAGATGTTGACGGTCCGTGATTGTGTTTTCGGTGAACCTGGGAAGCCCCATGGTTTTGATCATCTCGCTGACCTGCTTTTTCGTGAAAAATGCCAGGATCGCCTTGCCGACAGCCGTACAGTGCAGCGGAGCCCGCACTCCGATGACCGAATAGGTGCGCAGCTGCTTTATCGATTCGAAACACTCGATGTACAGAACCTCCCAGCCGTCGAGGATCGTCAGGTGTACCGTTTCATCGAGGTCTTCGTTCAGGGACCGCAAAAAGGGTGTGGCGATACGGCGAAGTTCCAGGTTAACCCTGGCCATATTGCCGAGCTCGAAGAGCTTGAGTCCCAAGCTGTAGTGATTGCGTTCGCGGTCCTTCTCTACCAGCCCCTCGATGTGGAGAGTGGAAAGAATGTCGTGGACGCTGCTCTTGGGCAGTTCGAGGAGCTGACTGATCTTAGTGACTCCCAGCTCCTGTTCCCGGCCAACGACTTCGAGGATGCGAATGGCGTTATGGACCGGTTTGACAATTGAAGGCATAGTAGTTTAATCGACGACGAGCCATGTTCGTACTGCCGAACATGG
>Ga0307380_10011604_pt1 | contig 11019 bp, 8 predicted proteins | sample UN3MG_FD_202239 | JGI IMG/M metagenome (GOLD analysis project Ga0307380, IMG submission 202239) | Soil microbial communities from Risofladan, Vaasa, Finland - UN-3 | ecosystem: Environmental > Terrestrial > Soil > Coastal area > Acid sulfate soil | place: Finland: Risofladan, Vaasa | collected... | reverse complement strand
ATCTTCCTGCCGGCAATCGTGTCGTAGTCGAACGCGTGCAGGGGCTGGCCGTACTCGAGCATCACGTAGTTTGTGATGTCGACGATGTTCGATATGGGGCGCATGCCGCACGCCTTGAGTCGCGACTGCATCCAGTCAGGCGATGGGCCGGGTTTGACGCCCCGCACAACAGTCGCACAGTACCGGTGACAGTCATTGCCGTTCTGAATTGACACATCGACAAGCGAATCGACATCCGTCTCGTCGCAGTTGTAGGTGACGGTCGGCAGCGTCAGGGGACGACCGCACAGCGCGGCCACCTCGCGCGCGACACCGATGACGGACAGGCAATCGGGGCGGTTGGGGGTCAATTCGAGGTCGAGGACCGCGTCCCCGAGATACTCGGTCAGGGGCACGCCGATGGGCGCATCAAGAGGCAACTCCACTGTGCCGGTGTGGTCGTCGGACAGTCCGAGTTCCTTCTCGGAACAGACCATGCCCGCGGAGACAACACCACGGATCTTCGCCGGCTTGAGGACGGCCAGCTCTCCAGTATGACCGTCAATGAGACGGGCCCCGACACCGGCAAACGCGACCTTCTGCCCGGTCGCCACGTTGGGCGCGCCACAGACAACGGTCGCCGTGTTACCACCCATGTCCACTGTGACCAGGCGCAGCCGGTCGGCGTTGGGGTGTGGCTGGACGTCGGTAACCAGCGCGACATGGACCCCGTCCCACGTGTCGCCTATGCGCTCGATGGCCCCAACCTCGAGGCCAGCCATGGTGAGACGCTCAGCGACATGCTCAGGCGTCCAGTCCGAGGACACGTAATCAGCCAGCCATTTCAGAGGAACGCGCATGAAGACTACTCCGGTCAGAACTGTCGCAGGAAACGAAAATCGCCCGAATAGAAATGTCGTATGTCGTCGATGCCATGACGCAGAATTGTGATTCGTTCAACGCCCATGCCGAAGGCAAAGCCGGAGTACACCGTGGGGTCAATTCCGCAGCGTGCGAGCACCTGAGGATGCACCATGCCGGTCCCCAGTATCTCCAGCCATCCGGTGCCGCCACAGAGGCGGCAACCACCGCCTTTGCATTGGAAACACTCGATGGCAACCTCGCCACCGGGTTCCACGAACGGGAAGTAATCGCAGCGAAAGCGCACCCCGGTTTCACGGCCGAACATGCTCCGGCAGAACTCAAAGAGCGTCTCCTTCAGGTCGCGAAGGGTGATGTCCGTGTCGACTGCAAGCCCCTCGACCTGGTGGAACATCCAGTCATGCGTCGCGTCAGTGGCCTCGTAGCGGTAGGTCCTCCCCGGGACTACGAAGCGCAATGGAGGCTTGTGGACCTCCATTATCCGCACTTGCATGGGAGATGTGTGGGTTCTCAGCAGGCGAGCCTCGGGAGACTCCTTGGAGTCCAACCAGAGGGTTGCGAACATGTCGCGCGCTGGATGGTCATGGGGGATGTTGAGCGCCTCGAAGTTATAGAAATCCCTCTCGACTTCAGGACCGTCAATGACCTGGAAGCCCATGCGGGCGAACACGGCGCAAATCTCCTGGATAACCTGAGTTATGGGGTGCAGGCGCCCGATGGGGAGGCTGCGGCCGGGCAGCGAGACGTCCAGCGCGGCGCCGCCCATTGACTGATGGATGCTGTCGCGCTCGAGTTCCTCCTGCTTGACTGCGAGTTGCTGTTGAAGATCGGACTTGATGGTGTTGGCGCGAGCGCCGTACGCCCTCTTCTCTTCAGGTGGGAGAGACGCGACACCGCGGAGTGCCGCGGTGAGGGCGCTCTTCTTGCCGAGGTAGCGCACGCGCCATTCCTCAAGCTGAACAGGGGTCTCAACGCGCGAGAGTTCGGCTAGGGCGGCGGCTTCAAGCTGGTCGAACTCCTGCTGCATGCCTGCCTCGCCTGCTACGACTGAGCTACCGAACGGGCCGACTGTACCAGCCGGGCAAATGCCTCCGGTTCTCGTACGGCCATATCCGCGAGCATCTTGCGATTGAGCGAGATACCGGCGGCACGGAGACCGTTCATGAAGACGCTGTAGCTGAGGCCGTTTGCACGGGAAGCCGCATTGATTCTCGTAATCCACAACCTGCGGAAGTCGCCCTTGCGTTCGCGGCGGTGGCAGTACGCGTAGTCAAGCGCATGCAGCATCGACTCGTTGGCACTCCGGAACAAGTGGTGCCGTGAAGCTCGATGTCCCTTGGTGAATGACAGGACTTTCTTATGACGGTTTCGAGTTATCCGTCCACTCGTGGATCGGGGCACAGTATCCTCCCTATGGAACTAACTACAAGACAAGGTACGCAGATTGCCCACGCTTTCGTCCTACGAATAGGGCAACAAACTGCGCAGGCGTGGTACATCCGCGCTTGAGACGGCAACCATCCCATCGTACAGACGCTTCGTTCGAGGAGCCTTCCTGCGTCGGAAATGACTCTTTCCGCACTTCATACGCAGGATCTTGCCAGTTCCCGTGACCTTGAACCGGCTCTTAGCTCCCTTGTGAGTTTTCAGTTTCGGCATTCTTGTTTGCCTCCTGGGGCTTCTTGGTGGTGGTGGTGGCTAGAGGAGCAAGCGTCAACGCGATATTCCTGGCGTCCTTGGATGGCTGACTGGTGGCAACGGCATCGTCCTTCAGCGCCTCCGCAACGCGCTTGAGCACCTGCCAGCCAAACTCGGGGTACACAATCTCCCGTCCTCGAAATCGGACGGTAATCTTGACCTTATTGCCTTCAGCGAGGAGTTCCCTCGTCTTTCGTATCTTGTCCTGAAGGTCATGTTCTTCAATCTTGGGGCGCAGCCGGACCTCGCGGAGAAGTCCCTTCTGAGCCTTGCGGCCCTTCTTGTCTTTCTTGAGCTGTTCGTACTTGAATCTGCCGTAGTCGACGAGCCGGCACACCGGGGGAACCGAATTGGGAGAGACCATCACCAGGTCCAATTCGCGTTCCTGTGCTACCTGAAGAGCTTTCGCAATCAGGAGAGTGCCGAGCTGCTCTCCGTCCTCCGCGATGACGCGCACCTCTCGGGCTCTGATCTGTCGGTTGACCGGAAGGGGACGCGCTGTGGGGCGGATTGGCCCGCGTGGTTTCTTCATCATTGGCTAGGCCCTGCCGTCCACGGCGACACGAATACGCTGCTCGACATCTTCGATGCTGCACAGTCCTGTATCTTCGCCATTTCGCATACGCACGGAGGCGCCACCTGCCTCAATCTCCTTGTCACCTACTACAAGCATAAACGGTATCTTCGCTAGCTGAGCATCCCGTATCTTCGAACCCATGCGTTCTGAGCGAACATCGACATCCACCCTGATGCCAGCCTGCTGCAGCCTCCGCTCAACGCTGACCGAATACTCGACATGTCGGTCGGCGATGGGAATGACTCTGGCCTGAACAGGGCTCAGCCAGACAGGGAAGGCCCCACCATAGTGCTCCACCAGACACGCAAAGAACCGCTCCATGCTCCCTAGAACGGTCCTGTGAATCATGGTAACGAGATGCTCGTTGCCATCCTCTCCAATATAGCAGACATCGAAGCGCTGCGGCAAATTGAAATCCACCTGTATTGTTGGTCCCTGCCAGTCGCGCCCCATCGCGTCCGCGAGCTTCACATCGATCTTGGGTCCGTAGAATGCGCCGCCGCCCGGGTCCTCTTCGTACGCCAGGCCGAGAGAGTCGAGCGCGGCGGTAAGTGCGGCGGTCGCATGCTCCCAGACTTCGGGCGTGCCGGCGAACTTGTCCGGTCGCGTAGCGAGGACCATCTTGTAGTCGCGGAAGCCGAACGTCTGCATCATGAACTGAGCCAGCTGGACGACGCCCTCAACCTCAGACTGTATTTGATCCTGCCGGCAAAATATGTGCGCATCATCCTGTGTGAATCCACGCACTCGCGTAAGTCCATAGAGAACGCCGGCTCTTTCGTACCGGTACACGGTTCCCAGTTCGGCCATCCTGATTGGCAACTCGCGATAGCTGCGGGTGCGGCTCTTGAAGATGAGTATGTGGCCAAGGCAGTTCATTGGCTTGAGAAGATAGTGCTGCCCGTCGACGTCCATGGGAGAGTACAGGTTCTCCCGATAGAACTCCCAGTGCCCGCTCTGTTTCCACTGGTCCAGTTTGCCGATGTGGGGCGTGTACACGATGCCGTACCCGCGCTTCTGATGCTCGGCTTTCCAGAAGTCCTCAATGAGCTGACGCACCATCGCACCATTCGGGTGCCAACACACGAGGCCCGGGCCAATCTCCTCGTGGATGCTGAAAAGGTCCAGTTCCTTGCCCAGCTTGCGGTGATCGCGTTTCGCGGCCTCGGCGAGCTTGGCAAGATGTGATTGCAGCTCTTCATCGGTCTCGAAGGCGACTCCGTAGATGCGTTGCAGCATCGGCCGAGCCTCATCGCCGCGCCAGTAGGCCCCCGCTGTTCTGAGCAGTCTAAAGGCGCCGATCTGTCCCGCGGCGGCAATGTGTGGTCCCCGGCAAAGGTCGGTGAATCCACCCTGGGTGTACACCGACACCGTTCCTTCCTCAAGGTCCTGCAGAAGCTCGAGTTTGTAGGGCTGTTCGGCGAAAAGGGCCTTCGCCTCCTCCTTGGTAACCTCGCGACGCTGGAATGGACGGTTCTCAGCTACGATCTTGTGCATCGCCGTCTCGATTGTCGGCAGGTCGTCAGGAGTCAGCGGGCGTGGCAAGTCGAAGTCGTAGTAGAACCCGTCGTCGATTGCAGGGCCAATCGCGAATTTCGCGTCCGGGAATAGTTGCAGAATTGCCTCCGCCATCACATGTGAAGCGGAGTGCCGTAGTGTTTCCAGACTGTTGCCACTATTGGACATATACGTCATGACTCAATGCACGAAACGGACACCGACCACGCCAAAACTGCCGGGCGATGAGATGTCTCACCTCGCAAGAGAGCCTGAGGTCCCTCGTCTCGAAGCACATTCGTGTCAATGGAGAACTGGGCAGTACTGGACTTGAACCAGTGACCTCTGCGATGTCAACGCAGCGCTCTAACCACTGAGCTAACCGCCCCGGGTAGCCGATTCTAGCAGAAGGCCAAAGCTACGTCAATCGTTCTGCTTCGCCGGCCCGGGCGGTTGGATACTGCGTGCTATCATAGCTTTGTGCCTTGAGGCGAACGGCTATGGAGTCCGAGGCGTTCGAGTTTGTAGCCCATACAGCCGATGTCGCCGCGCTTGTACGCGGGCGCACGATGGCCGAACTACTGGGGTCTGCGGCCGACGCGCTCTACTCACTGGTGATGGCTGTCCCTGAGGTCGCTGCCACGCACCGCCGGTCGATATCGATTGAGTCGATCGACAGCGATACGCTCCTCGTAGACTGGTTGAACGAACTCATCTACCTGTTCTATGCGGAGGGACTGGCGTTCTCGGAGTTCCGATTCGATGAACTTGACGATACGCGACTTCAGGCGGAATGCATTGGGGAACAGCTCGACCTGTCACAACGCCGGATGAACCGTGAGGTGAAAGCAGCGACGTATCATATGGCGCATGTCAGCCGAGTCGGCGAAAGACTCGTGGCCCGCATAGTGTTCGATATCTAGAGGTTCCTGCATGACGATGCTTCGCAAGATTGATGACTACCGCTGGCAGATACCCGTATCTCACAGAGCCGGCATGCGAGTGCCGGGGCTCATCTACGCGAGCGAATCGATGCTGGAATCTATCCTGGAGGACCAGGCCCTCGAACAGGTGGTGAACGTGTCGTTCCTCCCTGGCATAGTAGGGTACTCTCTGGCGATGCCGGACATTCACTGGGGCTACGGCTTCCCGATAGGCGGGGTCGCCGCAACCCGTGTGTCCGACGGCGTGATATCACCGGGTGGAGTGGGCTATGACATCAACTGCGGTGTCAGACTGCTTAGGACCGACCTCATGACGGCTGATGTGGTACCCAGAATGGGCCTGCTTCTTGAGCGACTGTATCGGAATGTCCCGTCCGGTGTGGGCTCGGAAGGGCGGATGCGCCTTCCCAAGCAGGAGATTTCGCGGCTACTGGTGGAAGGAGCGCGGTGGGCTGTCGAACACGGATTTGGGACGAGCGATGATCTTGATGCGACGGAAGATGGCGGACGAATGGAGGGCGCGGACCCGTCGGCGGTGAGCGAACGTGCTCTGACACGAGGGTTGCCACAGGCCGGTAGCCTGGGCTCCGGAAACCACTTCATCGAAATACAGGCGGTGGCGGACATCTACGACGAACCGGTTGCGACTGCGCTGGGCATCTACCAGGAGGGACAGGTGCTGGTCCTGATACACACGGGTTCACGCGGCCTCGGTCACCAGGTATGCACCGACTACCTCAGGATGATGGAGCGCGCCGTGACGCGCTATGACATCTCTCTGCCGGATCGCCAGCTTGCGTGCGCTCCTGTCGAATCGCCTGAAGGCAGGCAGTACCTGTCCGCAATGCGATGCGCCGCGAACTACGCGTGGTGCAACAGACAACACATCACGCACTGGGTGCGGGAGGCGTTTGCTGAGGTGTTTGGCCGCTCGCAGGCACGCCTCGGATTGCAGCAGGTGTACGACGTGGCGCACAACATCGCCAAGATTGAGGAGCACACCATCGACGGCAGGCCGGTGGCGCTGTGCGTCCACCGCAAGGGCGCGACGCGCGCATTCCCACCCGGACACCAGTCTCTGAGTGTTCGACACCGGGCCATCGGCCAGCCAGTGCTCATTCCGGGCGATATGGGACGCTACTCATATATTGGAGTGGGTACCGCACGAGCTATGAGGGATACCTTCGGGTCCACCTGCCATGGTGCAGGCAGGCTGCTCAGCCGCACCGCCGCGAGGAAAATGCTGAGAGGGGATGACGTTGCAGCTGCGTTGCTGGACAGGGCGATCGTAGTGCGCACCGGTGACGTCCCGGCGCTTGCCGAGGAGGCGTCGCAAGCCTACAAGGATGTGGCGGATATCATCGAAGTCGTTCAGGGCGCCGGCATATGCAGGAAAGTCGCGCGAGCGGTGCCTCTCGGTGTGATCAAGGGATAGTCAATCGCTCCAGTCCCCTCATGGCTGAGAACTTCAGCCGACCGCCGTCGCATTGAAGAATCGTGTCGCCCGAGAATGCGGAAAGGCCCGGCTCACATGCCGGGCCTTTCCCGAAATCCGGTCAAACCGTGAGAGAGCCGGTTGCTAGCCGACAATCGCGCTGGTCGTGATGTGCTCTTTCACCAGCTGGGCAAGGACCTCCATCTTCCTGGAGTCGTCTTTCACCAGCAGCGGGTCGATACTCTCGATCTGAGACGCAGTCTGGTATGTGTCGAATGGCACGAGCAGAAGCGGGATGTTCCGCTCGGAGGCCTTCGAGATGATGTTCGAGGAAGGCAGGACATTGTTGGTGAGGATGATGCCGGACGTGCTGCTCTCGATAGCGGCCAAGATGAGGTCACTCCTGTCTCCGCCGGTGATGACCAGCTTGTGCTCCTTCTTGAACAGAGGATTCTGGAGTGCGGTGTTCGTGGACATTGCCCCCACCATGATGGAGCTGACCTTGCCGCTGAGTCCTCCTTCGCCGGCGACGACCTTCGCAAGCAACCGCTCTGCCAGATGGCCGACGGAGATCTTGGTCAACTCCGCGTCATATGGCACGACGCCAAGCACTTTGATCCCCAGGGACGTTATGTCGTCGAGGTGAGTGCTCTTGTAGTCCTCGATATTTCGAACTTTGTTGACAATCACTCCTGCGAAATCGATGCCGCTCACGTCAACATACCGCTTCACAAAAGCGAGGTCATCCGCGATAGTGCTCTCACTGCCGGCGGCAACCAGCACGAGTCGGGCATTGAGAAAGGCGGCGAGCGATACCGCGTCAAGGTTCACGGATGCGCCGTACGCGAGCGACTCTCCGGCCTCCACCCACAACAGGTCTTTCCCCTCACCGGCGCACGTGGCCATCTCGCTCAGCTTGTCTTTCATTCCCTCGGCGTCATACATGTACTTGAGCTTGGCGTGCTCGAAGCCAAGCGTCATCTCTTCCGGATTGCCTTCGAGTTGGAACACATTGGCGATCAGGGCCGCGTCGTAGTCCCACAGCCTCTTCTTTCGATAGAGCAGTCTGTCGCCCAGCGGCTTCATGTAGCCGCAGGACCCGGCGGCAACCTTCGCGAGGCCAACAATCAAGCTGGTCTTGCCAGCACTCTTGTGCGTCGAGCCCACAACTATGGTCTTCATGTGCTACGCCTCCTCAGATTCTCGAAGCAGGATTCTCACGTCCACAGCCTTGACACCTTCACCGTGGTCATAGACTACGAGGGGGTTCACCTCGATGTCGGATATCGCACTGCAGTTGCGGAGGATCCAGCCAACTTTGATAATCGTATTGGCCACTTCATCGATGTCCTTGCGGGACTCTCCTCTGACACCCAGCAGCAGAGGATACGCGTTGATCTGTCCAATCATGTTGAGCGTCTCTTCACGGCTGAGAGGGAATGACCTGAAGGCTATGTCCTTCAGGACTTCTACGTACACGCCGCCGAGTCCAAACATCACCGTGGGGCCGAACGAGCCGTCCCGGCGTGCGCCCACGATGGTCTCCACGCCGCGTTGAATCATCTCGTCGACCTGGATGCCCTCGATGACCGCGTCGGCCTTGTAGCCGCGGCAGTTGCGCATGATGGCCTCGTAGGCGTCAAGCACTTCCTTTTTGTTCTCAAGGTCGAGCGCAACTCCACCGGCATCGCTCTTGTGGATGATGTCTTTGGATACGACTTTCATCACAACTGGATAGCCGATCTCCTCGGCGCAACGCACTGCCTCGTCGGGATTGTGCGCCACGCGGCTCTCTGGGATGACGACACGGGCAGCACGCATCACTTCCTGCGCCTCATGCGACAGGAGGAAGTGCCTTCCGTCCGCGCGGGCTGCGGCGACTGCCCGGTCGATGGCCGCAGTGTCGATCTCCGCAGTCGCCATCTCTGCCGTTTCGGCTGTCTTGTTGCGGTAGTCGGTGTAGAGCGCTCCCAGGAAAGACGTCATGTCGTACACGTCGGGAAACACCGGAATGCCCTTGGCCTTCAGTTCCACGATGCTCCGCTCAACCTCTTCTCCTCCGAAAAGCGAGAAGACGATAGGCTTCACGGGCCGGTATTGCAGATACCGCTCTTCGGCGATCTGGGCAAAACGCGGCGCATCGAAGGAGCCGGTCTGGCATCCGAGGCAGGCTACCGAGTCGATATTGTCATTCTCGAGTGCCGCGACGAGAGCCTTGTCGTAGTCCTCCGGACTGGCGCCGCCCGTCAGGTCAACCGGGTTTTTGGCCGAGCCGAATGAGGGCATAACCGATTCGAAAGTCTTCTTGAGATCGGCGACTTCGTCGGAGAGATTGACTCCGTATTTCTCGCATGCGTCAGCTGTGAGAACGCCGATGCCACCACCGTTTGTGATGATGACGCAGTCCTCACCAGAGGGCATCGGCGCGTCGGCGAGGAACTTGCACCAGTCCAGTGCCTCCTGGATGCTCTCGGCGCGAATCACGCCGCACTGGCGCGCCACATCGTCGAACACCTTGTCTTCGCCGGCGAGTGAACCCGTGTGCGAGGCGGCAGCCTGCGCGCCTCGACTGGAGCGACCCGACTTGATGACCACGACCGGCTTCTTCCGCGTGGTCCTCTTCAGGACCTCAACCAGTCTCTCTCCGGACTTCACGCCTTCGAGGTACATCAGTATGACCTTCGCATCGTCCTGGAAGGTCAGGTAGTCCAGCAGGTCCGTTTCGTCAACGTCCGACTTGTTGCCCACGGAAATCATGGCGGAGAGGCCGATGCCTTCCACCTTGGTCTTTCCTATCATCGCGATTCCGATGGCGCCGCTCTGAGTGATGATGGCCACATTGCCGCTCTTCACGTCCGCGGGGCCAAACGTCGCGTTGAGCGACGCGGTGGCGGAATACATGCCGAATACATTGGGACCAACCACCCGGATGCCATGTTCCTTGGCGAATCGGGTGATCTTGCGCTCCTCAGCCACATTGCCGACCTCCGAGAAGCCGGAGGAGATGATGATGGCGAACTTGACGTCCTTCTTCGCGCATTCTTCCATGGCACCAAAGGCGACAGCGGCGGGCACCACGATGACCGCAACATCCACTGGCCCCTCGATGTCTTCCATGCGCTGGTAGACCGGCAACCCCAGCATCTCCCCGCCCCTTGGATTTATCGGATAGACCTTCTCCTTGAAGCCGCCCACCACGATGTTCTCCACCACCTTGTAGCCGATCTTGCCCGGCGAGTGGGATGCGCCGATGATGGCGATACCCCTGGGCTCGAAGAGATACTTCATGCTGGACTCGTTACCTTTCACGTTGTGGCACCTCTCTGAACAGCATCTTGAGTTCGTACACGTCCTCCGCAATGCGCTTCTCGAGGTCGAACCCCATCTTCTCGAACAGATGAAGCATGGGCTTGTTCTCTACCAGAACCTCGGCAGTGAAGCCCAGCAAACCATACCGTTTGGCGAGCAAAGTAAGATAGGATAGGAGTTCAGTCCCGATACCGTGGTTATGATACTCGTCCTTCACTGCGATTGCAACCTCTGCCGTATGTGTTGACTCGTCAATGCCGTACTGTCCGAGGCCGACGATCTCCTCGGTCTCATGGTGCTGTACCGACGCGAGGATGACGATTTCCCTCGTGTAGTCGATAATCACGAACTCCTGCAGACGCTCGTGCGGCATGTCCTTTCGTACGGACATGAACCGTCTGTACATGCTCTGGTCGGAGAGCGAATAGAAGAAGTCCTTCACAAGCGATTCATCGGATATCTTCACGGGGCGAAGGGCAACCTCGAGACCACCCAGCGTGGTGCGATGCGTCTCCATCTCCTCCGGATACTCACCGTGTCGCCCCGGAATGAAAGCCTGATCCTTGTAGATGAGGGTTCGTTTCTTCGCCTCCTGGATGAGCCAGGGCCGAAACTTGGGATGTGCGATAGAAATCAGATCCATCGCCCTCTCTCGGATGTTCTTGCCGTGCAGATACACGATTCCGTACTCTGTGACG
>Ga0307380_10011601_pt1 | contig 11020 bp, 6 predicted proteins | sample UN3MG_FD_202239 | JGI IMG/M metagenome (GOLD analysis project Ga0307380, IMG submission 202239) | Soil microbial communities from Risofladan, Vaasa, Finland - UN-3 | ecosystem: Environmental > Terrestrial > Soil > Coastal area > Acid sulfate soil | place: Finland: Risofladan, Vaasa | collected... | reverse complement strand
TCTGCTGTAACTCGTTTGTCTTCCATGACTTACCTTTCAAAAAAATAACAAAAACATCAAAATCTTTACCACTGTAAGTCATTGTAGAACATGCAGTTACATCGCGCCAGTAAAAAACCTCACACACCCGGATGCCCGGGAGGCCGGGATGATATGTGGCATTGCTGAAAAGCCGGTTTGCCGAATAAAAAGCAGCGCTCGCGGCGTACGAAAACTGTAGAGAAGAAATCGGTTCTTGGCACAAAGGCCTGGCTTCTTGCGTTCGTTCTCGCGGCACGGCGAGCTGAACCTGCCTGAATATTGTTGAAATTGAAACACGATTACGTTATTATAAGACTTGCAGCATGCAGGACTGCTTGAGTGAAGTGTACATGGGAAATCCCGGCTAAGGCAACCTGCTACCGAGTCCGGCCATGAATCGCAGCGCATGGTCTGGGAGCCAGAACAGACCAGTTTCTCAGGTCTTTCTTTGACGAGATCATCGTAGATTTCGGGATAATAAGTGTTACTAATTGTGAAGGTGCGGGATTTCTGTGGTTTTTCAGGAAGCTTGTGGAGGAAGGATGCAAAGCCAGTTTTGGAAACGCCGCCCTCAGCAAGCACAAATCGCAAGGTGAATGCGGAGTTTTCCGTGGCTGCCTACTGGGCGAAATCTGAGACCGGCGCAGCCGCGTTTGGACATGCCGATGCTTGCTGAAACAGCAGCATGTTTTGGTGCTCGGGCAAAGCATGGGCATGTTAATTTCTCTGCAGGAGGAATGTCATGTGCAAAAGGTTGATGTGTTTTTCTTCATTTATGTTGGTGCTGTGCCTGTTCCTGACAGGTGCAGCACATGCTGCGGATCCAGATCTTGTGGCTCATTGGCAGTTAGATGATGGCTCCGGAACGATCGCTATAGACTCAAGTGGTAACGGCAACGATGGGACCTTGTACGGTGACCCACAGTGGAGGCCTGGGCGCGTCGGCGGCGCCCTGGAATTTGATGGCAATGGCGATTATGTGGATTGCGGCAACGCGGAAATATTCAGTATCACCGATGCCTTTTCCCTGACCGTCTGGATCAATTGGCGAGCGGCCGGCGCCACATGGCAGACGGTTATTGCCAAAGGTAACAATGCCTGGAGGCTCGCCAGAGGCGGGGATACACAGACAATGGATTTTGGGTTCACCGACGGAGGAGTCCGAGGTTGGCTTGCTGTGAGAACTGCGAGCAATGTACCTTTTGGAGAATGGCATCATGTGACCGCTACTATTGATAAAATAGAAGGAGCGAAAATCTATTTGGATGGCGTCTTGGAAGGCGCTAATCCCGACACCGGTGGCATTACTGTTGGCAACCACCCTGTGCATCTCGGCGAGAATGCTCAGGCAACGAACCGTTTTTGGAATGGACTCATTGATGATGTCCAAATATATAGACGGGTGTTGTCACCGACCGAGATAAAGGAGCTAATTCAACCGCTGGTCAAGGCCAAGGATCCTGAACCGCCTAATGGTGCCGCCGCCATGACTGTGCAACTGCTTAGATGGACAGCAGGAGATACGGCCACGTGGCACAATGTGTACTTAGGTACAAGTCCGACACCGGGGGCCGCCGAGCTCGTGAGCGAGCGTCAAACAGACACTTTATATCAACTCACGGTCGGCTTGGTGTCGGGTACTACTTACTACTGGCGGATCGATGAGGTGGAGGCCGACGGTTCAACCATCCACACCGGCGACGTCTGGAGCTTCAAGGTGGCAGCCCATCCAGACTATGCGGACGTACTGGGGGCAAGGTTTATCCCCAGTCACTTCACTGCATGGGGTGAGCTTAATCTTTCTTCCGGCCGCAGTATCCATTTCGACACCTCACAGGTCACTTTTTCGATTGATGGCGGAGTTGCACAGAGCGGAGTCCTTGCTCAAACACGAAGGGCAACAGAGACCGCTGTCTTCTGCTTCACAAACATCACGATAGCCAATGGTGTCAGAGTTACCTTAACAGGTGATCGGCCTATAGCCATTCTTAGTCATGCTGATATGACTATCGGTGCCACTTTTGACGCCAGCGGTGGGAATGGAACAAACACTGCGGGCGGTCTGGGCCGGCTGGGCGGCGGAAGTGGCGGTACGGGCCAGATGGCAGGGACTGGCCCCACTGCCGGCGAAGGGCTCGGCGCCGGGGGCGTCCCACCGCAGCTATGGGCCTGGCACGGTGGCGGTGGTGGCGGCTACGGTGGGCCGGGAGGCATGGGTGGAACTGAAGCCGGTTTACCCAGCCCCGGCGGCCTCGGCTACAACACAACAGATGAATTGGAAATCCACCTGCTCGGCGGCAGCGGCGGTGGTGGCGGCTATCACTGGGGCGGTGCCGGGGCCAGCGGCGGCTGTGCCGGTGCCGGAGGCGGCGTTATTGAACTAACAGCAAGCGGCAATATTAACATCCTCTCGACCGGACGAATCTTCACTAACGGGGGCCGTGGGCCCGATGCCAACTGGTGTTCAGGTGGCGGTGGCGGCAGCGGGGGAATGGTCTTGCTCTGCGCAGAAGGGACCGTGAGTCTCGAACGTGGCTCACAGATTACTGCCAAAGGTGGTAACGGCGGCAGTTCTTATAGCGGCGCCGGCGGAGGCGGTGGAGGTGGCGGAGGCGGACAAGTCGCGGTTTACTACTATGCGGGCCTGACAAACAAGGGCCAGATAAGCGCGGCCGCCGGCAGCGGCGGAGTAGGTCCCAGCGCAAATGGCGAGGATGGATATGATGGCAGGATCATCGTGAGGCAGCTTGGCGCTACTCTCAGCGCACCTGCCGAATTACAATTCGGCAAGGTTGAGCGTGGCGACGCCATATCATTGGAATTTTGCCTTGAGAACTTCGATCTTCTACCGGTTGAGGTTGCCTCTATAGCAGTTGGTGGCCGGGATAATGAATATTTCGAGGTAATTTCTCCAATTGGGGCATTTACCGTTGAGCCGGGAGAACCGAACAGGGTCCCGGTCATCGTAAGATTCAATCCCGACCAGGGGCGAGAATACGAAGCCAGGCTGGATATTAACAGCAGCAACAGCCAAAACATGGTCAGACTTCTCGCCGAGTGCATAGCAGGGATCATCCGCCCTGTCGTACATTACAAAATGGATGATGACAACGAACTGACGAAAATCACGGACTCTTCAGGCAGCAGCTTTCACGGGCAGCGGGCGAATATGCGCGCTTGCCATTGGGTTGACGGCAGGTTCAGTGCCGGACAGGCATTGGATTTCGATGGATTTGATGATTATATAAGCATTCCAGCTATGTATCCAACGAGCGCCGTTACGATTGCAATGTGGGTTAAGCCCGATGAGCTCACAGACCGCAGCTACAGTTCACTCTATAGCTGTAACGGCTGGGAGAGCGGCGATATCTCGCTCCGATTCAAGGACGACGGTACGCTCGAATTCGCCGTATGCGGCAACGCCGGCGGAAACGTCTCCGCAGAAGTGGCCAACAGTATTTACGACCGTTTTGAGGAGCACGCCGGGGCCCATCTTATGGACGCATACAGGGGCTACTGGATTCACCTGGCCGTCGTGTATGATTCGACGGCTGGCACAGCCGATTTTTACGTTAACGGACAGCCAAACGTCCACCGCACTTTTTCAACTGCCCTGCCGGCGAGCTTTGCATGTGGGCAAATTGGCGGGTGGGACGGCGGCGGCATGAATTTCGATGGAATCATTGACGAGTTTTGCATTTATGACTATGCGCTGACCCGTGAGCAGGTGGAAGAATCAGCCAAATTCGAACGTGAGCTTTGGGCCGTCAGGGATATTCACGATTGGGAAAGTCCCTCAACCGTAATCTACGTTGACTGCCTGGCCGGCAATGACACCAACCCAGGCACGCAAGAAGAACCGGTTGCCACTATTGGCAAAGCCCTTGAACTGATTCCGGGGCCAGGTATGAGGGTCTTGGTATATCCGGGCACCTACCGCGAAGCGAACCTGAAGCTCACTAAGTCCGGCACCAGGTTTGAGCCCATCATTATCGAGGCACACGAGCCGGGCACAGTGATTATAAGCGGCTCGGAAATCTGGACCGGCTGGCAAGACATGGGTGGCTCAAAATACACTCACTCCTGGCCGTACGATTGGGGGGACAATACATGGGGCTGGGATTATCCTGAGGGTGTTCCCAACATTAGCAGACGCCGAGAGATGGTCTTTGTCGATGGCGAACTTTACACCCAGACCTCTCAACCGGCGGGCGCTCCCGCCAAGACGTACTGCGTTGACGAAGCTAATGATAAGTTGTATCTATTCCTGCCCGTCGGTCAGAGCCCTGCCGTTCACATGATCGACGTGGTTACAGGTGACGTGCTGTTTAACTGCGGGAGGGACTACTACACGCTGCGCGGGCTGGTCTTCCAGCACGCCAATGTTGCGGTATGGGCGGGGGGCTCACACATATTGATCGAGGATTGCTCCTTCAACTACTGCAACAGTCAAGGGATATACTTAGGATGGGGTGGCTCAGAGGATATTGTCATGCGAAGATGCGCCGGCAATCACAACGGCCTCCGGAGTTTCTACCCCGACCGGCCCATCTTTGATGTGCTGATAGAAGATTGCATCACTAATTATAATAATTGGCGCTTATACTGGGGAGGCGATATAGGTGCGATGAGTATGAAGGCTATGTATGCCAGGCATATGGTTGTCCGGCGCCACGAGGCTGTGAGTAATCTGGCCAAGGGCCTGTGGTTTGACTGCGACAACAGAAATATTGTTGTCGAGGATTGCCTGATGGCCAATAACCTTACTGACGGCATCTGGTCGGAGATTAATCCTGACGGCGTGGTAATTCGCGATTGCATTATCGCTCATAACCAGTTTACAGGCTTGGTCATTGCCAACAGTGAGCACCTGATTATCGAAGACAACAAGATTTTCGGCAACAACTGGCAACAGCTTGGTATGTGGGAGCCGGACGAGTACAGGGATATTGCGGACGAGTTCACGGACCTCGTCACCCATAATCTGGTTTTGAGAAACAACTGGATAATGGGAGAAACTTCATCCGAGAAACTTCTCGGTTGGGAGGGATGGTCGGGGCTTTACTCGACGATGGATTCGCGAAACAACAAATGGTATCGGCCGGGTACGAAAAACGGTTTCTACGTTGGTGGGTCCAACAAAACCTGGACACAGTGGCGGGTACTCGTGCCGCAGGATACCACATCGGTATATCTTGATTCGGCCCCCGATTTGAGACCTCCGACGCCGGATCCACTCGGTTGGCAGACCGAGCCGATGGCGAGCAGCAATACCTCCATTACAATGACGGCCATGACGGCCGCAACGGCGACGGATGCCGGCGGCGTGGAGTATTACTTCTGCAACCTGACGGACCGCAAGCACGATAGCGGCTGGCAGAGGGAGCCGACATATAACGACACCGGCCTTGCTCCAGGCAGGAAATATTTCTACAGGGCCCGTGCCCGTGATACTTCGGGGCAGCGGAATAAAACCTGGTGGTCGGCCCCGGCCTGTGCGATGTCCCGTGGTGCTGCCGCAAACGAACTTCGTTGATGGCGTTGTGCACCTCGTGCGGCTCAGGATGTGCGCTACTGAGAAAGCGGATGAGACGCTCTCAAGTCAGAGCTCAGCCTCAATTCAATTCGTCCGCATCGTGGGCCATCAGCTCGTTGAAATAGGCCGGGACCCTGGTTTCAAAGGTCATCTGCCTGCCGCTAATGGGATGTTTGAACGAAATCGATTTGGCATGAAGCGCGAGGCGCTTTCGCACGTCCCCGGGCCTTCCATATTTTCTATCGCCCGCAATCGGATGTCCCCTGTCGGCCAAATGCACCCGTATCTGATTCTTTCTGCCGGTCAAAAGACTGACCTCCAACAAGCTGAAGTGCCTGGTCTCCTTGAGCACCTTGTACGCGGTATGGGCAAGCTTGCCCTTGGTAGCATCGGTTGTGGAATAGACGACGTAAGCCTTGTTCTCGGCCAGGTACGAGGTAATCGTGTCCTGTTTTTTGGCCGGCCTGCCATGGACCACCGCGAGGTATTTCTTTGCCGTGTCTTTCCACTGGGCCTGCAAACACAGCTTGACTTCTTCGCTTTTGGCAAAGATGAGTACGCCGGACGTCCACTGGTCCAGCCTGTGAACGGTGAAGACCCGGTTTCGCGACTTCAGGCAGCCCTTGCGAACATAATCGGTCAGAATGTAGTGAGCCGTTTTCAGTTTGTTCGTCCGCGTCCCCACCGTCAACAGCCCGGCCGGTTTATCAACCACCAGGATATTCTTGTCTTCGTAGAGTATCTCCAATCCTCTCGGCAGTCGCCTGTAAATCGGGCGTTTTTTTCCGGGCATACTGAGTACGATACTTTCAACTATTCGAAGTTTGCCAAATGTTTCCCTTCCAATTATACTTCATAAGCAGTAAAAGGGATACTCGTTGCAGCAATCAAGGAGAAGACATGGCGCGTGAGAATCTCAACGTTTTCAAGAAGCCTCAATTGGCCAACAGTCGATTACTGCTCGGTTTCTCAGGCTGGATGGACGGCGGGGAGGTCTCCACCGGGACCGTCAAGTGCCTGATCGACAAGGTCGGCGCCCAGAGATTTGCCGAGATCGAGCCCACGGGGTTCTATATCCACAGTTTCCCCGGCTCGATGGAAGTGAACGCCCTGTTCAGGCCGCACACGAAAATAAACGACGGCCTCATTGAGTCCTATGAAATCCCGGCGAACACCTTTTTCTGCAGCGAACAAAGCAATCTGATACTGTTCCTGGGCAAAGAACCCAATCTGTGCTGGGAAGAATACGCCGAATGTGTATTCTGGATGTGTGAAGAATTCGACGTAAAAACGATTTACTTCATCGGCAGCGTCGCCGGCCTCGTTCCCCACACGCGGGAGCCGAGGCTCTTCTGCTCGGTTTCGCATGCTGCGCTGCGGGATACGTTCCAGCACTACGGCGTGAAGTTCACCAACTACGAGGGCCCCGCCAGCATCGTCACTCATCTGACCGCCAAGTGTCCCGCACACGCCGTGAGCATGGTCAACCTCGTGGCCACGATTCCGGCCTACGTGCAAGGCAAAAATCCAAAATGTATCGAAGCCGTGACAAGACGGTTGGCGGGCATGTTGGACCTGGAGATAGACCTCGACGACCTCGGGGCAATCAGCGATGAATTTGAGAAGAAGCTCAATGACGTCGTGCAGGAGCAGCCCGAGCTGGAAGCCAATATCCGCAAGCTGGAAGAGGATTACGACAACGAAATTTTCAACAACGAGATGGGTGATTTGAAAAAATGGCTGGAGCAGCAGGGAATCAGAACAGATTGACGGTCGCTGCGATGCTTTAGCAACACCGCACGGACACCCCAATGCTGCCGGGGGCCGTGCAAAGCAGCGCAGCCCCAGACCAGCATATGTCCTAATGCTAATGCAGAATGCTCTTACGGAGCACTTCTCGGGCGATACAGCCGGATGTCATCGAAGTACATCTGGCCGGTGCCGCCGGGCAAGGTTGTATTGCCGCGGGTGCCAAAGCCGATCGCGATCCGGTCCACGTCGGCCAGGTTCACGCCCAGGTCCGCGAACGTCTGAAGCGGAATCACCCAGTTCGTCCAGCCGGCGTTCGTGGTTACGTTCACGTCGCCATAGTAGGCCACCGCCGGTGCGCCGGTCCGGCCGGCCAGCGCTATGTACAGCCGCTCGGGAGCATTGGCCGAACCGCCCCGGGACCAAAGCGACAACGTCGTGACGCCCTGCGCCGTCCAGTCACGTGGGGAAACCAGCGTCAGGGTCGCTTCAGAGCTCTTCAGGTTGGTGTCGTAGGCATACGGCATCGATTGCTCGCCGCCGTGAACGACCGTCTGCTCGGCATAAGGAGGCAGATCATTGCCTACAATCGCTCCGTTGGTCGTGCTGTTAAAGCCATCCAGCCACTTGTCGAATATCCTGTTGTTGCCGGGGTCGGGTGGTTCCAGGTCATTGTAGGACTCGAAGTCATCCACGAGAAGATAGTCCCCCGTCGTGAAACTCCAGAGAGGCCCCTTGGACGGACTACTGGCGTTATCGACTTCATCTACCCGCCAGTAGTACATGCCATTCCACGCCAGCAACCCGGGGTCGTAGCTCTCCGCGCCGAGGGCCCTGGTGCCTTTGTACTCGGGCGAAGCCATATCGGCCCTGCGCACGGCCTCTTTATCCGTGCCCAAATAGACCCGATGGGAAGCGGCGTTGTCCGACGGCGTCCAGGCCAGAATCGCGTTCATCTCCGCGCCGGCGGCCCCGTTCGAGGGATGCGGGTTGCCGACCGCCCCGGGCGTCGTAAAGCTCCAAACCTGGCCCTTATGCGTGGCGGGCGGATCACTTTCATCGACCCGCCAGTAATAGACCTTTGCCGACTTCAGCGGGCCGGGATTGTAGGTCGGCGTTGCCGCCATGGTTCCCGCCGTCGCGCTGTTCACATCGTCAAAGTCATCCCCGAAATAGACGGTGTGGAATTTCGCGTCGAAGCCTGCGGTCCAGGTGAGCTTGGCGTTCAGATCGACAAATTCGGCGCCGTCCGTCGGGTTCGGATTGTACGCCGTTCTGGGCGGAATCGAGAAGCTCCAGACGGGCCCTTTCCAGGGGCTGTTGGGGTCTGCGTCATTGACCTCGTCGATCCGCCAGTAATAGGTCGTGCCCGGAACAAGACCGTCAGGATAGGGGTATCCGGGGAAACCCACCAGCAGAGACATTGTGGCCTGGCTGCCTCGAAACGTCTCCGGCGCGCCGTTGTTCACATCGTCGAAATCCTCACCCAGATAGACATCATGCGTGGCCGCGGCGGGGCTTGGCTTCCACTTGAGCTCGGCCCACCTGTTTGGGTGCAGGGCGCCGTCCTCAGGGTTGGGACCGTAGGCGTACAGCCAGGGTTCACCTTCCATGGCACCCAGGATTTCGATCTCCGACAAGGCATGGTCGTAAATCCTGACATCGTCGATTGCGCCAATCCAGTCGCACCCCCAGCCGTCCGAGCCGATGAGGACAGGAGTACTGCTGCTGGTAATTGCGCCCATTGGGGTCGAATCGGTCTGCTCTCCATTGAGGTAGCATTTCAGCGTCGTGCCGTCATGCGAGCACGCGATATGGCACCACTCGTCGCGCTCCAGCTTCCTGCCGACGTAAGCCCATGTCCTGGGCGTCGTGTTGAACTGGAATCCCATGTAGGGTTGAGGGCTGCCCCACCCATAGCGAACCTGGTAGCTGAAACTGGGGCTCATCCCACTCATCGCCTTGGCCATCGGTGCCGTTCTTGTGGCCTTTCCCTCCGGGTCATCGGCGCCAGGTCTTATCCAGAGGGCTATGGAGATCGGACCGGTGATGTCCAGGCTGGCGGCATTGCCGCAATTGATCACGTCCGCGACACCCCCGACAACGCCTAAGCCGTGGAACTCCAGGGCACCGCCGTTGACGCCGGCAATCCACGTGGGATTGTTGACAAACGTACCATCGTTGCCATTGCCGCTCGAATCGGCAGCGGTTGTGCCGGAACCTTCATCGAGCTTCCAGTGGCCCACAAGCCCCGCGGACACATTCGCAGCAATGATCAGCACCGCGCCAGAAGAAATCAGAAAAACCAGTTTCCTACACATAACAATCCTCCTTCAGAAACAGGGTTGAAACATAAACGATCAACAGCACTATCTAATTTGGGTTACACTCAATCCACGTCTGAACAGGATGCTACTTGCGATCTGATACAACTTCACTCGTAATGGTCCTCCATACGTTGTCTGCGGCCCGTACAGCCTATATATAACAAATCTCCCAGCTTCCTGTCAAGGGAAATCCTCCGGCCGTGCTCAACCGGTCCGGTTTTGGGAGACGCCTTTGCCTGTTACACCCTGCGGGCTGCCGCTTGCGGAGCGGTATCTTCGGAGAGTGCGAAAACAATCTCGATGCCCGCGCGGGCATTTGACAAAGAGCCCGAAATAGACGATAATAAAGTATTGACGCTGGAATCTGTGGCCTGGGAGCGAAAACGAATGCGGTTGGTCGTCAGAAAATCGGGTCAGATGGTGAACGAGTTGCGGTTCGGCCGGGGACCCATCTATATCGGCCGGCACGCACACAGTCAGGTTCTTCTGCCCGACCGGGCCGTATCGAGACAGCACGCGGCGATCTTCTCCTCGCAGGAAGGCAAATGGATGGTGCAGGATCTCGATTCGGCCAACAAGACGTATCTGAACGACAAGGCAATCCACAGGGCCGAAATCGAGACCGGCGATTGCATTCGCATCGGCGATTTCGACATCGAGGTCGATCTCGAAGCCAGCGCCGAGGCAGAGATCGATTTGGAAGACACGCTCGTGCCGAGTACCCGCCAATCGGTCCCGGTGCTGGAGGCGCCCCGTCGTGAGATTATCGTAAGACGGCCGGATGCCGAGCCCGGACCTGATATCAGGCTGCCGGCCCGGCGCATAAAGGATTTCCTGCAAGGTACCGAGGCGATCTGCAAATCGAACGGTCCCGACGAAGTTGTTCAAACGTTGTTGACCGTTATGCTGAGGGATTTCCGCGCGTATCATGGCTGGTGCGCTTTGCGAAACGTGGCCGAAGGGCCTATGACCTGTCACGCAGGCAAGAGCCGGGACGGTCGCGCCGTGGAGCTGAGTGATATCAAGCTCCGCGAGAGGATCGCACAGGCGATTGAGAAAAAGGAGTTCCTGCTGATTCCACGGGTTTCATCGGCAACCGACGAGATCAAAGTACGCTCTGCACTGATTGCCCCGATCATCGACCCTTCCGGCTGTTTCGGCGTCTTGTACGTCGATAACGCGATGGACCACGAACACTACAGCCTCAGCGACCTCGATTACCTGATGCTGCTGGCCATCCACACCGCCGCCATCGTCGAGAACTTCTGATGCTTATCTTACTTCCCGACGATAAGGCCGCCGATCCCGCAGAGATTCGTACGAAAGGAGGGCAGGCCCTTTCAGGAATTCAGTGTTTTGTAAATGGTGAACACGCCGAGCGAGATTG
>Ga0307380_10011600_pt1 | contig 11020 bp, 10 predicted proteins | sample UN3MG_FD_202239 | JGI IMG/M metagenome (GOLD analysis project Ga0307380, IMG submission 202239) | Soil microbial communities from Risofladan, Vaasa, Finland - UN-3 | ecosystem: Environmental > Terrestrial > Soil > Coastal area > Acid sulfate soil | place: Finland: Risofladan, Vaasa | collected... | reverse complement strand
GATATCCACCAGGAAGATGACGGGTGGGCCGGTGGCCTCTTTCATGGTCAGGTTCCGATTCGGCGCGCGGGACGCGAGGGCGTTGTCATTCGCCATTTTTTTCTCCCGCGGATAATACCCTAACATTACCCTAACGTCCAGGGGAAAATCGGCTTTTTTGTTCGGCAAATCCATGTTTTTTGTCGGGGCGGACGTTCCTTACAACCGGTTGGGGTCGGCTTGATTTCGGGCCGGATATGTGCTACACTTGGGATGAAGAGGAGTTCCAGTCAGCCGTGGGGGCGACTGGCTTCGACGGGGTCTTAGAGGGCTTGGAGTTGCGCGAAGAGGTTGTCGGCCACCTCTTAAAACTGCCGGCAAACCACAAATGCCAATCCTAACATGGCAATGGCTGCCTAAAAACGGGTAGTCACGTCCTCTCGGGTTCGCCCGTGGGTTCGGGAAGGACGTCACAACGCGGGCTGGTCGGCCAGTCGGCCGGGTGCGACGCCGGCGAGACCTCTAGTCCCGGCTGGGTCCATGCGTAGCCTGTCGGTCGGCGCCGCGAGGACTGAGACCTGAAAAGATCGACTACTCGCGTAGACGCTTCAGGTCACAGGCATCCGGACGTGGGTTCGATTCCCACCGCCTCCACCATTTCTTTGCGCCCCAATGCGCTTTTGGTGGCGTCAGGCAGGTTCCTGTGTGCCCCCATGTGCCCGGAAACGACAGGGCGCACCGTACTTTTCGTCAATACTCTCTGGCCGCCCGAACCGACCGGCCTGTCATACGTGCCCGTCTTCTTGGCCGTCGCCTTCTCGGCGAGGACCTCATCGCTCGACTCTCTAGTGCCGTCGCCATCGGTGTCTTCGACGACCTTGACGAGGCGGTTCGAAGGGTGGCGGGTGTAGAAGGGATGCCTGGTGTTCGTGCCGGCCGGCGACGTGGCGCGAGGGCGGAATCGAAACTTCACGTCAAGTTTTCTCTTGAATTCCTTTCGAGGGACGGTTACATAGTTGCTGTGCAAGGACAGGGGGAAAGGATAGGCTCATGGCGAAGAAGAGTAGAGCGGACCTGCGGGATTGGGCTCAGGGCTTCGGGTTGCTGTCGGACGCCACGCGTCTGGGCGTTCTGTCGCTTCTTGCGAAGGGCCCGCAGAACGTGACGGCGTTGTGCAAGTCGCTTGGGCTGAAACAGCCCACGGTCAGCCATCACCTGGGGCTGCTCCGGATGGGTCGGCTTGTCATCAACACGCGCAAAGGCAAGGCTGTCGAGTATTCGACCGACAAGGCCGTCCTGAAGCAGTTGGCTTCGGCGGTCTCGCAACTGACGCCGAAGTAGGTCGGTGCGGCAAGCCTGAGCGGTGTCGTGTGGTGCCTGACGGACGCTACCTGTGCACCTCGGCGGTCCATGGTCGGACCGCCTTCTTTGGGGCACGCCGAGGTAACCGGGCGGCGGTGCTGCAACGGCAGCGTGCGTTTCCGTCCCAGCGACGGTTGAACGCGGCGGGTGTGGAGACCCCGCCGCGCGGTTTGCGTACGCCTTCGGTGCCTCGCCACATCGCGACCTGAGAACGCCCTCTACGCCCGGGAAATACCTGCGCCCGGGGTGCGTCGCTCCCACGACGTTATGCGCAGCAAGCGGTGCCGTTCGTACAATCTGTGACGGAATGGCTAGAGCAGTTAACGCTTGCCTGTAGCACTTTGCGCGGCGGGCAATCCTGCCCGCCGCGCGACGGAGGTGCCGCGGTGGGCAGGATTGCCCACCGCGCGAGGATCCGCTGCATTCAATCGTGAACTGCTCTAAAGGGGGGAAAAGGAGCCCGTCCGTGAGGTGTTTTCCGGCAACCGGTGACCGCGAACGGTTTGTCCTGCCGGTGCTGTGCGTGACGCTTGCGACGGCCCTGGTGTTGACGGCGCCGGCGGCGGGGCTGTGTGCCGATCAGATCCGGACCAAGGGCGGGACGACGTACGAAGGCTCGGTGGTGCGTGAAGAGGGCGGTCAGGTCGTCATCGAGACCTCCAAGGGCACGATCCGGCTCTCGCGTGACGACATTGCCGCCATCCAGGCGCTGGAGAAGCAGAAGGACTGGCCGAAGCGCCCTCCGGATGCCCTCAAGATCACGGCGGCCGTCGTAACGCCGGACAAGGCCCAGGAGGCCTTGGCGCAGGCGCGTGAGGCCGTGAAGGCCGGCAAGTGGGTGAAGGCGGGTGGCCTGCTCGAAGGGCTGGCCGAGTTGAAGGGCGACGTTCTCAGCGCCGACGACCGGCGCGGTATCACCTCGAGCCTGGCCACGTGCTACCTGCAGATCGACGATGCGCGCGGTGCGGCGCGGAGTTTCGGTCGCCGGGCCATGGTGGCGAAGGATGACGCCCAGCGCCGCCGCATCCTCGCCGCTGCCGAGGTGCTCGATACGTCGAAGAGCACGCGCATCGGCGACCAGACGGTGCGCACGTACAAGGACGCGATCCCGGCGGCCGTCAAGTGGAAGGTGGACCAGATCGTCCGGACGGCCAGAAAAATGACGGGCGAGGCGCGGCTGGTGACGGTGAAGGCGCGGCTCGACCGGACGGCCCAGGGGGCGCTGGAGAAACTCAAGGAGGCCGACCTCTACGAGCCGGGCACGAGCGGCCGCGAGCGATCGAGCGTCCTGCGGCCGCTGGTTGAGAACGTCATGGAGGGGGCGCGGAAGGCCGTCAGCACCTGCAAGAGTGAACGGGAGTGGTTCGACGCGAACCGGTGGCGGAGCATGTCGGATAAAGCGACCGTCAAGCCGTGGGCGCAGCGTGTGGCAGCGTACCTGGCGCTGCGTCAGGGGGCCGAGGAGGGGGTGACGAACCTGAAGGCCTTCGCGTCGCGCTTTGACCTCGGCGGCCTCTACAACGACGGCGAGGCCAAACGGTTGCTCGATCAACTCGAGGACCTGAAGTACTACCCGGCGCGCGGCGGCAGGCAGATCAAGATCCTGCCTCGCCGGACGGGCGGCGCGATCAAGCAGTAGGCCCGGCCGCGTGTGACCGTCACGGGCGGGCAAGCCGTCGCCCTGCGGGCTATGGCGTGGCAAGCAAGCCGCCCGTGGCACCCGGTGCGACCGCAAGGGCCCTTCCCGCGGATCATATCTTTGCGTAGCACGTCTTGAGGTAATCGCGCGCCTTGGCCAATGCCGCGGACATCGCATCGGGCTCCGGCTCGTGGTGCATGAACGGGTTGACGTACCAGGCGTAGCCGGCCTTGGCGAGGGCGGCTATCCAGGGCGTGAAATCGGTGGGCCCGTGTCCGGGTAGTTGCCCGGTGCCCTTGGCCCGCTGCCAGGCGTAGAAGAACAGGAGTTGCTTGCCGGCCACGGCGATAACGTCCTCGACCGTCGCCTTGCCGCCCTGGAGGTGGTACGGGGCCATGGCGATGCCGAGGCGCGGGCTGGTGTTGATCTCGACGAAGGCCTTGAACGAATCGGCGGCATTGAGCAGCGCGCCGCCGTGGTTCTCGATGGCGATGTACGAGTTGTGTTTCTCGGCGAGTTCGAGGTCGGGCTTGAGGCTCTCGATGAAGGCCTTCATGCGGGCGGTGAGTTCCTCGGGCTTGGCGGCACCGGCGCTGCCGCGCACCGCCACGCCTCCGCCCATCTTGCCGAGCAGTTCGGCGTACTTGCGGTACCCGCCGCGATAGACCGAGAAGGCGTAGAGTTTGAGGTTGTTCGCATCGAGGATCTTGCGGAGTCCGTCTGGGCCGAGGCGCGCGAGGACGTCGTCCAGGTGCGGGCACCCGGCATGGGCTGACCAGATGTCGATGGCCTCGAACCCGAGGGCGGCGATGCGTTTGCACGCCTCCTCGATGGGCAGTTTCGAAAACTGGATGGAGGAGGTGGAGAGGCGCATCGTCCAGCGCTCCTTTTCCTTGGCCGCTGCTGTCCGCGATACCAGTCCTGCTGCCGTCATCCCGGCCGCCGTTGCGGCGGTGCGGTGCAGGAACTGCCGCCGAGTCAGATCGTTGCCTTGCTGCATGACGTTTCCTTTCTCTCAGATTCAGGGCCTTCGCGGCTGACCTTAAGCGTCCGGCTCGCGCGCCGCTTACCTGTCGGCCGGTCGCGTCGGCCTGCGGCCGACGGCTAAACACGGTGCGGCCGAGCGGCCCGAACGAATCTCACTGCGCCTTCACGTCGTAACAGAAGAGCAGGTCGGAGTGGCGGATGTAGAGCCGCCCGCCGCACACCACCGGGTGGGCCCAACTCGGGCCGCGCCCGCCCTTGGGAATGCTGAACCGGCTGACGATGTTGAAGCCGCCTGGCGACGCCTTGACCAGGGCCACCCCGCGGTTGTGGTTCAGGGCGTACAGCATACCGTCGGCCCAGGTGAACGAGGCCCGGCCGATCCCGGCGTCGGCGCAGGTTCGCTTGCCGGTTGCGAACTCCAGGCACATCCACGGTCCCGGCTTGGCCGACATGGCCGAGCCGTAGAGGTGGCCCTCGATCAGGATGACGCCGCCGTGCTGGTTGTCCAGGTCGTCGGTGGCCCAGACCTTCTCGACCGTACACGCCTCGCCGCTGACGTTCAACTTGTAGAGCCGGGCCCCGGTCGTCCGGGTGGTCCAGAAGACGTGGCCGTCGTGGTAGATGGGCGACGTGATGTTCTCGTCGAAGGGCGTGACGTGGTCGACCTTCCAGAGCAGGCGTCCGTCCGCGGCGCTTACGCCGACGACGGAGGTGGCCATGAGCGTGGCGATCTGACGCAGGCCCTCGTGCTCGAACAGGATGGGGGAGCAGTAGCCCGGCTTGTCGCCGATGCCGGTGCAGGTCCAGACGGTCTTGCCTGTGTCCTTGTCGAGGGCGGCAAGGCCGATTTCCTTGCCGCCCGGTGTGCAGATGATGTTGTCGCCGTCGATGAGCAACGACTCGGCGAGCGCCCACTGGATGTTGCGGCCGTTGAATTGCTCCAGGATGTTGACGTGCCAGACCTGCTTGCCCGTCTTGGCGTCGAGGCAGACGATGTTGCCGTCGGCGTTTTCGTGATACAGGCGGCCGCCGTCGATGGTGGGCGTCGCGCGCGTGCCGGGCTTGTCGCGCTCGTAGGCGGGGCCGTTCGCGACGCGCCACAGCACCTTGCCGTCCAATGCGAGAGCCGTGATGACCGTGTCGTCGCCCACGTTGCCGGTGGTGTAAATCAGGCCGTCGGCCACCGCGACGGTTGAGAATCCGTGTCCCAGGCCGGAAACCGTCCAGAGCAGTTTCGGCCCGCCTTCGGGCCACGTCTTCAAGAGGCCCGTCTCGGTGGAGATGTTATCGCGCCGCGGTCCGTGGAACTGGGGCCAATCGGCGGGCGGCTGTCCCCCGGCCAGGGGCTGCGCGCAAAGGGTGGTCACCATCATCGCGCCGAAAAGAACCGTGAGTCGGCGCATCGCAGCGGCGTTCACCATGGCACGACTCCAGTGTTTCATCAACCACAACCGACGGCGGCGGTCACGGCTTCTTCGGTTTCTTCTTCGGTCGAGATGGCTTGGGCGGCGGCTTGACGGCGGCCGGAAAACCGTCGGCACGAAGACGGCGGCCCACCTCGCGCAGCGTCGCGACGTCAGCCGGATGGATCGACCCGTCGCCCAGGGGTCCCGTGTTGGCGAGCAGGTTGGCGGGCGTATGCGCCGCCCACGCCAGCCGCTGCATCAGGTCGTCGGCCGTCAGGTGCTCGGCCCCTTCGACGTAGCCCCAGCCGCCCTTCTGCAAGGTCGTGCAGATTTCCATCGGCTTGTTGCCCGGCTTGGGCACGGCGTAGTGCTCGGGCGCGTAGAAGTCCTCGGTATCGAGCAGCCCCTGCTTGTACGAGACGAGGACCTGCGGCTGGAGACTGCGGATGTGGTCGTACAGGGCTTGGCACTTGAACTTGCCGGGGTCGTTGTTCTCCGGGACGGCGATGCCGTCGAGCCAGATGCCCGCGATGGGACCATAGCCGGTCAGGAGTTCGGTGATCTGGGCCTGCATGAAGTCGAGGTACTTCTGGAGGTCGTGGTCTTTGCCGCGCGCGTACTCGGGCTGCGGCTCGTCGTACTTCGGCCGTGCCGAGCCGCGTGGAAACTCGTCGTTGTTCGGGGCGTGCGGATGGCGCCAGTCGCGGCCGTGGGAGTAGTAGCAGAAGAAGCCGAGGCCCTTCTTGGCGCACTGCTCAGCCATCTCGCCCACGAGGTCGCGTTTCGCAGGAGAGTTGACGGAACTGAAGTCGCTCTGCTTCGTGTCCCACAGGCAGAAACTGTCGTGGTGCCGCGTGACGAGGTTGACGTACGTCATCTCGGCCTCGGCGGCCAGGTCGGTAATGACGTCGGCGTCGAACTTCTTGGCCGTGAAGCGGTCCTTCAGTCTGGCGTACTCGGCCACGGGGATCTTCTCACGCAACTGGACCCATTCGTGCCGGCCCAGGAGCGAGTACAGGCCGTAGTGGATGAACAGGCCGAAACGCGCCGCCCGGAACCATTCGATGGCCGCAGCGCGGGGGTCGGTGGCGTACGCCATGGCGTGATCCTTCAAGTACGACGGGACGGTCTTGCGTGCGGCGCCACGGCAGCCCGGCGGAAGGGCAAGGAGGGCGGCGCCGGACGAGAGCGCTGCCACGCTCCGCAGAAACTGCCGGCGGGTCTGTTCAGCCATCCCGGGTTTCCTCCGGCGATCGACGTCGCGGTTGCACCTTAGACGAGCGGCGGCGGGATTTCAAGCCTGCACGCGCCAACCATCTTGCGCATAGGCCGAAGGTTGAAAGGCGGCGGCGCCGACCCTATAATCGCCTCGCAAGCGATGCCCCCGGGGAACCGTATGACCCGCAAGCCCGACATCCTGGACCGCGAGGAGATCTTCAGCGGCCGCAAGGTGGCCCTCGAGGTCCACCATATCCGCGATGCCGGCGGCCGCGAGACCACCCGCGAAGTCGTCCGCCATCCGGGCAGCGTGGCGATTCTCGCCTTCCCGGAGCCGGGCGTACTCCTGCTTGAGAGCATCTGGCGCTACGCCGCCGAGCGGACGCTGCTCGAGATCCCCGCCGGCACCCTCGACCCTGACGAGAAGGGGGCCGCCTGCGCCGCCAGGGAACTCGCCGAGGAAACCGGGTACCGGGCCGGCAGCCTGGAGCCGCTCATCACGATTCACACGAGCCCCGGCATCCTGACGGAGCAGTTGACGCTCTTCCTGGCCACCGACCTTGAAGAAGGTGAGCCTCGGCGCGAGGCGGGCGAGCAGATTGAGAACGTCCTCGTCCCCTTCGACGAGGCGATGGCCATGGTCGCCGACGGGCGGATCACCGACGGCAAGACCGTCCTGGCGATTCTTTTCTGGAACGCACGCGAGCACGAGGCGCCCGGCGCCGGGAAAGGAAACGCCTGATGGCCTGGCACAGCACCTGGAACGACCCTCCGGAGCGGAAGCGAGGCTGGCTGGTGGATCGAGGCGGGTTCTTTCCGCCCGGCGTCAAAATCGTCCTCCTGGTGACGATCGGCGTGTACGTGGTTGACGTGTTGACGCGCGGTCGGCTGACCCAGATCGGCGCCCTGTCGGTCCGCAGCCTGATGACGCTTCAGATGTGGCGGCTGTTCACGTACATGTTCCTGCATTCGCTGGGTGGCATCGCCCACATCGGCTGGAACATGTTCATCTTCGTCATGCTGGGCCACACGCTGGAACGCCAGTTGGGTTCAAGGCAGTTCCTGTGGCTGTACTTTCTGAGCGGCATCCTGGGCGGGCTGTTCGAGGTGACCTTCAACGTCCTGATGCACATGCAGTACGGCTCGTTCATGACTCGCCAGGGCCCGATGACGTTCCTGGACATTCCGGCGGTGGGCGCGTCGGCGGGGGTGGCGGGCGTGCTGGTCGCCTTCGCCTGCAGGAACCCGCGGGCGGTGTTCCTGCTGTTCTTCTTCCTGCCGATCCAGGCCCGGTGGCTGGCCCTGATTTACTGTCTGGCCGAGACGCGACACATCTTCGTCGGCCTGCGCTACGGCTGGGTGGACGGCGTGGCCCACGCGGCGCACTTCGGCGGCATGGTCCTCGGATTCGTCTGGATAAAGTGGGGCACGCGCATCGTTGCCAGGATGCCGCGCGGCGCCCGGCGCCCGCGCCCGGGGTCCTTCGAACGCAACCGCGAACGCGAAAAGGCCGAACTCGACCGCATCCTGAAGAAGGTGCACGAGCGCGGTGTAGACAGCCTGACCCTGCGCGAGAAGATGTTCCTTCAGGACGTAGGCAACAAGTACCGCGATTAGACTTGGCGCCGTTTGGCGTTAGCCGCCGGGCTTGTCGAAGACCCGCCGAAGCGGTCCGCTGTTCCGCGAAGGCGGGCCCGGCGCGTTCTAAGCCGCATGTGTCGCAGGTCGAGGAGGCGCCGTGCCATGGCCCACATTTCGGTTCGCCTGACCAGCATCGTGGCCACCCTCGGGCCCAGTGCGTCGGACGAGGCCGTCCTGCGCCGGCTGATCGAGGCCGGCATGGACGTGGCCCGCCTGAATTTCGCGTACGGTACCCACGAGACGCACAGCGACCTTCTCGCGCGGCTGCGTGGCACGGCCGAGGCATGCGGCAAGTTCGTGGCGGTGCTCCAGGACCTGGCCGGGCCGAAACTGCGTGTCCGAACGCGGGCGGACGAGACCATCCAGGTCGGTGCGGGAGACCGCGTCCACCTTTGCCGCGACCTGGAGGGGTGCGAGCAACGGCAAGCCATCGCCTGCACGTACCCGGCCATCGTGGACGATTGTGCCGAAGGCGACCCCGTCCTCTTCGGCGACGGCGACGTCGTCATGCGCGTGGCCGAGCGCACGGCCGACCGTCTCGTCCTCGAGTGCGCCGAGGGTGGGACCCTGTCCCCCGGCACGGGCATCAACCTGCCGCAGACCAACGTTGCTGTGTCGTTGCCGACCGAGCAGGATTGGCGCGACCTGGAGTGGGGTCTGGCGCACGGGGTCGATTACGTGGGCCTGAGTTTCGTGCGCACGGCCGACGAAGTCCGCTCCGTCAAGGACGCCATCGCGAAGGCGGGTGCCGACGCCCGTGTCATCGCCAAGATCGAGAAGCCGCAGGCCGTGGACGCCATCGACGCCATCCTGGCCGAGTGCGATGGTGTGATGGTCGCGCGCGGCGACCTGGGCGTTGAGATGGACGTGGCCCGCGTGCCGATCATCCAGAAGGACGTGATCCGCCGGGCGGCGGCCGCGGGCGTGCCGGTCATCACGGCCACCCAGATGCTCCAGTCGATGGTCCACGAGCCGCGACCGACGCGGGCCGAGGTCTCGGACGTGGCCAACGCCGTCTTCGACGGCTCCGACGCGGTCATGCTCTCGGGCGAGACAGCGGTCGGGCGGTATCCCGTCCGGGCCGTCGAGATGATGGACCACATCATCGACCTGGCGGAGGATTATGCCGAACGGGCCGACTGGCAGGTCCCCGCCGCACGCCAGGAGCGTTATGTGTGGAGCGAGCGGGCCATCGTCGCGGGGGCGACCGGCATCGCGCGAAGCCTGGACCCGGCGCTCATCGTTGCGCTCACGCACACCGGGACGACGGCGTTGCTCGTGTCGAAGCAGTGGCTGCGTGTGCCGATTCTCGCCGTCAGCGATTCGGTGCCCACCTGCCGCCGCATGGCGCTGTACCGCGGCGTGACGCCGGTTCATTCGCCCGATCTGATCGGGCACGAACGTCTGGCGGCGGCCGTCGAACGCATGGCACGCGAGCGGAAATTGGTTGTCCCGGGCGACCGAATCCTTATCATCAGCGGGTACTTCCCGGGCAAACCGGGCGGCACCGACACGCTTCGGGTCCACACCGTGTCGGAAGGGGATGCTATATGAGGCGAGCGTTGAGTCTGTTCCTTCTGGGTGCGGCGGTGACGGCGGCCGGATGTGCGACCGTGGCGTCGGGACGCTTCAGCAACCCGATGACGTTCACCGAGACCGACGCCGAAACGGTCGAGCACGTGGCGCGCCGTGTGCTGATGGAACTGCGGTTCGACATCGTGTACCCGGAAGCGAGCGAAGGCCGCCTGGCGACCGACGCGCTCACCGGGGCCTCGTGGTTCGAGTTCTGGCGCGAGGATACCATCGGTCGCGTGCAGCGCCTGGAGTCGAGCCTCCACACGATCCGGCGCCGGGCAACCGTCAGCATCTCGCCGAAGGACCGGGGGTCTCAGGTCTTCGTCAAGGTCGTCAAACAGCGCAAGAGCGCCCCGGGGCTTGGGCCCGAGACGATGGCCGAGAGTTTCAACATCTACGGCATCGAAGACACCGACCTGATGCGCCAGAACGAACTGGCCCCGACCACGTACGAGTGGTTGGACATGGGCCGCGATGAACTCCTCGAACAGGATATCCTCGAACGCATCCTGACCGGCCTGAAGTAGCGGCCCGAGGAGCCTGTCTCACGGCACCTCTCTCCGGACGGAATTCGCGGAACCAACGTGGCGGGCGGCGCGTCCATATCGGTCGAGAAGCCTTCGCTCCGCAGGCAGTCGGTTCCGTCCGCGAAAGGAGAACGCCGTGCGACCTGAGCGGCCGTCCCGGACGCCATCACATGCCGCATATCCCATAACACTTACGTCAAATCGCCCGTTGCCGAAACACGCCAAAACGCGCTTTTTGGCGTCCGGATCGCCGTTGCTGGCCCACCAGGGCCGATTTGGGCCTTTTGTGTTAAGATGGGTAAGGCGAAACTTGCTCCTTTTTGATCGCTTCTTGCTCTTTCTTGCTCGAATGTGATCGCTTTTTACCCCCGGTTGCACCGGTTTTGAGGCTTTTTGAGAGGGGCAAAATTGATGTAAGTGCCCATGCCAGAGTGGCAGGTGGCGAAGGGGCCGCCGGAGGGGCCCAAAAGTAGTTAGAACTCTAACCACTTTCGGGACCGGGCCGAATTTAGTTAGAGTTCTAACTAAATCGGCCGGACCCGACGAGCCGCCGCGCCCCGCGGATCGCATAAGTCGTGCCTTTTCAAGGGTTTACGGCGACTCAGCCCGCCGCCGCAATCGTTTAGCCGTCGCCGCAGCGGCGACGGGAATCAGCGCCGATGTCCCAACGGCAACGACCGTCGGCG
>Ga0307380_10011598_pt1 | contig 11020 bp, 9 predicted proteins | sample UN3MG_FD_202239 | JGI IMG/M metagenome (GOLD analysis project Ga0307380, IMG submission 202239) | Soil microbial communities from Risofladan, Vaasa, Finland - UN-3 | ecosystem: Environmental > Terrestrial > Soil > Coastal area > Acid sulfate soil | place: Finland: Risofladan, Vaasa | collected... | reverse complement strand
AGAATTCGACAGACTCTCTGAAACCCCTTTGTACCGTCAGGATGGTCTTCCTGATAGCGGGCGATGAGCTCGAGTAGGATGTCGAGGCGCTCCTCGGGCGTGAGGCCGAGGTAGTAGCGGCGGTTGGCTCTGTCAGCGTCGGCGTGATTGTCGAACTTGTTGACGGTCTTTCGCATTGTCTGTTCAGCGTCCCGCTGGCGCTCGTCTGCGGTGGGCTGAGTGTATTGTCGGGTGTGCGGGGCCGATCTACAAGCTCCCCTGAGTGGCTCGGGGTGGGTTGGGGATTCTATCGCCCCGCTGGGGCTTGTTCTGGTTGGGCGATTGGCGTACCCAGGGCTGACGCCCTGGGCTACTGACTTTTGTCCCTGCGGGACTTGGGGACTGTCACAATCGCGCTCCTGGTCCGCTCCCTTGCGGTCGCGGTTCGGATCAAGCCGATTCGCGGGGAGCCGGGCACGGCTTGCTGGGCGCTCCCTGACGGTCGCGGCTCGGGTCGCTCGTGCTACGGCAGCCAGCGGCCGGCGAGGATGCCGTCGATGGTCAGGTCCTCGTCGAGGTTTTCCCAGCGGAGCGCCTTGCCGCGGGCTTCGATGCGGACCGCGGCCAAGTCATCGTCGCTGGCGTCGCGGAGGCGGCGGTAGTTGGCTGCCGGGAAGCCGACCTCGCGGCCGTCCTCGAGCTCGATCCAGACCTTGCGATCGCGTGTCCAAGCGCGGACGGCGCGGGCGGCTTGTGTGGCCGTCGGATTGTTAGCCGAAGTACTCATGCCACTTCTGCTCGAACTCGTCACGGTGCTCTCGTACGACCTGCTCCAACTCGCGAAGCTGGGGCGGGCTTATACCATCATTATACGCCAGTGCGACAGCGGTAAGCCAGAACTTGCAGGTGTTTTCGGCTTTGCGTATGTGGACATGCGGCGGCTCGTGGGCTTCGTTGCTGAAGAAATGGAAGCGGAAACCCTTGTATCGGAAGATGGTTGGCACGCGGACGCCTCCCTCTTTCTTCACGGGCAAGCGGAGCTTACTCAGACCACCCGTCTCGTCACCATCCCGGAATCGCTACGCTCCGCTCCTTGGCGATTCGTTGGGCCTTTTCGTAGCCGGCGTCTACGTGGCGGAAGATGCCGGTGGCGGGGTCGGCGGTTAGGACGCGCTTCAACCTGACCGCGGCTTCGGGGGTTCCGTCGGCGACGATGACCTGGCCGGCGTGGATGGAGTAGCCGATGCCGACGCCGCCGCCGTGGTGGACGCTGACCCAGCTCGCGCCGCAGGCCGTGTTGAGCAGGGCGTTGAGGATGGGCCAATCGGCAATCGCGTCGGAGCCGTCCTTCATGCCCTCGGTCTCGCGGTTGGGCGAGGCGACGGAGCCGCAGTCGAGGTGGTCGCGGCCGATGACGATGGGGCCGCTGATCTCACCCTTGGCGACCAGGTCGTTGAAGATGAGACCCATCCGGTCGCGCTCGCCGTAGCCGAGCCAGCAGATGCGGCAGGGCAGGCCCTGGAACTTGACCCTCTGGGCCGCGAGGCGAATCCAGCGGCAGAGGTGCTCGTTCTCGGGGAAGGTGTCGAGGACGGCGCGGTCGGTGCGAGCGATGTCGGCCGGGTCGCCGGAGATGGCGCACCAGCGGAACGGCCCTTGGCCTTCGCAGAAGAGCGGGCGGATGTACTCGGGTACGAAGCCGGGGATGTCGAAGGCGTTGTCCACGCCGACCTGGACGGCTTGGCCGCGGATGTTGTTGCCGTAGTCGAAGGTGACGGCGCCGCGCTTCTGCAATTCGAGCATGGAGCGGACGTGCTGGCCCATGGTGCGCATGGCCTCTTTGACGTAGTGGTCGGGGTCGGTGCCGCGCCGGTCGATCGCCTGCTGGTAGGTCATGCCGTTGGGGACGTAGCCTTCGAGAGCGTCGTGGGCCGAGGTCTGGTCGGTGAGGATGTCGGGGATGACGTTGCGCTTAATCAGCTCGGCCAGGAGGTCGGCCTGGTTCATGCAGACGCCGATGGAAAGGGCGGTGCCGGATTCCTTCGCGTCGATGGCCCAGCGGAGGGCCTCGTCGAGCGAGTCGGTGGCCTTGTCGAGGTACTGGTCGCGGAGGCGCTTGTCGGTGCGCTTCTGATCGACCTCGCCGATCAGGCAGACCGCTTCGTTCATGGTGGCGGCCAGGGGCTGGGCGCCGCCCATTCCGCCGAGGCCGCCGGTGACGACGAGGCGGCCTTTCAGTGAACCGCCGAAGTGCTTGCGGGCGGCGGCGCCGAAGGTCTCGTACGTGCCCTGGAGGATGCCCTGGGTGCCGATGTAAATCCAACTGCCGGCCGTCATCTGGCCGTACATGGTCAGGCCCAGGGCCTCGAGCCGGCGGAACTCGTCCCAGTTGGCCCAGTGGGGCACCAGCAGCGAGTTGGCGATGAGGACGCGCGGGGCGTCGGCGTGGGTCTTGGCGACGCCGACGGCCCGGCCGGATTGGACGAGCAACGTTTCGTCGGGTTCGAGTGCTTTGAGGGCGGCGACAATGCGATCGAAGTCGGGCCAGGATCGTGCGGCCCGTCCGCTGCCGCCGTAGATGATGAGCTGCTCGGGCTTCTCGGCCACTTCGGGGTCGAGGTTGTTCATGAGCATTCTCATGGCGGCCTCGGCCTGCCAGGTTTTGCAGGTTTTCTGGGTCCCGCGGGGGGCACGGACGGTTTTTGGTGTTCCAATGTCCCAAGTTGCAGCGGTGGTGGTCATGATGCAGCGTCCTCCCACAGGTCGGCTATTTGCCGGGTGGCCCGGCCGGGCTACGCAGGCGGTGCTCCGGACGCGATGATCCGTTTCTTGGGGCCGCGGTGCACGTCAGACACTCCGCCAGTCGCTCGCAGTCCGCCGGAAAGCGATGCCCAGCGCCCGCGAATCTGAGCACCGGAAGACGGCAGTACCTTACTTCTGTCTTACCAGCGTTCCGTCGTTGATCCGCAATTTGCCCGTCTCGGACTCCAAAGTTCCACTCTTCAGAAGCCTTTCCACGCAGCCGCGAATGTCCTTTCGATAGTACCTGCAAAACGCACGGCGGATAGTCTGCCGGATCAGTTCGCCACGCGGAATCCAGTCTGAGGCGGATTCGAGAATGCACCTGTCTGCTGGCTCGTCAGCAAACAAATCAACCTGGAAATCGGAGTAACCTCGCGCCTTGACCATAGCATCATTCATCAGTTCGAGCGCATCTGGATGCCTGCTACCGAAGAACATATGATACTTCGGTATCGGGTGTTCTCGACGTGCCCTTATGCCGACCCAACACACCTCATTGAATCGTGGTCGGAGACTCCGCTCCACACCATCTGCGATGGAGTTCACCTTCTTCCAGAACGGTTGTTCAGAATCGAGAATGTCGCGCCACCACATCCCTCCGACAACTCGCGTCAGGCGGTCTGCGCCAGGCGGTTCTGTCGTCGGTACATCAAACTCCTCGGTGTCCTCGTTCTCTGGATCGGGCGCCGGTACTTCGCGCACCAATGCTGCCATCCCCCACCGCGTGAAGCTGGGAGTGTTGAAATTCATAAGAAGTTCAACGCTTGCACCGGCACTCTGAATCTGTTGAGCTACACGATCAATTGCTTCATAATCGATATCGGCTGGTGTGTAGGGATCCAGATACAGAAAGACTGTGTGTGTTCGGGCGGCCTCGCCGACCTCATCAATCACATCAAGGAAACTTTTCTGCTTCGCGATGGCAAATGGAAAACCTGTCAAGTTCTCCTGCAAACGGCCAAAAAGATCGGGGTCGGGTTCAACGCACCATATCCGGACTTCAGGCCCGGGGCGCCCCATCGCAGCCTGCACTTTGGCGCACATGATGAGCGGTGAGCCGGGCTCGCCATCGCCGAACTTGCCCGGACCCGCGAAACAATCCACCAGAAGAACCGGTCGCCCAAGACGCCGCACCTTGGCAAGATAAGGTTCGAGATAGTACGCCAGGATCAGATCCTTCCGCTTCGACCACGGGCGTTTTCGATCAAAGAACGACTTGTTCGCCTTGTGCCCCACGGTGCAGGCTCCCGTTTGTTGGTCTATGGGTGGGCATCTCGTCCCATGTTCGACCGTCCAGCGTCCGTCCAGACGTTTTCTTGTTTACGCCGCCCCATTGCTTGAAGAAGAACGGTACACCGCGGTCCAGGCACCGATCGCGAATTTGGCGCACCCAGTTCGGTTTCATTGGGCGAGCGCCGGGCCCGGACTCGCCGCCCACGATTACCCAATCGATACATGGAAGTAGAAGACGGGAGATCGGCCCCAGCAGAGGCTCGACCGACAAGAACTTGATTGCCGCACGGGTGCCGCGCAGTTCACCAATGCGGGACAAGACGGCGGCATTCTCGATACTTGTGCCCATCCAGATATTCGGTGTCCAGCGCAGATGCGGAGAGAATCGCGCGGCGATGTGCGGACGCTTTGTCAATACCTGGAAGGTGTGGTGCGGACAGCCGTTCATGACCTCGAATACGCGCTGGACAAACGCTAACGGCACATCCTCGTGGAACAGATCGCTCATCGAGTTAACGAAAATCACACGCGGCGCGCTCCACGACATAGGATCCTGCAGGGACGCTATGTCGAGGAAGACTCGCCCGTTCCATCCCTTGCGACCATCAACGACCTTGAGATAGTGCTTGGTCTTCCCGGGGTCGTCCCCGCGCGTCTTGGCCGCTCGTGCGACGCCGGCGAGGCGCATGGCCATCCGTTCCGCGTAGCAATGCGCGCAGCCGGAACTGACTTTGCTGCACCCGACGACGGGGTTCCACGTTGTCTCTGTCCACTCGATGCGAGACGCTTGGGCCATTTGCACACCCCAAAGGTACCATACCCTAATAAAAACCGTAGATCAAGCGCGGAACGCCAAAGCTCCCACTTGGCCGCTGCTGCCACTGATGACGAGCTGGTCGGGCTTCTCGGCCACCTCCGGGTCGAGGTTGTTCGTCACCATCCGCGTGGCCGCCTCGGCCTGCCAGGTTTTGCAGGTTTTCTGCGTTCCTCGCGGGGCGCGGACGGTCTTCGGTTTGCCGATGTCCCAGGATGCGGCTGCGGCGGTCATGGGCGGATCCTCGTTGTTGATGACTTGGTTGGGTTCACGGTCGCATGATAACGCGCCGGGCAAGGCGTGCGAACGGTGTGCAGCGGCGCTTGGGGCTTGTCGGTGCGATGGGTTCGGGCTCGACGGGCGTTTGGATCAGGTGAGGTTGCAACCTGCGTCGGTGACGGCTTTGAGCACAGCCTGCGAGCGGAGGAGGTCGAGCGAGGCGCGGATGTCGTCGCCGAAGGGGCGGTCGGCGTCGGCGTGGGGGATGACCATGCGGACGGCGGCGTGGGCGGCGCGGGGGCCGATGCCGGGCAGCAGGGGAGCGCGGAAGTCGAGGGCCTGGGCGGCGGTCATCTGCTCGATGGCCAGGACGGTCTCGGCGTTCTCGAGCACGCGCCAGCACTTGGTGGCGGCGGTGGCGCCCATGCTGACGTGGTCCTCCTGGCCGAGCGAGGTGGGGATGGAATCGACGGAGGCGGGGCTGGCGAGGAGCTTGTTCTCGCTGACCAGGGCGGCGGCGGTGTACTGGGGCAGCATGAAGCCGCTGTTGAGGCCGGTGTCGGTCATGAGCAGCGTGGGCAGGACGTCGACGCCGGAGAGCAGGAGGTAGATGCGGCGCTCGCTGATCGAGGCCAGCTCGGACAGGGCGATGGCCAGGTAGTCGAGGGCCAGGGCGAGCGGCTGGCCGTGGAAGCTGCCGCCGCTGATGACCTCGTCGCCGTCGAAGATGAGCGGGTTGTCGGTGACGGAGTTGATCTCGGTCTCGATGATGTCGGCCGCGTGTCGGACGGCGTCGCGCGAGGCGCCGTGGACCTGTGGCACGCAGCGCAGGGAGTAGGGGTCCTGGACGCGTTGGCACTCGGCGTGGGAGGGGAGGATCTGACTGTCGGTGAGCATGCGGCGGATGTTGGCGGCCGTCTCGATCGCGCCGGCGTGGGGTCGCAGGGCGTGAAGACGCTCGTCGAATGGTTTGGCGCTGCCGCCGATGCCCTCGAGCGACATGGCCGCGATGAGGTCTGCGTGCTTGAGCAGGCGGCGGGTGCGGATGATCAGTGCCGCGGCGTAGGCACTCATGAACTGGGTGCCGTTGATCAGGGCCAGGCCTTCCTTGGGGCCGAGCTTGATGGGCTGGATGCCGAGGGAGGCGAATGCGTCGGCAGCCGGCGTGTCGCGGCCGTCAAGCGTGACGGTTCCGCGGCCGATCATCGGCTGGACCATGTGGGCCAGCGGGGCGAGGTCGCCGCTGGCGCCGAGCGAGCCCTGGGTGGGGATCAGGGGGAGGGCGTCTGCCGCGAGCATTTGCATCAGGCACTCGACGGTCGGGCGTGACACTCCGCTGACACCGTGGGTCAGGGCGTGGATCTTGAACAGGATCATCCAGCGGACGATCTCCGGCGGGGCAGGCGGGCCGACGCCGACGGCGTGGGAGACGATCAGGTTGGTCTGCAACTGTTCGAGTTGGTCGGGCTCGATGCGCTTGGTGCACAGGTGGCCGAAGCCCGTGTTGATGCCGTAGGCGGGGGCGGGGCCGGCGGCGATGCGGCGGACGGCGTCGCAGCCTTTCTGAATCTGTGCCCAGATGGGCTCGGTGACGGTGACGCGGGTCCTTCGGCCCAGGGCGGCGTCGAGCTGGTCGAGGGCCAGTCGGCGCCCGTCGAGGGTGAAGAGGGGTGCGTTTGCATCGTCCGGCGGTACGGTCACGGCGTCTGAATGGCGATCCTGGTTCATGGTGGTGGATTATACACCGGGCGGCGGGCGGTGTGAGGGCCGGCGACGCGGGGCGGCGGCGGTCGGGCCGGTGGGGCGTCGGTTTAATGACCCGGCCGCGAGTCGTCCTGGATTCCACGGTGGGTGTCGTGGTAGGCTATGGGTTCTCGACTGGGACACGAGGCTGTCATCCTTCTGCGATCTTATGTCAGAGGTGCAGACGAGTCAGGACGAGGGGCGCGACCGGCGTATCGGTCAGGTGCTGGACGGGTACCTGGACCGGCTGGCTCGGGGGCAGGCGGAGCCGGAAAGGGAGCTGTTGGCGCGGCATCCGGACCTGGCGGACGACCTGCGGTCGCACCTGGAGATGGTTCGGCATCTGCGGGCGGATCGGCAGACGCTGGAAGAGCTGGTGGCTCGCGGCGTGCTCGAACGGTGCGGTGAGGCGGGGTATCCGGCCCGGCTGGGTGCTTACAAGATCAGCAGGTTCGTCGGACGGGGCGGGATGGGGATCGTCCTGGAGGCCTACGAGGAGAGCCTGGATCGGACGATCGCTCTGAAGATTCTGCGCCCGGAGGTGGCGGGCGACGGGGCGGCCGTGGCGCGGTTTGCCCGGGAGGCGCGGGCGGCCGCGGCGCTGCGGCATCCGAACATCGTCACGGTGTATGCGGTGGGGCAGGGAGGCGGGGTGCATTACCTGGCGATGGAGTACGTGCACGGGCCGACGCTGGCCGATGTGATCCGCGAGGACGGGCCGCTGCCGACGGAGACGATTCGGCACCTTTTCGGGCAGTTGCTGTCGGCGCTGGCGGGTGCCCATGAGGCCGGGCTGATTCATCGGGATGTCAAGCCGTCGAACATTTTGATCGAGGTCGGGAGGGGGACGGCGAATGCGGAATGCGGAGTACAGGATGCTGGGTGCGGACCTGAGAATGCAGACGCCGGAGTGCTGGATGCGGAATTGGAGGCGTCGGAGTCTACGCTTTCCGCTCGGTCCTGGGCCCTTGATGCTCGGTCGTGTGTGAAGCTTGCGGATTTCGGGCTGGCCCGGATGTTGTCGGCTCAGACGCGGCTGACGATGGAGGGCTCGACGCCGGGGACGCCGGAGTACATGAGCCCGGAGCAGGCTCGCGGGGATGAGGCGATCGACCACCGGACGGACCTGTACTCGGCCGGCGTGGTGCTGTACGAGATGCTCACCGGCCGAACGCCGTTCAAGGCGGCGACGCCGTCGGCGGTGATTCATCGGATTCTGCACGAGGAGCCGGCTGATCCAAGAACAGTCCAGAAAGATGCCGACCCTTGCCTGTCCAGTCTTGCGCTGCGGTTGATGGCGAAGCGGCCGGAGGACCGCTTTGCCGCAGCAGGTGAGGTGCTGGCAGCTCTGGACTCCGGTCGGCGCGTCCGGCCGCCCGTCTCGTGGACCCGCGCCGCTCGCTGGGTCGTACGCCATTGGGCCCTGGCCGGCGCCGCTTTCTGCGTTTCTGCTGCCGCTCTGACGCTAATACCTGCGTACCTCAGCGGGCGGTCCTTGTACCAGCGTCCGTATGCTCTAAAGATCTCCGAGGACGGACGCGAAGCTCTGCTCGTGACCAGGAGTAAACGCATGCTCAAGGTCTGGTCCGACCCCAGGGATCACGCCTTCACCGGAGGGCAAGTGGTGAAGCGCCCCGCCGAGTTCGGCAGCGGCACATTGACCCTGATCGCCGTCGGCGGGGGCGGTGGAGATGAGCTGCCGCCTGGTCTGCACGCGTTTATCGAGGGCGAGTACTCGCACCCAGCGTGGTCAAGCACGGTGGACGCCAAGGATGTACCCGCGTCTGCTCCGCCGTATGACTACACCGCTGGGACGTTCGGGTGTGGCAGTCCCCTGGTGGTGGACGTCTTTCCGGAGCATCCCGGTGACGAAGTCATAGCGACTCTGATCTTCAGTCCCCATGACCTGCGTCTGGTGCGCATTCTGAGCCTGGACGCCAAGGTCCTCTACGAAATCTGGTACAAGGGGGACATTGTCCCCGGCTATTGGATGAGCGGCGCCGGCCTTCTCGTCTGCGCGGGATCGAACGCCGAACGGTACGTCGAGCGCTACGGCTTCCGCGGGCTCCCGAACAACTTCCCAAAAGTCGTGTTCGCCATCCGCCCCCGACTCGGCGTGCTGGTCTACGGGCTCCTGGACGCGACGCCGGGGGACGATGACGCGAGTCCAGCTTGGTATTACTACCTGCACCCCATGGACGTGTGCAACAGGTCCTCGCCGAGCTTCGCCCGTCCAGAGGGGCGCGATGCCCGACGCTTTGTGGAACTGGCTCTCGAACTATCGACAGAGGCAGCATCCGGCGGGGTGAGGTGGATCGTCGACGACGAGGGGCACGAGCTGCCGGGCTCCCGGTGGCTCACCGACGACTACTCGCGCAACCGCGACGTGCTACCCGACCCCGACCTCATCGAGCTGCGCCCGTGGCCGCCTCCCGTCCCACCTTCGCCTCCGAGTGAGCCCACCACATCGCGCCCCGGTGCTGCCACGCTGCCCCCTTAGGGCGGGTTTTGCGCCATGCAAGACGCTGTCACGCGTGTGGCTTGGAGGATTCGGGAGGGCACGAGCCGATCTTCTATAGTCGGAGGCTCATAGCACGGCACGGCTCGCCGCCTGCCTCCTGGGGCCTGCCCAGCACTCCGAGGACGAGCAGGAGCTGTTCCCCCGTGCCAGGAATTGCTCGAAGCGCTCGGCGCCAACGCCCCCCTCGCCCAGCCAGCCAACTGCTCGCTGGTCAAGCTGCACGACGCGTCGGAAAACGACGCCGAGGCGCAGCCCTCACAGGCCAGACTGTCCACCGCCCACGCGCACTCTACGCCCCCAGAGGCCAATAGGAATCCATACCCGTCGGGCGGTGTACCGCTGGTCCGCGGGTGGCGCCGGGGCTCCGGCGCGCCCGGATTCGCCCCCGGGAAGGACCCGAGGCGGAAGCAGCGTCAGGGGGCGAAGGAGCTCACCAGTGCGGCCGCGTCGCGCAGATCGACGTCGCCGTCGCCATCGGCGTCGAAGGCTGCACATTCGACGACCACCCCAGGCCCGGACATCACCGTGGTGAACCCCGCGTAATCAGACAGATCCACGTCGGCGTCACAGTCGTGGTCACCGAAGGCGCAGGGGCCGACGGCCACGAAGTGCGTCGCGTCGGCCAGGTTGATCCAGCCGACGTTCTCACCCCAGGCGTAGCCGAAGAACTGGTGCGTGCAAGCATCGCACAGGGCCTGATCCGTGCCCAGCCCGGCCGTGTCGAAGTTGATCCAGCCGATGTTCTCGCCCCAGGCGTAGCCGGACAACTCGCCGCTCGTCGGGTCGATGTTCACGCCAGAATCCGTCCCGTCGAGGTTTGCGTAACACGGAGCCCCGGCACAATCGGCGCCCGGCGTACCATCGCCGACGTTGACCCAGCCGACGTTCTCGGCCCAGAGGAAGCCGGAAAGGAACGACAGGCCGACGCTTACGGCCTGGGACCCATCGGGTTCGCCGGCGCCGCGCCAGTTAGTCCAGCCGATGTTCTCACCCCAGGCCAACCTGTGATCCGGGTCGATGTTAGACTGTGCGACGCCCCATCGCGCGAGGCAACCTAGCGCGACTACTGCGCCTGTGACGGCCCATCGCTTGTAAGCTACCATCATTCGCGCTCCTCTAGTGAGAGACGTTCGCCCACGGATGATTCGCGCCCGCCACGCCCGAGATGTCTCCAACACCAGCGACGTTCACGATCGGCCCGTAGGCATTCCCTACGCCGATATCGTAATCCTGCGTGCTGTTGAGGGCTGCCGAGTTGCTGATAACGAGGTTCCGTGAACCGGCCACACGTATGCCGACCGCGTTATCCACGACATGATTCTCCTCGATTCGGGTTCTGGTGCCCACGCACTCCAAACCGACCGCGTTTGTCCTGCAAAAGCAGCCCCGGACGACGTTGCCGTTATCGCTGACGACAATCCCACTCCCGGGGTTGTCAAAGGCAATGCATCCCTCAACCACGCAAGAAAAGGCAACCTCGATACCCTGCAACTGATTCTCCGTCGCGACGCAATTGCGAACCGTGACTGTCCCGTATCCCGAGATTCCCCTCCCGTTATTCCGGGCAAGGCATCCTTCGACGATGCCGGGGCCGCCGGTGTAAATACCGTTAAGTGCGTTTTCAGAAACGGCGACATCTCGGAGGTGCACGCTCGAAGTATGATCCAGTCTGATGCCGTTCGTCCACCCACGCACAATGCCGTTACGGA
>Ga0307380_10011597_pt1 | contig 11020 bp, 6 predicted proteins | sample UN3MG_FD_202239 | JGI IMG/M metagenome (GOLD analysis project Ga0307380, IMG submission 202239) | Soil microbial communities from Risofladan, Vaasa, Finland - UN-3 | ecosystem: Environmental > Terrestrial > Soil > Coastal area > Acid sulfate soil | place: Finland: Risofladan, Vaasa | collected... | reverse complement strand
AGCAAAAACAAAAGATGACCTGAAAGCTTTGGCACAACGAAAGCTCAGACAGATGGCGAATAACTCAGATCAATTGCGAGGCATTTTCTTTCGATGCTATGTTGCAGAACTTTTGCACTAAGCTATAGTTGAGAATCAGTCGAAGAGCAATGGAGCGCTCGACTGTTCCGCGGCGTCGCTCGCCTGCAGTACACCTCGAATGCAGACCGATGATTCTCTCTTGTCAGCCGATCAAACACCGTTGGGACCCTGCCCCCCCCCTGTCCCACGTCCCATCTTTTTCAGAGGGCCTTTTGCGGCGGATTCTGACCCTGTAAAGTGGTCCCACCGCCGTTTGACAGGGACAGATTGTCCCGAGCATATCCAGACCTCACCGACAAGGACGTCAGAGCACTCGAGCGTTTTAGCACTAGAGTCACCGATGACGGCAACTTTCAAAACACGCGATTCAAATGAAGCGGGCATGGGATCGAGATTAACTTGCCAGCGTCCATTAGCGTCCGCCTCAGTGGCTTTGATTTGGCCGGCAAATTCAACTGTGATCTTGTCGCCGGGACTAGCCTCGCCCCAAACAGGCACAGACATATCACGTTGCATGACCATATAATCCTGAAATAGCGATCCCAGTCGGAATTCCCCCGCAAAGGCCGCTGTCATCAAGAACGGCACGAACACTAGGTATAAGGCGAATTTCATTTCTTTCCTTCCATAATTTCAAGAGCAACGAGAGTTTCATTCCACCATTGGCTAAGGCACAGGGGAATCGATGACACGGATGACCGCGTCGTCAAAAGAACCCTTGCTTTTGAAACTGTACAATCCGGGCTTGCCCGAAACGAGATCGGTATCTGTAACACGGCACTGCAGGACGCCGTTGATGTAGCCCTCCAATGTAGATCCATTGACAACCAACTTCACATCGACCTCTGTGCCCGGCGCAAGCGTGGCGTTCGGCCCAACGGCCAGGATAGACGCTGTCCCACCGACTCTCTTGAGCAGCTTCCATGATTCCTTGTTGTGGAAGAAGCGATAGACATTGTCGCTGTCCGTGTAGCGTGCCATAAGGCCTATGGCAGCATCCGGAACGTAGGTCTTAGCCAATTTTATTTTGGCCTCCACGGTAACGTTGACATAGCGATCGTCAGTATAGGCGTAGCGCGTCCCTTCGGTATTATCCACCTGACACTCATGGTCGCCGCTCAAGATCACGGACCAGAGGCCCCCATTGTTCGACCAAGCATCGGCTCCAGCTTCGAAGTCTTCCGAAACAAACGCAGGCACGATTACCCCCGTCTTACTATCGATCGCGTAGGCGATTGTGGGGCGATTCGCATCCGTATACACCGTCGTGTCGGTGATACGACAATCGGGTCCCCCATTCTGCCGTTGCTCGGTGGAATTGGTATAGTTGTCATGCGCCCATAGATCATAGCAGAGGCGTTGGGTATGCTGAAGCCAACGCTGGTCCCGGCCGTCGGGGTATTTGACATTCTCAACCACATTGTAGCGCATCTCGATCACGCCCGAACCGTTGTCGTTTTGAATACCCCGGAGGGGGTGATCACTCACCGAGTCATGCAGATAGTTGTACTCGATCAAGGACTCTGGCATCTGGCCCGTGGTGTAGATCGCACCACCATCATAGCACTGCTGATTGAAGTTTGAGATATCATTAAAGCGCACGACATTATCTTTGCAGGTGGTTGAATCGGGGTAATTCCCATGGCCCCAACCTAGGGTGATGCCACTGTACTTCGTGTCATGTATGCGATTATTCTCAATGACCAGGCGATCCGTAATGTAGGCGGAAATGGCACAGGCTCCCCAGTACTCCCGCGCCGTTTCTTCGATCGTATTGTTTTTGATCCAGTTCCGGGCACAGACCTCTTCATCGATCACGCCGAGATCATCGAACTGCATGCGGGCCGTACCATCTGTGACTAGGTCCCAATCCCCAATATTGAACCAATTGGGGAATGATTCGCCCTCAAAGTCGTCCTTAGTGACAGCGTCATTGTCCGTATTAACCATTTGGACCTTGTCAAAACGGACCTTGGCATTATCTGCAATGAGCGCGAATGTCCCTCTCGAATTGACAGCATCCAAATCGGAATCTGTCACGCTGCATTGAGACACACCGTTGACAAAACCCTCCATAACGGAACCATTCACAACAAATTTCACTGTATAATCCGTATTGTCGGCTATAGGATAAGAAGGACCGGTCGCGATCACAGTGGTCACACCGGCGATCACCTTGGCGATCTTCCACTGGTTGTCATGATGGTAGAACTTGACGTGATTGCCTGAATTCACGAATTTGGCCAGCCCCATCTCGCTCTCGCCATCATACTCGGCAACGCGTTTGAGCTGGACCTCAATCGTGCCATTGGCAAGGGACAAAGAAAACCGGCGGCAGGAATTGCCCGTATTCAGATAAATGTGATCCCAATCGCCAACCGCAATGGCCGAGTCCGAAATATCCCTAAACACATTGCCCTCGATCAGCGTATGGCTCACTCCGTTGAGTGCATCGAGGCCTGCTCCACCGAGGTGCTTAAACACGTTGTTCTCAAAGCGTATATGATCCGTTGCTTCCAGACAAACAGCCGCCTTGGGTCGATAGTCCGACGATTCTGTCATGGCATAGCCACCGTCTCCCCCGCTCCATTTCGAGGCCTGCTGCGCGAAAGCCCCTGCGGTAGAGGGTCGAAGTTCGGTCGTGTAGGCAAAGGTCAATCCATCGAATCGTATATTCTCCACTTTTTCCGTTAGCGACGCTCCCCTGATTCGGATAAGGGTCTCGGTCTTGGGAATGGTGACCTCCGCGGTGGACATGTCTTCTCCCGGCAAGGGCCAGTAGGCGAGCGTGTCCGTGCTGCGATTGAAGTACCATTCGCCCGGCGTATCCAAAAGCTCATAGGCATTTTCAATATAGAACGGCTTCTTAAACGCAAACCGATTATGTCCTGTACTCTTTAGCGACCATGCGAAGTAGGGGTGTTCCATAACGATTGCCGTTTCTCCGGGCCCTGCCGTAGTAAAGCTGTTGACAGGAACTCGATGGAAAGACCAATTGGAAACCTGGACCAACTCCATATCCCCGGGATTCCCGTAGCTGGGAACCGGAGACAGATCTAAAATCAGACCGTCCTGAGAACCTGAACGATCATAGTGCCAGGCTTTCCCTGTATAGGGTCTCGAGCTGACCGCCCGCTGGGCCCGGCTGCCATTGACGTACATCTGGCGGAAGTTATCCACCGCAGTGACAATGGCCTGAAACAAGCTCGTTCCGGGAACCGGCGTCCACCCCATGACCTTCACACCACCGGTCAACAGGGGCGTTTCCCCGGCTTTGGCACGATACGTCACAGTGTGGCCGTTCGTACCAGAATCTTTCTCGTCAAAGACAAGGGTGGAATCAATGGGATATTCGCCGCCCCCAACAACCACCAGGATATCGCCGGTCATGGTCTGATTGATACGGCGAACCATGTTGCGAGCTTTCTCGATCGTGTTGAAGGGCGCGGCTTCAGTCCCGGCATTCAGATCATTCCCACTGGGCGACACATAGTAGGTCGCCTGAATCGCGGCCTCTTGTCCGCTTGCGATACCATCCGTGCCTTGCCGTTGGTTCGCTGCCGCAAAAGTCACTCCAGCCAATAGACTCGCCACGATCCATGCATTCAAACCCTTCATTGCTAATGTCCTCTATCCTTTCGTTGACTGTAGACCGACCTTGGAGAGGTCGATCGGGACAATACCCATTTCCAACGCGGGAGATCCCGCCTTAAATCTGAAGTCGCCATTTTCCGGATCGACGAACATCGGGTCTACCGCCCGGCTGTTGGCGTCGACGCCGTCGCTTTGCAGTTTCTCCAGCGTCTTTTCGCCGAGGCCGCGTTCCGCTTTGCAATAGTAGATGTTATCGTCCGAATCGATGTCTTTCATACGCGCAGGTTCTCGACCTCTACTATCCTCGTCAACGTTTCCTCTTCCGGATGACGGTTCCGGGATGAAGGTGCAGTCTGCCAAAGACGAATAGAAGATGTTCCATTTATTGCTGGCACCGGTCATGGGACCTTCGACGATCTTCAGGTAGATACCGCGCGGTGCCATGACGTCGGCGATAATGTTGTTTTCAAAGCGGTTGTTCAACTTCAAGGTCATCCCCTGTGATTTGCACTTGTAGATCAGGTTCTCGGCGATGAGGGTATCCATTTGTCCGCCGTCCGTCCGGATCGCGCCCTGCGCATTCTCTTCAGCGACTAAATGATGGACATAGTTGCGGCGAATCACATTGCCCGGGCCGGCACCGCGAATGTAGATCCCATTGCCATCCCCCAGGATTTGCATCGCATGGTGAATCTCGTTGAGTTCAATGAGATTGTTCCGCGTGTGCAGGTAGGGGCGGACATCGTCCAGCGTCGGATCCGCCGGCAGCTTTCCGATTTCATGCCAACGGACGGTGCGGACCGATTCGCGGTCATCCCGGTGTACGAAAAAGCGGGTCACGATACCGGAAACGATCAGCCCCGTGTAGTTCGTATGATGAATCAGATTGTTCGCCACTCGGTTTTCCGCGCTCTGGCAGACGTAGATCCCGGGGGAGTGCCAATAGATTTCCCCGACATGATGGATATGGTTGTTGGTGACGAGGTTCTTTTTGTTCACGTCCTTGGTACCGGGACCGTAACCGCAGAGCAGAATGCCGCCCCCACCCATGTATTCGATATCGTTTCCAGAGATTTTGTTTTCCTGTCCATGCAGATCCACTCGGATCGCACCGCTGCCGCTGTGAAGAAAATGACACTGTTCAATAGCACAGTGTTCCGTTCCGCGAAGGCGGACGAGGGCGTTGCCCTTGTCGAGCATGTCCCAGTCGTGCTGCAAGCCTGCATCGTCTTGGGTGAGGGTATAACGGTCGCCATGCTTGAAGGTAAGCCCACGGAAGCAAAGGTTACGGACCGGAATATCTTTGGGCCCTTGCTTGTCTACGTTGCCTTCGACCCGGATAAACTCTATCAATTGGGGCGCCATAACAGACAAATCGCCCCGTGGCCAGAGATAAACCTTGCCCTCCGTGGTATTGAGCGCCCACTGGCCCGGTCCGTCGAGTTCCTCCAAGACATTCTCAACCCAGCAACCGTTTTTTTGCATCGCATAAGTCGCCGGGATCGCCGTTCGGGCAATACCGGCCTCTTCGTCCACCGAGATCAGGGGTAACACATTCATGATCCACAGGTGGGTGGGACGGACCAAAATCTCCACATCATCCACATTGGGCCAGTTTTTCAGGCGCCCCTTGGGAAAATGTAGTTCAGTCGTACTCCCTCCCTTTAGGGGAACAAAACGCTCCGACTGTGCACGCGGAAGCATCCCCTCGGCATCGTAGAGGGTAAAGAACCGGTCAGCGACATCCGCGACCCAGACATTCCCCAGGGCTTCCTCTGGCAAGCCTGGAAGCTTACCGGAGACCTTTGTCCAGCCCTTGATTTCCCGGCCCGAACTGAACACCGGTGTCTCGCCGGGATAGGAGGCATAAGTGACAGTCGAATCGTCTACTCCCGAATCCTCCAGACCGAAGACGACGGTCTTCTCCAGCCGGTAGGTTCCCTCACGAATCAAAACAACGATGTCCGCCGACTTCTTCTGCTTCAGCACCCTGACCGCATCACGCGCCTGTTCCAACGTTGCGAACGGGCCATCGGTTCCCTGAGCGTTGGGATTGGCTAGTGTCCCCGACCATGCGTCGGAGCCATGGGGGGACAGGTAGAAATCCGCCTGCGTCGTCGCAGCGTTGCATACGCTTACGGCAATTAAGACCCATGTATGAATGACCCAGGTTTTAGTCATAACTCTTTCTCCTTCGAACTTTGTCTATTTCCCACGAATGGCCTGACGTACGTCTTCCATCACCGCCATGCATTCGGGATTGAAGATCGGGTGTTCGTCTGTGACATCGGCCGTCATGATCAGGTTGATGGTCACCGGGATCTTGGCGGCTGCCATACGTTTGATGAAGTCAACATACTCTTCGGTGGAATGAACCGGGCCTGGGCCAAACCGGCCATTCATCGGTCGATTTTGGAACCAACCGCCCTGGTCCATGAGGCACCACCATGCCGGGGTGACGTCACCCAACTTCTTACCCGGGCCGATGAGTTGGGGATCGATCCTGCGCAGCTCACTGGCACCATCGGTGACGGCCAATTCGGTGAACGGGCTGACCGTCGGACCCCGGTTCGAACTGAGTCCCACCACAGCCTTGGGATTGCCCGCCTTTATCGCGCGGGCCCAGCCTTCCCAGGACGGGTTGAGGGGATAGTCCCAAGCCAATGCGCCATCCATATAGCCAAATCCCATCAGTTTCTCGCCATAGCGAACGCTGCATTCGCGTAAGATCGCCTCGATATTGTCACTGAAGCGCCTTGTGTCCGAGTCGTTGGCACCCACCGCTTCTCGCCACACCTGCGGGTCGTAGCCGTTATACCCGGTATGCAGGGAAAATAGCGTGCGAATGCCCCGCCGGTCCAGTTCGTTGATGATTTCGCCCAGCAAATCGCGTTTGGCCGTGCGTCCCGGCGCAATCTTATCCAAGGCAGCGTTGGGTCCGGGCCAATAGAATCCTTGGTGCGTCGCAGTGAATGTCACCCATCCGGCACCAGTGCGTTCGATGGCGTCGGCGAAGACCTTGACATCGAACATGTCCACTGATTTTTGAAACCATCGAGCCCTCGGTTCATCGCCGGTGAAGCCATGACTCAGTGCCGACCAATGGACAAAGATACCGTATTTTCCATCGATCATCCACGAGGCGTCGCCTCGAATTGCCTGCGCCCGGGCCACTTGTGCCCGGCGTGTGGCGGCCGTCCCCAATTCGATAGAAAACAGGTGGAACTCCTCTGTCACCCCTTGTCCGAAGCGCGGGGACCTCCTAACGCGATTTCCTTCCGTCGCCGCCGCAGGTTTTGCATCGGGCAGGCGAAAGCTGATCCGGTTCTCGCCGGCCTTTAGATGCAACGAGCCGGGTAGTTCCTGACGCCAGAAAAAGGGGCGATACTCCCAGGTCCTGATCATGGACGGGGCCGTCAAAACAGAGCCTCCGGAGCTCACCTCCAGATTCACCTGCTCTCTCTTACTGAAGAGTACGTTGACCACGTAATCATCGTCCTGCGGTGCCATGACCATCCAGGTGACCGTATCCTGCGGCGACGAAAAACCATGCACCACGTTGGCACTCAAAAAATGGCGTTTCACATTTCCGGAGAGTGCTCCGCTTGAGGCGATCATCGCTGTCATGTCATCCTTAGCCAGTTGAAAGACCTTGGCTGACGATGCAGGCTTTTCCGCCTCCTGAGCAAATACAAACGTCGCCGCACTCAATAACACCATTAACAGCAGCAAGCCCCAAATGTTCATTCTACTGCTAGTCTTCATTGTATTCGCCTTAGCAGTCCATACTTGCTTAATCGTTAGCGCCAGGTGATTTTGGCCTGCCTGGTTTGGGTATTGACCCAAACGCTGGCATGCTTAAATTCACGGGTGAACTCCCAGCCATCGGGCGTGGTGCGTTGGTAAGCGCCCTTTGGGGGCCCAAGTGTTTTTTTGAGTTCAGGATAGTCCACCAGTGCGCCGGATGACAACTTCCACCCCCAACTGTACATGAAATACGAGTAGGGCTGCGCCCCGATCAGATAGCAGGCCAGCGAAAACTCCAACTTCTCCTGGGAGAGTTCCGGCATATTCGGCTTCAGGTTTCCACGGCCTGTCCCCTCAACGCCCAGGCGGAATACGGAGATCTTTCCCTCTTTGGCATTTCTCAGCATATGCCCCCACTCGGCCAACAGACTTTCCTTGCTGGATTTCACGGTCGCATAGTTTTCAAACATGATCGCGTCACTGACGGGATAAACATATTTGGCGTCGTCATTGTAGGCATTATTTGCCAGTAGAATTTTGTCAGGGCCCAACTCCTTCTTGAGGGCCGCCATCATCTGGCCCATGGCCTTTTCAATCTCCGGCCCCTTCTCTTTACGATAAGTCACATTGCCGTGCATTTGATCAATAAAGGCACCATCGCAACCGGATTCCCTGACACCCTTGGCAACCGTTTCCACCCACCAGTCACGGAAGTCTGGATTCAATACATCGTAGCAAAAAGCACCATATCGATCGGCCAGCTCACCCGTTTGGGGGTTGGTGATCAGAAACTGCTGAAGCTCGGGATGTGCTTCAATACGTTGCCTGGTAAAATCCTGATTGTAAGTGGTGTAAGGCCAGGCATAGGCGGCGTTGAAGTAAAACAACACTTTCACATCAGGATTGATCCTTTTAAAGGCCGCCGCTTCATGCTTGGTACCCAGTTCAGCGGCCCCGAGCTCTCCCATTCCATGTGACTTTTCAATGCAGAGAAAATCCGTTTGCTCGGCAATGAAACGAACTTGCTCCGGGCGCAGCACACGGTTCTGGTCTCCAAACATGAAATAACGAGGCGTGGTGTCCCAGCTAAACTTAGGATAAAAGTCCTTGGGCACGAAGCCACTTCCATCACTGATAAGCAAAGAACGATCATTCGAAGTCGTGATCCTGAATCCGTTGACAATCTTACCAGACAAAATCCGTGGCAATTGAATCGTCAACGCATCTGCAGAGCGAGTCCATTTGATTTCCTCGTCGCTGCCCATCAGCTCAATGCCGGCAATCTCCCGATCGAGTAATCCGCCGCTCGCAAGTGTCTTGATCACGATGTCCTCTGTCGGCCGGGCCAGCACAAAGGCGTAAAGTACATCGTCTTTAGTGGTAAAGCGGATATCCGCCTGCGAAAAGTCCTGGTGGTTCTCACCCTGACGACCGTCCCTCATCTTCAAAGGCCCTTCACCAAAGGTCTTCCAGGGACGCGTGCCGTAGATGCCCTCGCCGTTGATTTTCATAAAATCACCAAAGGCGGTGAGGTAGGCGACCTGGTTTTCAGGCAAGGTGCCATCACCACGTAAGGCGACATTGAGCATCACCACACCATTTTTGCTGATGGCATCAACGGCATTGCCGACCATCACGGGGATGCTCATACGGTTGACCGCGCCTTTGCGGTAGTACCAGCCCCCGGAGAGGTCCGTCGCCCACATCCAGGGCTCGGCTTTAATGTCACCAGCACTGCCACGCTCAAGATTGTAGGTGAAGGCGGCCTTGTTCAGATTTCCGCTCTTACAGGAGAACACGACCGTTTGCTCGCCGTTGTTTTCCTTCAAGTCCCGGTTGATGAAGGACGAGAAGAGTTTGACACCCAGACTCTTGCCCCGCTTTTCATCGGGAAAGGGCGCGTCGTTGTTGAACATGTCGGGATCATATTTCTCGATAATCTCCCAACACCGCGCATACCAGTGCTCATTCCAGCTATCCTGACTCGCATATCCCTTCGGATCATAATCCATGTTGAACAACTTCCACTCCAGCGTACCGGGTTTCTGGTATTGCCGTGCGGTATTGAAAAAGCTAGGTGACCAGTAGAGATGGGTCGAAACGCCAAATTTGAGACCATACTTGGTTGCAGCCTCTTTCCACTCCTTGAGGGTGTCACGATGCGGCCCCATATCCATTGCGTTCCAAGGGTGGGACGAATCATACATATCAAAATTGTCGTGGTGGCAGGCAACCGGCATCACAAAGCGAGCACCGTTGTCCTTAAAGAATTTCACCAGCGCCTCCGGATCCCATTTTTCCGCCTTAAACAGCGGAACCAGATCCTCATACCCGAACTCGGAAGGCGGCCCGTATCGCTTGGTATGGAAGGCTGTAAGCTCCTCGGTCATTTTGTCCGTTTTGCCTTCGGGCGACCCGTACATGCGGCGACCGTAATGCGAGCCGTCGTTCGGCCGATTCTCGTCAGTCGCCGAGGGTACACCCCAGTGGGTCCAGACGCCGATCTTGCCGTCCTGAAACCACTCGGGCACTTTATAGTTGGCCGCCATTGAATCCCAGGTCGGTTCAATCTCCGCTGCGCAGAGCCCCACCATCCCAAGGCTCAAGAGCAGGCATACAACAGTTCCAATCTTCAAGGTCCTCATGTGATTCACTCCTGAAGGTTTTTCTAAATCTACAGACTAAAACCGATTAAACGTTTATTCACGCTCCTGCTACTTCCAGACAATCTTCGCCGTTTCATTTTCAATATCGAGTTGAACGGATGCATGGGCGAACTCTCGGGTGTAGGTGTAACCGTCACGCAACGCCGGCCCCTTGGGTTCGCCCAAGGGGCGGTCATAGTCCGCCGGATGCGTCATCCAGGTTTTGCTGGTCTTTGCATCATAGCTGTCTTTCAGGTCAAAATAGCTGTACTTCTCGGCGCAGATGAGAAATATCGCCAACTGGTAGTCGAAACGGCTCTTAGCATCTCGCTTCACGGCGTTGCTATTCCGGTTTCTGGCGGCAGCCCTAGGGGTTTCATCCGCATCTTGCTGGTTATTGCCCAATCCACAGGTGAAGCCAATAATGGACCCCTGCTGGGCGGCTTTCTGAAAGGCCTCCATTCCCTGGGCCACATAGTCTTTCTTGGACATCGCCACGGCGCCCTGAAATCCCTCGATATAGGAACCGTCCAAGGCGTTTATATAACGGAGACCCGAATCCGGAAAACGCGCTCTCAATATATTGGCCAGCATGAGCTTCCGCGGCCCGAGCATCTTCCGCATCTTCGTCGCCGGATTGATCGCCTTAACGGCCCGGGCGGCCTTCAGCGTTCCCGCCTCAACGGAGCCGGAATCCGTGTGTCCCGTGGCTTTCTCAAAGGTAATGAGCGGAAAGGTCGCGAGGTATTTAATCTCTTCATCGGTGAACGCGGTATCCTTGCGGATATGCACATACAAGGGCACGTGGTCCCAGGAGAAGGCCGGCATCCGCTCCGGATTCGTCAAGGACGCGGGAGATTCAGCCGCCTGAAGCGCACCCAGCGATGCAAGCAACACGGCGAGGAGGGTCACTGTGTAAATAGGTTTCATATTATTTCTCCATAAAGTGTGAT
>Ga0307380_10011595_pt1 | contig 11021 bp, 11 predicted proteins | sample UN3MG_FD_202239 | JGI IMG/M metagenome (GOLD analysis project Ga0307380, IMG submission 202239) | Soil microbial communities from Risofladan, Vaasa, Finland - UN-3 | ecosystem: Environmental > Terrestrial > Soil > Coastal area > Acid sulfate soil | place: Finland: Risofladan, Vaasa | collected... | reverse complement strand
AACTCCTCGCCGCCGTGAACGACCCTGTGGCCGACCGCTTCAATCTCGGATAATTGCTCCAGAACGCCCACCCGGCTATCGACCAGCGTCTCGAAAACAATCTCCATCGCCCCGGCGATGTCTTTCACCTGGACGGTTCTTGTTTGGGTCGCGCCGTGCGCGACGTGGCGAAGCTCGCTGGCCGGCTCTGCGATTCGGTCCACGACCCCCGTCGCGAGCACTTCGGCTTGCGGCATCTCGTACAGGTGATACTTAACGGATGAGCTTCCTGCATTGATCACGAGCACTTTCATTGTCTGTACGGTCCTTTCAAACAGCCTGCGCCTGTTTTTCGCAGGGCACTGTATTCTCCAATAACTGGCCCAAGGTGAGAATCACCGTGGCAACAACGTCCTCTACGGTCGCTCCTCGGGAAAGATCCGTTATGGGTTTGGCAAATCCCTGAAGAAACGGCCCGATGGCCTGGGCACCGGCCATATATTGAGTCAGCTTGTAGGCGATGTTTCCCGCGTTCAGGTCGGGGAAAATGATAACGTTGGCCCGTCCGGCGACGGCGCTTTTATCTTTGACTTTCTTCGCGGCCACCCTCGGAACGATGGCCGAGTCGGCCTGAAACTCCCCGTCAATGGCCAGGTTGGGTTCCCGCGCCCGAGCTATTTCCAAAGCCTTTCTGACTTTGTTGACACTGGCGCCGGCGCCGCTGCCCTTTGTCGAGAACGACAGCAGCGCGACCCTGGGCTCCTCGCCCAAGATTCTCCTGGCGCTGACGGCCGAAGCCAGCGCGATATCCGCCAACTGCTCGGCGGAGGGATCGACGTTAACGGCACAGTCGGCATAAATAAAGGCCTTGTCCTTTTCGCCGAGGAAATTCGGAATCACCATTAAGAAGTAACTGGAGGGCGTCTTAATCCCCGGGACCAGTCCGACAGTCAGCATACCCGCCTGAATCAGAGTCGCTGTCGCGCTGGCGACGCCGGCTACGGCGGTGTCGGCGTCGCCGCAGGCCACCATCATGCCTCCGAAGAACAACGGCTTGACGACCACGTGCCGCGCCACCTCAACAGAGATTCCTTCTCTCTGGCTGCTGTATTTCTCAGCATAGAACTCGAGCTTATCACTTTCTTGCGGGTTGATTGTCTCGATATCATCGAGCTTAACGCCGGCTTTCTGTATCGCCGATTTAATCTGTTCCGGCCTTCCAAGCACAATGGGTCGTGCGATGTTTTCGTCTTTGAGCCGTCGCGCAGCGCGAATGATCCGTTCATCCCTTCCCTCCGGCAAAACCACACACAAGCCTTTGCCTCTTGCCCTCTCGGCGAAACGGCTTATAATGTCCATCTGTGCAACCTCCTTGTTATCCAGGTGCAGTTTGTAGTGTGCTCGTGAGAGCATTTTCGAGAAAAACGCCTTACGGCGTCACTACAAACAAACCGAATTTAGTTGTGGATTCAGACGAATGCAAGAAGAAATTGAATTTGTACGTTTAGTCGGTGACGAGCGCCGCGTCGGCACGACCCTTGCTGAGGTATCGCGGCACTGGCAGGGCGGACGCGAGCGTTTCCTTATGGTCAGCCCGCACGACGACGACGCCGTCTTGGGCGCGGGCCTGCTGATGCAGTTGGCCCGGCGGGAGAACGTGCCCGTGCATGTCCTGATCGTGACCGACGGCAGCATGGGCTATTGCAGCACCGACGAGAAGGACCGCATCGCCGAGATCCGGCGTAACGAGAGCCTCGAATGTTACCAGAGCCTCGGCGTGCCGAAGGGCAATATCGTCTGGCTCGGCTTTCCGGATTGTCAGTTAAGCAATTGCCGCGGCCGAAGTCCCGCCAAGTCGGACGACCCTGTGGCCATCGCTGGCTTTGCCGGGCTGCAAAACGCCTTCACCTATCATCTACGAAAGATCAAGCCGACGCAGTGTTTCCTGCCGACCTGGAACGATTTGCATCCCGACCACCGGATCATCTACGAAGAGTTCCTCATCAGCCTGTTCCACGCCGCAGGCAATATCTGGCCCGAGCTGGGCGAACCGCTGAACCAGGTCCCTTACGTCAACACATACGCCGTCTATTGTGATTTCGCCGCTCCCCCCACGCTGCGTATGCAAACGCCCATGTCGTACCTCGAAAACAAGCTCAAGGCCATCTCCGCGTTTCGCTCGCAAAAGCAGATTTCTTCGCTCATCGACAACGTTCGCCACTGCGGGCCCGAGGAATATATCCGCGCGATTGAATTCAAGCTGTACCATCCGGCGAATTATCGCAGCCTGTTCGAGGAGAAGAAGGCCATCCCGATGGTGCGCTGAAACGGATTCGCTTGGAGCGTACGTGAGAAACCCACAATGTCATTCTGAACGGAGCGTAGCGAAGTGAAGAATCTCTTTCCTACAATCGAATCCCAGATGCTTCGCTTCGCTCAGCATGACAAGCACGAGGACGACACATTCTCATGCTCTTAGCGCTCGCCGGCCGCGGGCAAAACCAGCCGGGCCACGACCGGGAAGTGGTCGGAAGGATAGCGCCCCTCAACGTTGTCATACAGTATTTCCGCTTCGAGCACCTTCATGCCCGGCGGCACGAACACGTAGTCAATCTTGTTGCCCTGACGGCTGCCTTTGAAGGCGTGACCCGTTCGAACATCCTCGACGTCCGGATGCAGGACGCGAAACGTGTCCGCCAGCGGAATGGGATTCTTCGCAGAAACCCCGTCGGCTCCGGCCAGGGCGGTCTGGCCCTTGAGATAGGCAATGACCGGGTTCGTCTCGCCGGTGTTGAAATCGCCCGTCAGAACAAAAGGCTCGGCCAGCTTTCTGCTACCGATGCGTTGAGTCAGCAGGACCGCACTTTTTTCTCTGGATGGCTGGGACACGTGGTCCAGGTGCAGGTTGAAGGCATAGAACGCTTTGCCCGAGCTATTCTCGACGAGCCTGGCCCAGGTGCAGATGCGCACGCAGGCGTTGCCCCAGGTGTTCGAGCCGGGAACCTCGGGGGTATCGGAGAGCCAGAACGTCCCCGCTTCCCCGACGCCAAAGCGGTCGGCACGGTACAGAATGGCCGAGTATTCGCCGTCGATCTTGCCATCCTCGCGGGCGACGCCAATCTCGGCGTACATCGGCAAGGCCTGACGAATCTCGTCGATCTGGAAACGCAGCGCCTCCTGCAGGCCGATGACGTCGCTTTTCTGCTTGCGGATGACGTCAAAAACCATATCGCGGCGGTTCTTCCACTGATTCTCGCCGTCATTGGCTGAGCCATAGCGGATATTGAAAGTCATTATCCGCACCTCCAGGCCGCTCGCGCCCGCCGGCCCCGAATCGGCGGCTTTGGCGCACGGACTGAAAAGCACCAGCAAACCAAGGACTACAGCGAAGGCGAAGAGTGATTTCGTGATCGTGGACGTTATCTTGCGGTACATAATTCACTCCTGAACAAAGCATTCGGTTTGAAAATCCCTGGGCCTCTCTGGCGGTCTGTAGCATGGTATTCGTAGAGTTGTCATGCTGAGCGCAGCGAAGCATCTGGCTATCGACAGTCTGAGATTCTTCACTGCGCTGCGCTCCGTTCAGAATGACAGATAAGCATTTATCTTGTCACAGACTACTTGTCAGAGGCTTTTTTGTTTCTCTTCTTCCGAGAGCGGCTCGTTCAGTGAGCCGGACCGAAAGCCTTGCAGATCAACGGTCACAAACTTAAAGCCCAGCGCTTTGAGCTGCTCGACGATGCGCGTGCGGGCCGGCTCGGCGGTAACTTTGCCGATGTCTCGCGGATTCACTTCGATCCGCGCGATGGTATCGTGATGGCGAACGCGAAACTCGACCAGCCCCAGGCTTCGCAGGAAATCCTCGGCCTGCTCGATTTGTTTGAGCCGCTGTTCGGTGACTTCCAGGCCATAAGTAAGCCTCGACGCAAGGCAAGGCGAGGCCGGCACGTCGGCGGTCGGCAGATTCACATCCCTGCTCAACTGGCGAATATCGGCCTTGGTCAATCCCGCATCCATCAGAGGGCAGTGGACGCCGAAGACCCTGGCCGCCCGGTTGCCCGGCCGAAAATCGTCTTTGTCATCGAAATTGCAGCCACACACGACGGCGTTGTAACCCTTTTCCTTGGCGATATTGATGAGGATGCCGTACAGGTGCGATTTGCAGTGAAAGCAGCGGTCGGCCTTATTGGCCGCATAGTTGGCGTCCTCCACCTCATCGACCTGCGTCTCTAAAACCTCTGCTCCAATGACCTTGGCGTTCTGGATCGCCTGTTCATACTGCGACCGAGCAAGAGACGCGCTGACCCCGATACAAGCCAGAACATTCTTGGCCCCCAACGTATCGACCGCCGCCTTCAATAAGTACGTACTATCCACCCCGCCTGAGTACGCCACGACGACTTTGCCCAACTCTTCCAGGATCTGTCTTAGTTTCTCGAATTTTTTGTCGATTGATTCAGTCATCAAAGCATCCCGTCTAAAATCTCTGCCGCCGATATTACGTATTTCGGGCAAAGCTGTTTGAACAAATCTTTCCTTTTGGCCTCTTCGAAACCTTCCTGCGTGCTGATATTGCAGCCGAGAAGCTCCGTGCAGGCGATAGAACCGTGGCGCGCCCTGAATTTCTCAGCGAATTCGGCCACCATTTCGATAGTTTTCATCTTGGCTTCGATATCATCGGCCCTGGTCCTGCCGTATTTTAGCCCGATGACCATGAACGCGCCCGTCACCGCCCCGCAGGTCTGGTCAAGGTGCATCCCGCCGCCGAAGCCGCTGCTGATTTTGCAGGCCTGCTCTTTATCCAGGCCAAACCGTTCGCAATACGCTCCAAGCACGGCCTGCGAGCACGAGAAACCCTCCTTGAACGTCGCCGCTGCATTATCCGCATTGCTCATACGGCACCCCTGACCATACTATCGTTTCTGTTTCTTACCTGATAAACCCGTTAATAAAGCTCATGGCGTTCTGCTCAAAGACGGCCCGCTATTTTAGGGTCCTTCTGGTTCGCGGACAAGCAGCTTTTGTCTTTAAGAAGGATTAGGATCACCCATCCAATTAATGAGAACAGCGCGAGCAGACACCATGCTGGACTTCGACCTTTTACTCTCACATAGAAACCAAAGCCGATTAACAGCAGTGCCGTTCCGAGCAGGTAAATCGACCACCCGAGCGCCGTTAGGGGCAGAGAATGCGACATCGCGGTCACAGAGCCTCCGACGCACTGAAGAACAAATCCCCAGAATATGCACCAATAGAAATTCTTGCCTATACAATCTGCTATCATCAAACAGCTTCCTGGGGCTCAGCCATCACGTTTTCCCTGATAGACCCTTTCGTAAAGCTCGTCGCCGAGGTGGCGTCTGGCCCAGAGATGCCAGATTTGCTCGTCGGTAGCCTCCGGATGGTCCATGCGGATGCCGGCCATGCTGAGCATTTTCCCCATGCGATAGGCGCTGAAGATGCGCTGCGCCTTTTGGGCTGTCGTCATATTCCGGTACAGCCGGCACTGGAACTCTTGAGCCTCGGCGGATGTGTCGCTCGTAACCATACAGAAACAAGAAAACGACATTAACAATGCTTCGACAGGCTCGCCATCCTGAGCGTAGCCAAAGGATAGCCGATGGTGGGAGTCGGACCCACAACCTCAGCTTTACGAAAGCTGCGCTCTACCATTGAGCTACATCGGCATTGACATCGGGCATAATACCGCCCACCGGGCAGTTTGTAAAGAGGTTTCTGGCGGGGGCCCCGTGAGACTTGTCATTCCCGCGAAAGCGGGAATCCATGACGCCATGAAATCTCAGTAACCTGCGTGAATCGGTGTAAATCCGTGCCCGAAGCAGCGTCGCCGAAAGGCTTTTCAAACACCCCCCCACCGAAGCTTGCCCTTCAAGCCTGTTCAGGTCAAGCTCTGAGTCCGGCGCGCCACGCGACGGATCAAATGGACCAGTCCGATAAGGGACCGCGCCAATTCGTAACCAAGTCGCAAACTCCTTGTTTCGGCTTTTGCATTTTGACTTTTGGCTTCTCCTTATACCGCCTTACGCTTTGGCCGATAGTAGGTTAGACGAAAAGCCAGGGGCTTGCACCTTTGATTCAAACGCGACTACCGAAGCAGTTGACGGCGATCTTACAGACTGGGCTTATCGAGGTCTCTTAGCTGTACGGCATACATGAGATACCTTGTAATGACAACATGAGGGTATATTTGTGGAAAGCTTGCCTCCAAGAATCGTGATCGGGCTTACAGGACCAGTGGGGAGCGGTTGTTCAACCCTCGCAAGGTTCTTTGACGATCCGGATAAGATCGACAGAGAGCACGGGAACAATTTCCTAAACCAACTCGTTAAGCATGGCTATGTATTGCAATGCGCCGACGGATTGGTCGTCAACTGGAAAACCGTGAACGGAAGGATTGCCGAGAAGCTTGATGGGCATCGGCAAGCTAAATCCAAACTCGATTCTACAGATGAAGTCTATCCGCAAAAGGGGCTTGAGGTACAAGGGAAACAGATCTTTAAAGAACTTGGCAGATTGCTTGAAGAGCGGGAGTCTCTAAAGACGTTGAAGTTTATGCGGCCGTACTACCCCAAGGGGAAACCGCATTTATTTAGAACACTCTCAATGTCGGATGTAATTGTCTTTAGAGCGCTTGTGGAAATAGACAAAGGGCGAACTTCCAAACATCGCAAGTTCGATTCAGTAGCAAAGGATGCCATCAAAAGGATTAAAGCCGGTCTCAAAGAAATCAAGCCTCTTGGGATGATACGGGTACGTGATTTCTACAACAAGATTTCAGAGCCCAATCCGCCCAAAGAATCTATAAGAGCATTCAAGATTATACATCGTGAGGTGAGAGCACTGAAGCGGGAACTAACGAAAGTGACGAAGGGTAAGGACATTGAGATTCTCCAGCAATTCGGCAATAACATAAGGAAATGTGGTAATCCGTTTGGACAGGGGAACGGCAATGCCTCAAAGGAATACTGTGTTCAACTGGCCCAAGATATGGAGAAGGTAATCAACCTGATATACGCTGCCCAAGAAGCAGCGTTCTTCGTAGTTGACTGCTTCAGAAATCCCTATGAAGCGCTCTATTTCAGGCAGAGGTTTCCGTTGTTCTACTTGCTGAGCATTTACGCGGATAAGAGAATTCGTTCTCAGCGAAGATTTGGGGACCTTATGATTGAGGGGGTCGCCGAGAAAGATGAAAAGGCAGCCGAAGAAGAATTCAACGAAATAGACAAACTGGACAGTGGAGAGCAGAATAACAATGTCCAAGACGGTATATACAAGCAGGATGTTACACGTTGTGTGCAGATGTCCGATTATGCCATCAACAACCTCGAAGAACGCCCGGATGCAGAGAAATTCCTGCATCGCAAACTCTTGCGTTTTGTGTCACTGGTTCTTTCCCCCGGCTCTTCAAAGCCCCGGAAGGAAGAAGTATACATGAATATGTCCTATGCCCTGGCCGTCAAATCGAACTGTATTTGCAGGCAGGTTGGGGCCGTAATTGCCGGGGAAGACGGATATGTCGTAGGGGCTGGCTGGAATGATGTGGCGTGCGGTGAAATTTCCTGTGGATTGAGAGAAGTCTCCGACATGGGTGAGAAGATACATGAGCCGCTATTTAGAAAGGTTGAACAGCAAATCAAGAAATTCAGAGAGCACGATTGTTTTTGCTTCAAGGATGTAATGGCTAAGAATGAGATGACAAAAAAGATCGACAATATACTGGATACAAAGAATTCTGAAAAAGGAATTGACCATCTTAAGAAAGTGCACAAAAGTGATATTCATAAACTCGTAGAAAAGGCTGGTCTCCACCAACCGGAATACTGTCTCGCTTTGCATGCAGAGGAAAATGCTATTATTCAAGGGGCTCGTATCGGTGGACCAGGAGTCATAGGAGGTACGATCCATACCACTGCCCAGCCCTGTACTCTTTGCGCCAAGAAAATCAAACAGGCAGGTATTGTCAAGGTGATCTACACAGACCCATACCCAAAGAGTGAACCTGATATCTTCATGAATGGCGTCGAATTGGTCCAATTTGAGGGGGTAAAACCCAGGGCCTACATTAGGCTCTTTATGCCTAATATGGACCAAAAGGAGTGGCAGGACCTTGAGGTCTGCAACAGCCTTCCAGGTTTCGACTTCAATAAGGAAAGCTATCTCTTTGAAATAGGGTAGTTGGGTATCGCAATAACATGGGAAATCGACCAACGCCATACGCAATTCGCGGGTCAGGGCTACTACCGGTCCAGGGCTTCGATGTCGGCGGCGTTCTTTTTTCTGCCAGTGGCCCTGATGAACAGGTCGATGTCGCCGGTAAAACGCGGAGCGCCATGAAAGGCCAGGGCGTAGCCACCGACGATAAGGTATTCAACTTTGTGCTTGTTGAATAACTCGAGCAACTCTTTGAAGTCGTTGGGAATCTCCATAATATTCGCGTCTGAGGGCATCGACCGCCGCGAGGCGCTTCTCGGGAGGACGGCTGAGCCAATACTCAAGGTTCTGCTTGATCTCTGAGTGATTATGTAGATCGTGTTTCTTTATCGTCTTGCGAATCATGGTCTATGCTTCTCTAATCTGTCCGCATCAAGCCGCGTTAATTCGTGTCTCTTACAGTTGCATCGGGAAGTAATTCTTTGCGTTGTTGAAGCAGATGTCCTCGACCATTTTTCCGAGCAGGTCCAGGTCGCTCGGCAGCAGGCCCGCTTCGACGTCGCTGCCTAACATGTTACACAAAATCCGGCGGAAATATTCGTGCCTCGGATACGACAGGAAGCTGCGCGAGTCCGTCAACATGCCGACGAACCGGCTCAGCAATCCCATGTTCGAGAGCACGTTCAACTGGTCTTCCATCCCGTCCTTCTGGTCCAGGAACCACCAGGCCGAGCCATACTGCATCTTTCCGGGCACGGAACCATCCTGGAAGTTGCCGACCATCGTGGCGCACAGGGCATTGTCCCGCGGATTGAGGTTGTACAGAATGGTTTTCGGCAGCTTGTTATTGGCATCGAGGCGGTCGAGGAACTTTGAAAGCGGCCTGGCGATCTCGAAATCGCCCATCGAATCGCATCCGATATCGCGCCCGAGGCTCTTGAACAATCGCGTGCTGTTATTTCGCAGCGCGCCGAGATGAAGCTGCTGGACCCAACCGGCCTCCTGGTCCATCAGCGCCAATTCGACCATCATGGCCGATTTGAATTTCAGGCTCTCGGAGGGATCAATGTTCCGGCCTCCCAGGATATTCTGGAATATCTTGTCAATTTCACTCTGCGTATAATCTTCGGCGTAGGCGGTCTCGACTCCATGGTCGGAGAGCCGGCAGCCATTCTGATGGAAATAGTCATGGCGCTGCCGCAACGCGCCGATGTATGAATGGAAATCCTTTATCTCTATATTGCAGATTTGTCCCAGCTTCTCCATGAATACGTTTAAGCCTTGAAGGTCCTCGATGGCCATCGCCTGGTCGGGGCGGAACGCCGTGTGGACTTTGATCTCGAAACCGTCCTGCCGAATCTTCCTGTGGTGCTCCAGCGAATCGAGCGGCCCCTCGGTGGTGCAGACCAGCTTGACGTTCATCTTTCGCATGATACTGCGGACGCTGAAATCCGCCGTCTTGAGCATCTCGCTGCACGCTTCGTAGATCTTCTCTGCCGTCCCGGGGCCCAAGAGCTTGTCCTTTATGCCGAAGGGGTTCTTTAGCTCCAGATGCGTCCAGTGGTACAACGGGTTCCGCAGGCAGGCCGGGACGGTCTGCGCCCATTTCTCGAATTTTTCATAGTCGCTGGCGCTACCCGTGATGAACTTCTCGGCAACGCCGTTGGTCCTCATGGCGCGCCACTTATAATGGTCCCCGGTGAGCCAGGCCTGGGTCAGGTTCTCGAACCGGTGGTCCGCAGCGATCAGCTCGGCGGGCAGGTGACAATGATAGTCGTAAATCGGCATCCTTTTTGCGTGTTCGTGGTAAAGAACCCTGGCGGTCTTGGTTTGCAGCAGAAAATCTTCGGTAATAAATTCGGCCATTTTTGTCCCCACTACGAGTCGGTCTTGCCGCTCGGCTATTGCGCCTTGTCCGGTTTGTCTTGCACGTCCTCTGCGGAACCTTCGTCGTCGTACGTTTTCTTGATCTTCGGCGGTTTGAATGCGGCCATCTTCTGGGCCCAGTCCGAGACTTCGGTTTTGGTCTTTACAAGGCGCTGTGATTGCGGTTTTGGCTGGTTCGCCTCTTCCTCGCGGATCTTGCGGAGCCACCAGGCGTAGGCGATCCATCCGATGGCCAGGGCCGGTATGGCGACCAGCATAAATATTGTGTACATCGTACTTCCCCTTCACGTTGTCCAAATATCCCGATATTCGGCCGTTTCGTCGCTGTGCGGAATGATACTCGAATCGTCGGGGAAGGTCAACACAGCCTTCCGGCTGACATTTTTCCCGTTTTTTGAGTCGAAACACGTGTTTCGACGGCCCTGAGCGGCTTGGCCAACCGCAAAATGCCGGCCTAAGAAAAAAATTTTAAATTCTGCCAATTTTCTTATCAACATTTTGGCTGTCTCAAACGCTTCTCTATATGAGCAGAGGGCTCAAAAGAGCTTTCTGCGCGAATATGGAACCTATGATGTCCGTTTTTTGCGTATAATCGCAGGTGCGGAAGGCGCCGGGGGCGCTAGAAAAGTGGACTTTCTACGCCCTCGGCTGTCCATTTTAGAAAGGGGCGACTCCTATGCACGAGAATCACAACATTTTTGCTCGGGGAATGGAGCAACAGGTGAAGGTCAAACTGACCTTCTACAGCAGGAAAGATCGCCAGAACATAGTCAGGCCGTGCGCCCCGCTGCATTATAGCGAAGGTGTGGGGGCCGGAGATGACAAGGATTGCTATTACTTCTGGGACTTTGAGGCCGCCAAAGGCAGCAATTTCCTGCACCTGTCGCCGTCCCAAATCGTCAGTATAGAACCGACAGAGGACGCTTTCAGGATCGAAGAGTTCGTGGACTCAATAGGCCGCCAGTAGAGCCCAAAAAAAGGTC
>Ga0307380_10011594_pt1 | contig 11021 bp, 6 predicted proteins | sample UN3MG_FD_202239 | JGI IMG/M metagenome (GOLD analysis project Ga0307380, IMG submission 202239) | Soil microbial communities from Risofladan, Vaasa, Finland - UN-3 | ecosystem: Environmental > Terrestrial > Soil > Coastal area > Acid sulfate soil | place: Finland: Risofladan, Vaasa | collected... | reverse complement strand
TCGAAAGGTTAAGCTTCTCGCCCAATCCCTTGTTCTGATAGGCCTTATCAACGGATACCCAATAGATGTCGTCTTCTTTCCGGATGATCAGCTGCCCGCCGTTTGTCGAGAGGTCGAACTCGCGTATTTTATCGCCAAGGATAACCTCTTTTCCGGCGGCGACATCGAAGATGTGGAGGTCCCACTTGGTGGCGCCGCGGGGCGCGAAGATCTCCTCATACTCATCGTCGGTGAATTTGTCCACAGAGGCATAGAGAACCTTGCCCTTGCCAGCTTTGAGGTGGAAATAGTTACCCGCTGGAACGGGAAGCGGATAAACCCGCTTGGACAGTCCTTCAAGGTCGATGCGAAAAGGCCCGACTTCTCCTTTTTTATCGCTTTTTTCCTCCGGAGTCTCTCCCGCAAAAGGCGGCTTCTCTCCGGCCCTGAGCTGCACGGCCATGATCTGCTGGGGAGAAGCGATGACGTGGTTGTCCTCATAGAAATCCATCTGGACGCCGAAATTCCGGCTGGACACAAAATAAAGATAGCGGCCCTCAGCATCGAAGGACGGGTAAAGATTATCGTAGAAATCGTCGGTGACGGCATGGCGTTTCTCCGTCTCCGTGTCGTACAGGAAGATCCGGCTGTTACGATTGTATTGGACGAGGCTGTAAGCGATCCAGCGGGAATCGGGCGCCCAGGAATAATCGCTGATCTCCCAGTAGAACTCGTCGTTCTTCATCTGGTTGGAGGAATCGATTTTCTTGAGTTTCTTGGACTCCACGTCGATAACAAAGATCGAGAAATCCTTGTTGCCGAAGAGAATCTTCTTCCCGTCCGGCGACCAGAGGAGGTGATAAACCGTTCTATCGAGATCGCTGGTCAACGGCGTCCATTCTCCACCATCTGCTTTTTGGAGATAAAGCTGGTAATCGCCGCTCTTGTCCGAGAAGAACGCGATCCTTTTCCCATCGGGAGAGGGAGCCGGGTACATTTCGCGCGTGCCGGGTGTATTGGAGAGGTTGACCGCTGGCTCTTTCGCCGTGGGCACGGTGAAGACGTCTCCCCGAGCTTCGAGGACCACGGCCTCGCCATCATCGGCGATCTTGAGATGGTGGATGTATTCGCGCGGGCTGATAACGCGGTCGCGAAGGGCCCAGCGGTCGGAGGGGACGAGCACTGCAATTTTATTTGATTGTCCGGACGCAACGTCGAGGACACGGAGATAGCCGTCCTGGACGTAAACGATCGTTTGGCCGTCGGTCTGGGGCATCATCACGTCGAAATCGGCATAGCTCGTGACGGGACGGACCTCACCGCCGCCGATCTTCTGGGCGTAGATGTTGGAAATCCCATTCCCCCGGTCGGAAACGAAATACATTGTCTCGCCAATCCACATCGGATAGCTGTTCTTGCCCACGTAGTCCGAGACGGGCGTATACTTCCGGGTGCGGCCGTCGTACATCCAGATGTCCTGGTAGCGTCCCCCTTTGTACCGTTTCCAGTAATATTCCTCGGTGCCGCGGCGGCAATAAAGAAAATTCTGTCCGTCGGGTGAGAAGCTGATGAGCACCCCTCGCTCCAGCGGCAAACGCTCGGGGGCGCCGCCCTTGACGGATACATAATAGAGGTTGGGATCGCGGCCGATGACGTTCTCGAACATCGACCGGAAAACGACCTTGGCGCCGTCAGGCGTCCAGCCCACGACATCGGCCGATCCCGGCTGGTAAGTCAGCCGGGTTGGAGCTCCTCCCTCGGCCGGCATGAGATAGACCGACGGGGAACCGTCGTAGGTCGCAGAAAAGGCGATCCACTTCCCGTCCGGCGAGAATTTGGCAGAGGATTCATAGCCGGGGAAGGTCGTGATCCGCGAGGCCGTCCCGCCCTGAGCGGAGACGATCCAGAGGTCGCCTTCATAGGTAAAGACGATCTTGCCTTTCTGGATGCTCGGGTAGCGGAAGAACCGTCCCTCCTCTGCGGCCAGCGCCGTACCGGCTATCAGGACAAACGCAAATAGCATGACCAGAGCTTTTTTCATGAGGAACCTCCTTTGAAAAATATTGCAATCGGCATGAAAATGATATTTTTTCTCAATCGGATAGCCAAGTCAAATGAAGCTTCCAGAATCCGACCAACCGATCCGACTCATCCGGATGGGGCCTTCGCAAGGAAGGCAGATGAGGCCTAGCATAAAGCAGAACGCCATGAGAACAAGAGGGCAAACAGAATCAGCGCCAACCAAAAAGATTTCTTTTTTTTCAGAATCGATTTCAAGTCAAATCCAGTGACGTTTTCGGCCATCTCTTCCCCTCGTTAAATTCATGAATATTCGCCCCGTTGAGCGAGAGAAAAACATAACACCGGGGCCGAACTGATGTCAATTTCGCAAAACGACCCCGCGCCATCGCTTACAGGCTCAGCCGTAGCATAGTGAAATTGACGGCCTCGACCTGGGGGATGTCTTCATTGTCCCCCAGACTGTCCTCGATCCGCACCTGGATCGCCGTGCGGATATTCTCGAGGGCTTCTTCGTAGCTTTCACCGTGAGCTTCGCAGTCCGCGAACTCCGAGCACACAGCCAGCCAGCCGTTGCCGTTCTTGCCGATCACCACCGAGAATCGATAATCTTCCATCGTCTGCCTCCGCTGATTACGCAGCCATTTTCATGCCAAAATCGTCCACATGAATCCTAAAATGTTTTTAAAAAGGAGCAGTTATGGATCTTGACCAGGCCGGCGCCGCCGCGGCGGACCTCTCCCCGGAGGCAGCAGACGGGCGGCTGTCCGAAGCTCAAACAACGCCTCTCCCCCACCCCCTCGAGAAGCCCGGTCTCGTCCTCAAATAAATAAAAATACTTACTGCCGTTGCTCGTGTCCTTGAGCCGAGCATCGACCACCCGCACCACGAGCTCTACTTGCTGTCCGAAGTAATTGCCCAAATCTTTGACCCGGAGCTCCGGCCTCTTCCCTTCGTAGAGCTCGAGGGAATCGGGCCCCGGGCTGAAGCCGAGGGAGTCGACGAGCATCTTGGCCTTCTCGAGCGAATTCATGTCCGCGACCTCCTCCATGTCCTCGAGCCCCTGGAAATAGCGCAATATCTGCCGCGTCCGCCGCGGCTCGAGGGAATCGAACACCCCGGCCTTGATGAGCGAAAGAAGCTCGGCCCTTCCGAGATGGACGCGGGCCAGGAAATCCTCAACCGAAGCGAACTCGCCATCCTTGCGCTCAGCGACGATCTTCTCTATCGTCTTGACCGCCAGCCCCTTGATCGAGGTCAAGCCGACGCGGATGTTGGACCCCTCGACTTCGAAGAGATGGCCGCTCCGGTTGATGTCCGGGCCCAAGAATTTGATGCCGCGGCGTTTGGCCTCTTCGATGTACTCGCTGAGCGGGTAGTAGCCGCCGCCGGCGTTGAGCACCGCAGCAAGATAGGGCACGGTGTGATGGACCTTGAGGTAGACGGCCTGGTAGGACATGGCCGCGTAGGAGGCGCTGTGGGCCTTGTTGAAGGAGTAGCCGGAGAATTTCTCCATGGTCGCCCAGAGCTTTTCGATCTCGGCGGTCGGGTAGCCCCGCTCCCGCGCCTCGCGGAAGAACTTTTCTTTGAGCGCCGACCGGGTGCCGTTCTTTTTCTTGAGCGCCCGCCGCAGCAGGTCGCCTTCCTCGGGCGGCATCCCCGCCACCCGCTCCGCCACCTGCATCACCTGCTCCTCGTAGAGGAGAAGCCCGCCGGTCTCAGGCAGGATTTTCTCGAGGAGAGGCTCCCGGAACGTCTGCCGCTTCTCCCGCGCCCGGAGGAGCGCCTCTTTCATCCCGCTCTCGGTCGGGCCGGGCCGGATGAGGGCCAGGGCCTGGGTCAGTTCGTAGATTGTCTCCGGCTTCATCCGCCGGAGGAGGTTCATCATGGCCGGACTCTCCACCTGGAAGCAGCCGATGGTCTGGGCTGTCTGGAGCAGCTTGTACGTCTTGGCGTCATCGGGCGGGATGCTCCGGAGGCCAAGCCTCTCCCTGGTCTCGGAGATGGCCGCCAGCCCCCGCACCGAAAGGAGGTCGAGCTTGATGAGCTTCAGGTCCTCGACCGCGTCCCGGTCGAAATGGCTCATGACGAGCCCCTTGGCCGACTCCTCGAGCGGGAGGAAGCGGGTCGCCGGTGCGGGCGTGAGGATGACGCCTCCGACATGGAGCGAGATCTCGGCGTAGACGCCGCCAAGTTGGGAAGCCATCTTCCAGACCTCGAGATGGCCCGCGGCCGGCTTGTCCCGCCGCAGGAAATCGGGCTCGGCGAAGAACGGGATCCTCTTCGTCAGCGACCGCGCCTCTTCCGGCGGAATGCCGAAGGCCCGGGCCGTCTCATAGAGAGCGGAGCGGGCGCGGTAGTTCTTCAGGCTGCAGACAAAGGCCGCCCCCGTCCTCCCCTGCCCGTATTTTTTCAGGACATAGTTGAGGACCTCGTCGCGCCGGCGGGAGTCGAAATCGAGGTCGATGTCCGGTGGGTCGTTCCGGCCGGCGTTGAGGAAGCGCTCGAAGTAGAGATCGAACTCGACCGGACTGACGTGGGAGACACCGAGGAGGTAGGCTAAGTAGGAGGAGGCACCCGAACCCTTGAGGTTGTGGAGGATGCGGTGGCGACGGGCGAACTCGATGACGTCGTGGACGATGAGGAAGTAAGGCGCAAACCCGGATTTCTCGATGACATCCAACTCCCGGCGGGCCCGCTGCCTCTCCCGCCAGCTCAAATCCTTCGCGCCGCGGAGCCGCTCCATGACGAGCCCGCGCAGCGGCGTGGGAAAGAGGTCGGGAGGGAGCGGCGGCACGATCTCCTCAAAGGCGAAGCGGCATTTTTCGGCGACCTCAAATGTCCTCTGGAAGGCATCCTTGACGGCGGGACCGAGCTTGCGGAGGGCGACTGTTTCCTGGTCCGGGCCGAAGAGCGTCGTCCTTTCCGCCAGCCTGTCCTTCTCCGGAGGATAAGGGACCTTCCTGGTGATGGCGTGGAGAAGGATGAGGCGCTCCGGGCTCTGGACGAATTTCAGCGGGTTGGCCCAGACGAGGGGAAGGCCATGGGTGCGGGACCATTCCGCCGCCCGACTGAAATTCGCAAAATCACAGCCCAGGTAGAAATCGCCATCGCTGAATGAATCGAGAACAACGCCGGTCCCGTTGCCTGAATTGACCTGAAAACCAGCGGCGTTCTTGCCGAGACGATTTTCCGCGATAATCTTGAACTCCGCCGGCAGGTCGATGTCCTCAGCCCTGGGAATATATACGGTGACGAGGCCGTCGGTCGCCAATCGAACCACTTTTTCCCCTGTTTCTTTCTCCCCTTCTGGCATCGATCCTCCCACTCCATTCCCAGCCTGAGTCTTTGCTTTCGCCGTTGCGCTCTTCCCGTCAACTGGCTTTCTTCCCCACTCTCCTGCTTGCCTTACCAAGGCTGCACTTTCCTCACGCGCTGTGTCTATTTTTCCTTCTCTCGTCTCTCCTTCTTCTTTCGGCCGCCGCCCCTTCTGGTTGAATATCTCCATCAAATTCCAGTAGCCCTCCCGGCTTTTGACGAGGAAGACAAACTGTCGGCCGCCGACCGCGAGCTCGCAACCGAAAAGGGGCCGCGCCCCCCGCGCTTCCGCCGCCCTCTTCCACTTCGCCCAGCCGTAGATATTCTCGATGTCGGCGAGGGCCGCCGCCCCTATCCTTTTCCGCGCCACCCACGCCGCCGCTTCCTCCAGCGTGACGCTCCCCTTCCCCCGGCTGTAAACCGAATGGAGACGCAGCGGGACGAACATGCTCAAGCTCTATTCCCTCTCCCCCTCTCCTTCATCCTCCCCCGCCAACTAGAGAAGGAAGACGAGAGTCGCCGATCAATCCTCCTCCCCTGGTGGGAGGAGGTCGGGAGGAGGGGGATTTCTTTATTCAGAAGAGACACGCGCATCATGACGATTACCTTGTCAACGACGCGGTCTTGAGGACGAACCCGCGCCTCTGCTCGAACTCGTAGACGGTGTCGAGCATCTTTTCCCGGACCGTCAGGAGCGAGCCGAACCCGTACCTCTCCCGCACCCGGTCGACGGCCGCACCCAGCCGCTCTTCCCGGTCCGAGTACGGCTCGAAGAGAGAAAGGGACCTGGCCCTGACCAGGTCCGAGGCCTTGACGCCGACGAGCCTCAAGGCCAGCCGCGACGAGGCGAAAAGATTCAGGAAAAGGTCCTCGGCGACCCGGTAGATCCCGCCCATCTCCTGGAGGGGTGTCAGCAGGAGGCGGCGCCGCACCTCGGTCTTGAAGTCGGAGTAGCGGGCCTTGACCTCGATGACGTGGGCGAAGAGGTGCTCCTGCCGCAGGCCGAGGGTCAGCCGGTCGCAGAGGTAGGCGAGATGAGCGAGGAGCAGCCGCCTGTCCCAGAGGTCCTCGAGGAAGGTCGTCTCCCGCGAGACGGACTTGGGGACGGTGGGCGTAAACACGGGCCGGCTGTCGATCCCGCGCGACTGAAGATAGACCTCCTCGCCCTCGAGACCGAAGAGGGAGCGCAGCGCCGGCCGCGGCATCCCCCAGAGGTCGCCGATCTTGTGGATGTTGAGCATCCGGAGGACGACCTGGGCCTTGGGCCCGATCCCGGGCAGGCTCTCGATGCCGAGGCCGCGGAGGAACTCCTCCTCGCAACCCTCCTCAACCTCGAAGAACCCGGCGGGCTTGGCCTTTTTGGTGGCCAGTTTGGCCAGGATCTTGTTGGGCGCCATACCAACCGAGACCTTGAGCCCGGTCGCTTTCTCAATGCGCGCCTTCATCTGCCGGGCGACGGCGGAGAAGGACGAATAGAGCGGCCGGCAGCGGGTGAAATCGAGGTAGGCCTCGTCGAGCGAGGCCTCCTCGACGTCGGGCGTGTACTCATGGAGGATGCGGAAGAACTTCTCGGAGAAGGCCTGGTAAACCTGGTAGTTACCGCGGATGAAGAGGCCGTTCGGGCAGAGCTGGTAGGCCTTGCGCAGGGGCATGCCGGAGTGGACGCCGTAGCGGCGGGCCTCGTAGTTGCAGGTCGAGGCCACGCCCCGCTCGTGGGGCAGACCGCCGACGATGACCGGCTTCCCTTTCAGGGCGGGGTCGAGCAGCTCCTCGACGGCCGCGAAAAAGGCGTCGATGTCGATGTGGACGATCGAGCGGCGCTTCATCCCGGCCTCGTTTTCATTTGAATCGCTCTTCCGCCCTTCCCTTCTCCGTCCAGTTGTTATTGCGAGGAACCTTGTGACGAAGCAATCTCCAACTGAGATGGCTTCGCTAATGCTCGCCATGACATACTGTCGTACTGCATCCGCGATGACAAAAAGTCCTCCTGCAATCAGAGCCGCACATAGAGGGACCTCCCTCAGTACTTCCGCAGCAGGCCGACGACCCTGCCGACGACCCGAAGCTCCTTGACCTCGACTGGCGCGAACTCCGGGTTCTCGGGAACGAGGAGGATCCGGCCGTTCTCCTTGCGGAGCCTTTTCAACGTCACCGAGCCGTCGTCCAGGCGCGCCACGACCATCTCGCCGGACTGGGCCGTGTTCGTCCTCTCCAGGAGCACCCGGTCGCCGTCGTCGATGTAGGCGTCCACCATGCTCTTCCCGGCGACGCGGACACAGAAGATGTTGCCGCGGCGGCGGCCGACCATCCACTCGGGCACGTCCACACTCTCGCCGAGAGAGTCGAAGACCTCCTGGGCCCGGCCGGCGGGAGCGACGCCGACGAGGGGGACCTTGACCCGGTTCTCGAACGGCGAGGGGATCCCGGCGAGGCGCAACTCCCCGGCCTCACGGCTGAGGTAGCCCTTCCTTTCCAGGCTCAGGACGTGCTTGAAGACGGCCGAGGGATTGGCCAGGCCCAGCTGTCTTCCGAGCTCGCGGATGGTCGGGGGAAAGCCGTGCTCGAGGACAAAGGCCTCGATGACCTGGAGGGCCTTTCTCTGGCGCTGGGTCAGCTCTTTGTACAATCTGTTCACCATTTTGTTCACCTTATATACAATAGGCCGCCGGGAGGCCCTTGTCAAGTATAAAATTCAGGGAGGGATTATTTTGCTTTTTCCTCTTGACAGAGGCTACAAATTATTGTATATAATCATACAATTAATTGTATTTTTTTATACAAATAATCGCATGAACAATCGAGCAAATAAAGAACTCCTTTTAGCCAGACTGGCAGACTGGGACAGCTTTCTCAGAAGGCGGGTCAGGCTTATTGCCTGCGGCGGAACAGCACTGACCTTGCTCAATATCAAACCATCGACCAAGGATATAAATCTCATCGTCCCTCATCCAGGAGAGCATGACTATCTTTTCAGAACGCTGGATCAGCTCGGATACAAATCCGTAAGCGGCTCTGGCCTGCAGAGAGGAGACGACTTTGTCTTTGATTTGTTCAGAGGACCCCGTGTTCATACAACGGAGTTATTAGAATCACCGTTGGAGGCAAAGAATCATCTATTGATCAGAGAATTCAGCTACATCTATCTGGGCGCGCTCAATTTTTACGATCTTCTCATAACCAAATTGTTCAGGGGGACATCTGCTGATATTGAGGACTGCCTGGCACTGATGAGGCATAAAAAAACAATATCGACATCCAGGTTTTCGAGCAAAGGTTTCGTGCGACAGCCTCATACGATATTTCAGAGGAGAGAGTCTTGAAAAACTTGGTGTATTTCTTAAGGCTTACCAAAGAGAGGAATTCAAATGGAAAATAACCAAGATCTGGTAAAGAAGGTGCGCCGGCTCGGCTATCCCCTATTCGAAATAGAGGAGGACGAGGATGGAAATGAGATTCTAGCTGATGTCGTGAAAAGTGAGAATCCCCGACTTTGGCAGGGATTTCCAGTTATGTTGGCCAACAGCGAGGAAAGAAATGTCTTCGATTACAATCGGGTTCTGTCTTTATTGAAAGCCCCGGATAAAAGAGACCATTTTCATCGTCTGCTGTTGGTGTCTTATGTCGTATACAAGATACAAAACCTGGAATCGGCTTGGGTCTCGGACCTGCAAAAGATTTTTGGGCCAGCCGATATAAAAGACATAGGAAAGCTCGTCAATCAATTCGTCGCCAAAGAGTATATCCAGGTGGGATCGGTTCGGTTGTCAAGCGAAAAAATCAAGACTGTTTTCCGGGACTATTTTGGGAAAGCTGGATCCAGAATAGAAAATATATTATCTGTCCGGGAGGAATTCGGATTGGAATATTCCCTGTCGCAGATATTCTCTCCTTCGCAAAAAGAAATAATTCTAAAAAAGCTGAGACGGGAAAAGCTCTCAAAAACCGAGGCTGAATACTTTTCCAGAACGATCAAGAAAAAGCTGTTGGCCCTTGCAAATCCCGAGTTACAGCGCCTGGCCCGCCAGCTTATTGAATGAATATTCAAATTGAATTATTTAGCTGGTAGCCGTACGGACATCGCTAAGTGATTGACGCGCAGATTAAAGATAAGACGGCCTTGATTACCGGGGCGAACACCGGGATCGGGAAGGCAACCGCCCTGGCCTTTGCCGCGAAAGGGACGAATGTCGTCATCCATTATCTCGGCCGAAAGGCTGAGATCAAAGAGCCCTTCCAGCCGGAATACGCTTGTGGGGGAAAGAGGGCGCCATGGAATTGGCCGGTCAAATCAAGAACAAAGGCGGCCAGGCGATTATTACTGAAGCCAATTTGATGGTGCCCGAGGCCATTCCCGGGCTGTTCGATGAGGCGGACAAGGCTTTCGGCCGAGTCGATATCCCGGTCAATAATGCGGCCCACTGCGAACTGCCCGACGATATCTTCTCAGTGACGGCATCGAACATCGAGCGTCATTTTGCGGTCAACACGAGAGCGGCTGTGCTCTTGATTTCGGAATTCGTCAAGAGACACAAGTTGAGGGGCGGAGATTGGGGGCGAATAATCAATCTCAGTACAGACGCCGCTCAAGCCTTTGCCACTCAAATATCCTATGGAGCCAGCAAGGCCGCCATCGAAGCCTATACAAGAAGCATTGCCTGGGAGGTCGGCCATCTCGGGATCACAGTCAATACAGTCGCGCCGGGGCCCGTTCAAACCGGATGGATGAGCGCCGAACTGGTGGATAAGGTCTTGCCGGACATTCCCCTCGGACGAGTCGGGACGCCGGAAGACATCGCCGACGTCATCGTCTTCCTCGCCTCAGACCAGGCCCGCTGGCTGACGGGCCAGGTCATCAAGGTCTCCGGCGGACCCAATCTCTAGAAAGCTCTTTTTGCGTCGATAGGGGGCGAGGATGCTTTGTCTCGTTCGAGCCCGCCCTAGCGGTCGAGGGTGACCTCTTCGCGGTAGTCGATTGATATCTTGGGCCCTTTCTTCGATTTGAGCAGCTGAATCGCCTTAAGATATAGCTCGTTCTTCTTCTGCCAGACCCGGTTCAGGTGCCTGGCATATCCGGCGATTCCTACGTCCAGCCATTTCCCTTTTATTAGTTTTCTCACCATTTGTTTGAGCGAGTAAAACTTCTTATGGCTGAAGATCTGGGCCCGTTGCAGGTCGAAAAGGGACAAGCGGGCGGGCTGGAAGACGACATGATGGGCATCGTACAGAGCCCAATCCCGGAACTGAATCCGATTCTCGTGACTCACCTTGTCAAAAAATTCCGATCCGGGAAGCGGCGTCAGGATAAGGAATTGAGTGGAATTCAGCTTCGACCGCTTGGCGAACTTGACCGTCTGCTTGACGGTCTTCCAGTCGTCCTCGTCAAACCCATAAACGAACATCCCATGAATGCCGATCCGATGCTTCCGGAGGACTTTTATGGCGTCCGCTATTTCTTCGACGGTCTGCTTTTTCTTCATGGATCTTAGGCTCTCCGGGTTTACGGATTCAAATCCGATGTAGAGCGTATGGCAGCCGGCCTTCTTCATCAGCCTGACCAGATCCAGATCTTTGGCTACATCGGCGCGCACCTGGGTCGTCCACTTGAACTTGAACCCCTCGCGGATCATCGCTTCCAACAATTCCTTGGCCCGTTTGCGGTCGGCGGTGAAATTATCATCATAGAAAAAAATGCGGTTTTTGCGCTC
>Ga0307380_10011593_pt1 | contig 11021 bp, 18 predicted proteins | sample UN3MG_FD_202239 | JGI IMG/M metagenome (GOLD analysis project Ga0307380, IMG submission 202239) | Soil microbial communities from Risofladan, Vaasa, Finland - UN-3 | ecosystem: Environmental > Terrestrial > Soil > Coastal area > Acid sulfate soil | place: Finland: Risofladan, Vaasa | collected... | reverse complement strand
ACGTCTAACAAGGTAGCTTCAGTAGCTAAGCTGGTAAGCATATTTCCAGTATCAACCTTGATCGCATCTAACACAGCATCCATTGTGGTAAGCAATGCATTTGTTGCAAGCAGTGTTGCCTCAGAAGATCTAGTTGAAAGGTCAACATCAAGCTGTGCTAAGATAGAACCTAATGTGGTTAATGCAGTGTTGAGGGTTGACTCAGAAGCTCGTGTTGAAAGGGCTACATCAAGATTAGATGTATCTGCATCTATAGCTGTTAGAAGAGCTTGAATTAAAAGTTGTGTAGCTTCTAGGTTAAATGGGTTAGTCACTGTTACATTACCTGGTGGTGAGTAAGGAGTGATGTCTGCCGGAACAGGTGCTGCAATTGCAACCTGTGTAGTTTGGTTAAACCATATCGTAGCTAAAAGTGTTTGTGCGGCTACATCAATAATATCATATCTTACTATGATATCATTAATAGAGTATCCTACACCGGGTGCTGTAGCAATGTAAGTAGTAGTTCTACTTTCATAGTCTACTCCTGGTATAGCCCCAATTCCAGAACTGATCTGTCCCAGTAATAGAAGCATATTGTGTTGCCAACTAAAATTGGATCCATCTTGACCTGCTGTTTTTGTATTACCTGCGCTCATGTTTTATTATTTTGTTTTAGAGAGCTCATCAAGATGATCAGCTAGCTCGATTATATCTTTGTGCGGAGTTAACCATCCGTACTCATCATAGAGTCTTTTTAAAGTATTGAACTCAGCATCTTCTAGAGTGATATCTCCCTTATCAGCTTTTTCTATGGCTTCTAGGATCTTCATCCTTTCTTTCATAGCCGCGATAGCTAGACCTCTCTCAGGAGGATTGTTAGTTACAATGTTTAATAAATTAGATCTAAGCATTAGCTTATCATCTTGACCCTTGATCTTTACTTCTTTGTTGATAATTGTTTTCATATGTTGGTTTATTTGGTTACTATGTGTTAGGGTACGTAGTCACTACGTAAGCTAGAGCTTGAACTTGGGTATTAGCCTGCATATCGGTACCTGTCATTGAGATAGGAAACTCCATCTCTACAGTATCTACTTTAGTGAAGCCATAAGTCTCACCTACTATACCGGTTGTTACATTTACAAATTGTACTACTATTGTAGGATCAGTTGCTTTTACTTTTGGGGAACCTACCCAGTTTGTGTCTTTTAATTCGTAATTCATGATTATATTGTTTTAAGTTTTTAATTATTAAGGTACTATACTTACTAAAGGATTTCCACCCCCAGAAGTGTCTAACCAAAGATCTCCCGATACTAATCCCCCTGGAGGACTTCCTGTTCCTGATGATTGAAGGCTGCTTATGTTTACTTGTCCATCATTTCTTATAGAAAGCTTTGTAGCTCCTGTTTTATTCTTGGCTTTAAAGGCAAAAAATACAGAACCATCATCTTCTCCTCTTGTTTCTAACCTAGCTGTTGGAGTCTCTGTTCCTGTTGGGTCATATGTAAACAGAGTGTTACCTAACGGTTCAATAAATAACTTAGTTGCATTAGTAAGTCTATTTCTAACTTGGAAATTAGTATTTGTTCCTAGGATCAAATTACTTCCTGTTCCTTGAATATAACTATATTGTGTTCCTGCATTTCCAAAAATAAGGGTTGGATACACATTAGGGCCCCCCACACTATTTATCCAAATAGCAGCATCTCCCGTTGTACTTGCAACATATAAAGACTCAGTACCAGGGCCTCCTCCAGCATCAGCTGTAGTGTTTATAAGAGTTCTACCATTTTTATTAGCTCTAAAATACCAAATACCCCCATCAGTAATACCAAGACCTGCATAAATATCATCAGAACCTGATCTGTAAGATACTATACCGTGTTGATTTTGTTTAGTAGATATTAAGTTATAAAGACTAGCTGTACTAATAAGATTACTTCCTAAATTAAGATCACCATTAATAGTCATCCTTGCATTTGGATCTAAAGTTGCTGTTCCTACCCCTAGTTTTTGATAGGCAATAACATCACCGGCTGCTTGAACTTCTAGTCCCCCTGTATGAGCATCATTATTAACTACTAAGTGATTAGAACCTGCTGCGCCATTTAATTCTATCTTACGTATTCCTGTTAGATTATAGACATTAACATGTCCACCATCTCCACCAGTAATTTGAACTCTATGGCTAGATACAACATTAGAAGATCCTCCATTTTCAAGAAATAGAAAACCATTACCTCCACTAACCGTAGCTAGATGACTCCATCCTGCTAAGTTATCCAAAACAGGTCCTAAGATTGTTGTTCCTCCAACAAGTCCTACAACATGTAATTTTGCTAGAGGTGTTGCTATTCCTACACCTACATTACCATCATTTCTTACATATAATAAAGCAGAAGATGCTGAGTTATGAACCTTTAATGCGTAGTCTGAACTTGTAGAACTTTGTCCAGTTATATCCCAAGCAGCTGTAGGGAAATATGTGTTTACTCCCCAATATTTATTAACAGCACTTTCTTGGTACTTAATAAAGGTATCATAAACTCCACCTTTGTATCCATAGATAAGTAGATCATGTGCTGACTCCATACCTATTTGACCAGCTGTACCACCGGCACCTGTACCAACATAGGTTGATAATTTTATTGTACCATCAGTAAATGAGGCTACATAATTATCTGTTGCGGCTACTTGTATAACTAATTTATCTGCAGGAGTAGCTGTTCCTATACCTACATTACCTCCACCGGCTACAATGAGAACATCTTGACCATTGCTAGCATTGATATTTAAAGGAGAGCATGAGTTAACATTCTGTACAAAGATATCTGTGATACAAGTAAGTAAAGTGTTACCCGCTGTTGTTGCAATTGGTCCCGCGGATGTAATATATCCTAAGTCATTAGTAAACTGACTAATGTTCTGAGAAGCAAACTGGAAGTCATTCCCTACTAGGGCTATACCATTTGATCCGGTATAGACTGAGCCACCACCTATAATATCAGCAAGAGACATGGCGTAGTTTTTATAACTAGTTCCAACACCTCTATAACTGTTAGTACCTTGTTGATACACACCTACTATAAAATAGTCCTCTGCAGGATTATTAAGATCTGTGGTTGTTACTACTCTTCCCTGAGCTATGAGAGATTCAATTGTTATGTCTTCCATGTTATATTACATTTAATACGTTAGCACCATCAATCATCAATACCCTGTTAAGCACGCTTAATAAGGATACAGTTGGAGTTGCTGGTGTGATTTTAAATCTTACTTTAATTATTTGATTAGCCGGTAGACTATCCACCTGCCACACTATACTTGTTCTATAAATACCAGTATTGTTTGGAGACTCTATTACCTCTGTAGGTAATACGTCTACACCGCCAATGTTCAATACAAACTCAGCTGAAGATCCTAGATCTGATAGTTGATAACTGCATGAAAAGTGTATTTGATAGTTGCCGAGTGCTCCCGGTGTTGGACCCCCTAACTCTTGAGTTGTAAGAGTCATAAAAGGTAGATCAATATATGTAGAGAGTAATGTTTGAAATGTTACACTGGAATCTACTTTCTGTCTATCTATATAATTTATTTGTCCTAGAACATCTGAAGCCTTTACTAGGTATAGCGGGTAATCAGTCCATTGATATTCTTTGCGTCTATTGTCAAAGTGGCCAAGGACAAAGTAATCCTTATCCCGGTTAATATCAATTAGTTTAATTATCTGCTCCCGATGTTTGAGAGCATCCCAACTTATTGGATCCATAATATAATATACAAATAATTCAGCTAATATACAAATAATAATTAATATCAAGAAACAACAAATCCCCAGATTTTTAGTCTGAGGATCTATTGATGTTTAACCTTAATCAACTCAATGGAACAAAAGCATTGTAAAGATACAACTTTATTTCTAAGGTAGTTCTATAAATGTGTTAAATGTTGATCCTGGAGTACTTGATAATACTGAAATGTAATCTCCGGTCAATAGAGAATATGATTCACTATCCGATAATCCGCTGCCTGGTTCCAAAGCTATCGCGTATAAAACACTAGTTACTCCTGTAGCTTGATCATACTTAGATACGGTAATAGTTCCTCCGGCTGGAACATTAAAGGAGAGGCCGCCTAAGGTTGCATCGCCTACCGCTGTATGTAATATGGTAGCATCTACTTGATCTATATTTCCAGATCTTGTTATTCTCTTAGCCATTACTTACAAATATATGTGTTAGTGTATCCGATAAAGCTTACGCGTATAGTTCCGCCATGTTCAGCAGCAGCTCTTGTAGGAGTACAAATAGGATCTGAGTTTGGCTGCTCGTTAGGAGTTTGACATGCTTGCTTTCCTTCAGTATTGGTACAATTAGTACATCCGTATGGATAGACTCCGATCAGTCCCGAGTTCTTCCACATCGAGTCATTATACATATATCTTACATCCGGGTACTTAGGGCTAGCTTGCCATTGAGGACCCCCGATAAGATCTACCTGAAGTAAGCAGTTCACCCCGCCCATGGCCGAGATATCAATTGACTCCTGGTTGTTATTAATATTGAACTCAAAAGGATTAGCACCGGTTGGCCAAGCTGTAACTGTACAGTTCATAGGCTGGGTACCAAATCCTACATTCCCGGAGAACCACTGAGTAGATGTATAAGAAGTAGAGTCACCGGCTCCTAGGTAGAAAGATCCAACTAGTCCTGATCCTGTGATCCCAAAGATCCCATTCACATTCTTTACATGTAGAGTATCCGAAGCGGGATATCCCGATAAGGTAAGGAAAACCAATACGCTGTCTTTAGTAGTATTTACCAATTTCATTTCCGTACTAGTAGGCAGGCTTGACTCATCAACATTGATAGTCACGTCCTCATTGATTACTGTGGAGCAACTGATCATGACCAGGCATACCACTAAGTACATTAATTTTTTCATGGCCGCAAAGATATCATTTTTTTTGTAATAATGCATCTGTCTTTCCCCTAAAATAAGCATCTTCAATTAAGTGCTTCTCTAACTCAGCTTCAAGCTTCTCTCCCTTTTCTAACAATTCATTATACATTTCACTAGCACGCGAATACCTTTTATCAGCCCGTTCATCCCTAATCTTATCTTCTTGTTCCTGTTTCATTTTATAATTTTCAAAAGACACGCGATGCTCCTTATTTGTAAAGTGCTCGACTGACCCCAAATAAATAGCATAAACAAAAGCTCCTATTACAGAGACAATCTTCCAAGAAGAATCAAAGATCCCTCCTGCTCTTTTTAACATTTCCTCAGGCATACCCTATATATATAATACCACAAATATACTATTTCTTTTCTTTCTCCAAAGTGTCCCGGGCAATATCTACCATCTGATCAATAACACCCCCGCGGCCGGTGAGATACTTCTTCCCGTCTATAGTAATAGAATAGATCCCTTCCGGAATCTCAGCTTCCAACTTTTCCCGGAGGATAACTTCCCAAGGTTCCATATACTAAAGATACATATATATAAGGACAGTTACAAGCCTACCCGGTATGTAGGAAATAGTATATATATAGGTGGCTAGGGTCTCTATAAACTCTGGGCCCCAAACTCTCAAAGACCCCCCTACCCCCCATGTTTTGTGTGCTTGGTTTTGGATTCAGGGTAGAAAACAAAAAAGTTCAAGCTAGATCTTATCTCTTCATCTTTCTTAAATCTTAAATCTTATGGTAACACTGTGTGTCTCTGGTCACATCCTCTCATGGAAGAAGGAAGACCAACAAAGCAACCTCAATCATTTAATGACTAGACTACATGCTCTCTTTGTATGTATAGCCCTTGATTGCATCTACATCATTCCAATGTGCTTATAGCATATTGGTTTGGTGTTAGAGAACATATCTCTTCATTGTCCTTAACAATTAAAAACTAAACATATGAGCAAAAGAATTAAAGATGCTGTCTTCTCAACTAAGTTTGTGAACAGCGCAGGTGAAACTAAGTTTAACAACACTAAAATTGGTAGTGTTATTAAATGTGATAACGGAAGCGTTATGCTTATGCTAGACTTCATTCCAACAGACCTTAGCAAAGGTGTTATAATGTTGTTTGACATTAAAGTAAAAGAACAGGCTTCATAGCTTGTTCTTTTCTTTTTGTTGACAGCTCTCTTCTTGAGGCTTTGTATCTCTTTATCTTATTTGAATAGTTATGTGAGCCAAGATGCTTGCACCCTCTGCAGGGGGAAGACACGGGGACTACGGTCGGGTTTCAAGACTCACACCGTGTTGACAAACTATTCAACAACATAAGGAATGCAAGTGAGTGAAGTCCAAAGCAGGGGTTCTACAGCAATAAAGCTGTACATCAGCCCTGATCGTGACTAAATGCTCTGCCTTATGTTTGTGCCTAATATATCTCTTCATTGTATTTAATATTTAAACCAACTCATATGAATTATTATAAGCAAACAGTTGAGCAAGCTCCTGTTAACAACCCGAAACTAGGTAAAGCGCCTAAAGCTCCTCGCTTGGTAATGAATCCTGACGGAACATTATCACCAATTGCAGACCACCTCAATTGGGACTTTGATAAAAGAAACTCTGACTGATTCTAACAAGAGCAGAGCATAAGTACAGCAAGGACAGCTGTACTTTTCTTTTTAACCTTTAATCTTAAAACAATGGACACACTAACAGTACAAGCAATAGTTGCATTGATTGATGCACAGCTATTGCATTTAACAAGAAAACACAGCGCTGAGAATATGAATGAGAATGATTACATAGCTTCTTCAAATGCCTTGACTCACCTAAGGATTAGATTAGAATGTTATGTATGAAGTATTCAAAGTAAATAGAGACAAGACTTCAGGTCTAAGCTTTATGCAACTAGCGGGCACCTACGCTATAGAATCAGATGCCAAGCAAAAAGCCTCAAGGCTCAAGGGCTTGGTTCTGAAGGGTGGACAGATATGGTTTGATTATAGACCATAAGTTCTTTGAAGTAATGGACATACACAAGGGAAGACATTGGTCTCTCTTGTGTATTCTTTTCTGTGATCAGCTGTGTGATTCTTGTTGTTTGTATCTCTTTATTAATTATGTTATTTATTTGCCACGTTGTAGGCATTCTGTTTGTTAAGGCAGAGCTCTCGTTGAGAGTGTATACAAAACCGTTGTTATGTCAGTACCCAAATCACTTGGGGAGATGCATAGCTAGTGTACGGGATAGGACAAAGACCTTGGCGGGTTTCAAAACTATCAGTAGTATTGTCAAAGAGTTCTTGTGCCAACAAGAATGTGGTTGATGATATATCAGGGCTGATTATGGTACCCCTGAAAGACGATGAATCTCACTCTAAACTAGAGTCGGACAAGTTATCCATTACTACACAGTCTGTAGTGCCAATTAGTTATCCTCTAACAGGGATAGCTGACCCGCAAGGGATACATACACTTCCTTGCCGAAGCTAGTGTGTGTATATTTCTAACAGTAAGAGACTTATAACCTCTTGTTGAAGGGAATAGAAGGGCTATGTAGTTAATCAGTTTAATCCTCCTGTCGATGAGGGTTTGGCAAAGCATATGAACGCACATCTCTGTGTGGTTTACAGCTCAAGCAATTGAGAGCATATGTTGGCAATGGGGAGAACTTGTAATACCCGTTCCTAAATTAAGAGCTATATGCTCTGTGTGTATTGTTGTCTTTTTTATCTTCTTGTTTTTTGTATCTCTTTATTGATATTGTATGTAATGTTGCATACCTAAAACAACTCAAAATGGAAAAAGTAACAATTCAAATCAGCAATCCTAATCCTTACAAGAGTAAGAAAACAGGAACAGAAATGGTAGCCTATACCGTAACAGGTAAAGGTGCAGAACAATACAAAGCAGAGCAGTTAGCTCTTGGTGTAGATAGTTCTGATGATAATGGTAATCCATTAATGCACTTCACCTTTGACGCAAGTATTAAGTACGGTGTTGAAGCTGAATTAGTTAATGCTGTAACCTCGGAAGGTGAGAGCATTTGGTTCATTGACAATGATGAAGCAAAGCAACTTGAGAAAGTGCTTAACGGTACAGGTACTAATGCAACTGTACGTGCTATCTTAGCAGAGAAAGAAACACAGAGAGTATTAAACTACTTGAGCGTGTTGTCTTCTAACCGTGCTAAGAACATTGCTAAATTACAAGCTAAAGGTGCAGAATCTTTCGCTACTGTAAAGAAAGGCAAGTAGTAGGGACATAAATAAGTAAGAGCTAATAACTCTTACTTATTTTTTTTTATTAAGTTACTACCTTGGCCAGTAGGGATCCTATTGGGAATTCGGTGTGACTATTAGTACTCTATTGAATACCAAGAAGTTAATTATTTAGTGCCCATTGATGGTCTCAGTTCTCTATATATAGAACAAGACACAGAGTTTAGACTCACAACAGGTGGCCAGTAGTAGTTAACTCCTTGGTTTATTACCAACTTAATGAGGATATGTATGCAACTGGGTGCAGCTAACTCACTCATACACATATTAATACCTTGAACAGAACATAGATTTTGGCCATAAGGCTTGGAATCGCATAATATGGCTATAAGCCCTAGACTAACAAGCTTAGCCTAAACACATTTGGATTCTATATACTATTACTACTATATATGGTAAGTAGAGAGAATCCGCAACCTTGAAATCACAGGCTATCTTGGCCTATTATATATAAACAACTCTAAACCCAATTCAAATGAAATCAAACAAAGATCAGGCTATTAGATTAGCCAACAGAGTTATTGCTGATCCCAAGTTACTTGAGAAACTTAATGATGATCTCTTTATCAGATTTGTGATAGGTATATCTAATTACTCAACAGAGTTAGCTCATAAGGTAATGGATCTTAGACAGGATATACCAGCACAGAATAAAGTATTATTCTGGGAAGCTATAGGTATCCTAAAGTCTGAATATTAAACCACCACAAGCAAGCCTCTTAGTGGATAGTATCTCAGTAGACAGCTGATAGAGGAGAGTTGGTAGCTCCTCATAACCAAGGTCAAAATATTAATCAACTTAAACCCCAACTCAAATGGATGAAGAAGAAGAATACTATTGGGAAGATGATGAATCAATCTTCATGCCTGATATAGGTAGTAAGTAACAAATATTGAGTGGCCCAAAAAGCCTTAAAGGGATAGTATCGGATCGCTGCCCGCTCAAATTATAAACAACTTAAAACCCAACTCAAATGACAAAATTTAAACTACATGGTATGTTTGACCTAACAGTTAGAGCTGAACATACTCTAAAGGAACTTAATATCAACACCAAGCAAGAGTTATACTTTGCTTTGATTCCACCTGTTGGAATGGTGTATGCTGTTAATAAGAGATCAAAGTATGGTCCTCACCGAGTTTCTCTCGGACAAAGAACAAGAGAAGAGATTCTTGAGTTTAAAGCTTTGATTACTGCTGAGTTTGATACTCTATCTCTTACATGTGAGCATGTGTCTAAGAAATTAGGTAAGCTATATGTATGTAAAAAGTGCTGTCGTAGCTCATTCTAGAATTGGTTAATATAAAATTATAAACCAATTAAAACTAGAAATTATGTACACAAAATTTGATGAGAAAGTAATGCAGGATGTAATGGCTATTGCTCGCAAGGCATTAGATGCAGATGATATGTCTTTACTAACAAAGGAACAAGCTTGGTATCTCTTGGGATGCCGGAACCGTGACTTTGTAGCAGAAGATGGAACCATTCAAAACTCTGAATATTATTTCACCCTTCGGGAGTGGAATGATATTGAAGAGTACCGTTACCGCAAGGACTAACGCACACAAGGAGAGAGGATATTATATAGATTGCAACTGATACTTGCATTGTATACTATCCTCTCTTTTCAATATTGGCTTTGAAGAGCCCCAACTGCTAACGGTGGTCGCCTGCAGTTTTTAACATTGACTGGTAGCCAAGGCTTATTATGTTATTAGGAAAGATGCAACCCAACATCGCTAATAGCTGCCTTGGTGATTTGGGTAACAAGGTGAAATCCACTACCTTTATTAAGTGTGGATACAACTCAAATACCAACTCAAATGATTAGAATTATGAACTATGTACCTACAGAGGTAGGACCAAGCAGGTTAGAAGAGATTCTAGCTTGTGCTCCGGACATGACGGATGAAAACAAACAACGCGTATGTATTATTACAGACATCGCGAAGATCGGAAGACTCTTAGGGAATCCACCTATGAGCACACACAATTTCTATACTCTATATGATATGCCAATTCCTATTCTTGAGGCTGTACAACACAACGCTCAAGTAGAATTAAATACATATGAGTATAACACAAGACTAAGCTCATTATTATGAAGGCTAGTCACGCGCTCACAATATTCATACTAGGTATGCTATTGTGTTTTGGTATTGGCCTACTGATAGGAAATAGATATCAACCGGGACCGGTTATAGATCTACCCGAAGAATGGATGACAATATCAAAAGACATTAAACAACCAGACTTATTAGTAGGGCATATCTCAGGAGATACGCTTTACCTAAGATTTGATAATTAAAGCTCGCCCAGGTCTCCCTCTTAACTGAGTAAGTTGACAAGCTTAGACTGGGCCTCATTTAAAACAATAAACTATGAAAAATCAGAGAACCATGCTTGAGATGAAAGCAGAACAGTATAAACTTAAGGGAGATTACTCTGATCTAGCTGTTAAGATAAAAATACTTGATGAGATAGCTCCTAAAGGAGGCATCTCTGTTAATTGGACTTCAGAATCTCATGATAAAGAGCAGTATGAGTTCAGATATAGAGGATCTAAGAAACAGCTCAAGAAAATTGTAGATCATCTAATGAAGAAAAAGTAATACCAGCCTGGTGGGAAATCCAGGACTTATTTAAGAATCGCAGTAGAAGAGGTAGAGCTCTATCTACCAGGATTATAGTTCCCTGCTCTCAAAACTATACGGTGTCATGTCTGTAATGGACTCTATATCATCTCCGTAAAAGATGCCTCACTTAATAATAGACCATAGTGCATG
>Ga0307380_10011592_pt1 | contig 11022 bp, 22 predicted proteins | sample UN3MG_FD_202239 | JGI IMG/M metagenome (GOLD analysis project Ga0307380, IMG submission 202239) | Soil microbial communities from Risofladan, Vaasa, Finland - UN-3 | ecosystem: Environmental > Terrestrial > Soil > Coastal area > Acid sulfate soil | place: Finland: Risofladan, Vaasa | collected... | reverse complement strand
GCTGCTGTTGCGGTTTCTGGTGAGATTAATTTATCTCCATATTCAGTCCATTCTCTAATAGGTATCATAATTTTTATTTTTTAGTTAGTCACTACAGAATCAATGATCTTTAAAATTTCATATCACTTACATCTGGATATCTCCATTCTATTATACAATAATCCCAGAAATCTCCAGATATTTTAACTTTAATTTGTTTTCCTTCTTTGAATATTTTTCCAATTACTGTTTCTCCCTCTTTAGGTTGACGATCTATGCTTTTAAACCATTCCATAACTATATATTTGGGTTCGATTCAAAAGTAAATATTGTACATCTTTTGTAAATATCATAATCTACTTGAAATTCCTCATTCGGTATGAACTGGGAGGCGAATTCGTCAAGTAATAAAGCTAATTTATCTTCGTTTATTCCAAGATACCCACCTTCATCATATTCTTCAAGAAATTCTAACACACCTTGATATTTCTGTGCCAAAAATTCTTTTCCTTTTATGGGTTTTGTTTTGTTGTCGTGCATCATAATTTATTATTTATTTATTATACCCAAATAGATCTATAAGGACTTATTCCTAATGAATTTAAATGATCTGGATAAGATTCAGCATCATCTCTAATAACTTGAACTTCTTCATTTTCTTCCATCAACTTAAGAAGTTCTTCTTTTCGCCATAACATATATTTCATTGGAATATCAAAATAATTTATGCCAATTTCATTTTTATAGCGTTCTCTTAATTCAGATTCTTTAATTTTCATATAATATTTTTAACACATATTTTGCTATTTCAATTTCTTTTTCATCTCCAGTATGTTTCCTTTCAGAGTCTGAAAGTTTAATACATTGAATCCAATCATCTCCTTCAGGTTTTGCTTCCATTATTTTAATAACCATATTTAATGGTGTTACACCAACATCATTTGAAAAATTAGTTCCAATACCAAATGAACACATTATATTTCCTCTACAATAATCTTTTATTTCTTTCGCTTTTTCTGGATTCAAACTATCAGAAAAAATTATCACCTTTGTTTTAGGATCAATTCCTAATTTTTTATAATGTGCAATTACTTTATCAGTAAATTCAAATGGATCTCCAGAATCTTGTCTTACACCATCATAAAGCTTTGCAAACTTTTTATCAAATGATTTTAAGAAAACATCTGTGGTAAAAGTATCAGATAATGCAATACCAAGATCTCCTCTGAAAACTTCAGCCCAATTTTCCATTGCTAAATGATTAGCTATTTTATAACCATATTTAGCAGCATGGAACATAAACCACTCATGTGCATGAGTTCCAATAGGCTTTATATTATGTTTATATGCAAGAAATACATTAGAAGTTCCAACAAAATTTTCAGTATTTAATGATAATCTCCCAGCAAAATGTCCAACCACTTCATCATGAACAAGAAAAGAATATCTACGCCTTGTAGCAAAATCAGCATAATGCATTCCATTCATTTTGAATAGATTTTTCTTAACTAGATTATTTTTCTCTCTTTTTGCAGCATCCCAAGGCTCCTGTTTTGTCATTTTGAAATACAATTCAGAAATAAGAGCCATCAATGGAACTTCCCAAAGAATTGTCCTGTACCAATATCCTTCTATTGAAATTTCAAGTTCTCCACCCTTTTGAATAATTCCAACTTCAGAAGAATCGTATTGATATCCATGAAGAAAATCCAAATAAGTAGGATCAAGAAAATAACATTTATCTTTCAACCAATATTTTTCATCTTTTGAAAGTTTAAGTTTTTCCATAAGTTTTATTTGCTTACGGAGTTCTTCAGCAAATCCTTCCGGAAATTTAGTTTTCCCTCTATTTATAAAAGCATAACGAACTTTAGCATAAGGAAATTTCTTTATGACAGCCATTTGCATGGTAAGTTTATAAAGATCTGTATCAAGAATAGAATTAATTATTGGTTCCATTTAATTTTATTAAAAAATTATACTACCTTCGTCATCCCATGACGAATAAAGTTTTCCGTTTTCTCTTAGAATAGCGTATTTTAATTTATCAGTAACATTTTTATTCATACAGTTATCATCTACTACTACACTCATTCCCATAATTGAATATACCATAGCACCAAAGGGTAAACGATAACGTTGTACACCATTTATACTCATATATTCATTTATTTTAAATAAGACAGAAGGATCACAAGCATGTTCATTAACCCATTTAGTTTGTTCTGAATCATCTTCTCCATGATACAGTTTACGAAATGTTACTTGATTTGCGCCAAGATCTTTAGCTCTTTGTAAAATATTTTCAGGTAATACATTATCATAATCATCTGTCATACTTAAAGAAAGACGAAGATTAAATCCATTTGTTTTAATAAAAAAACATCTTTTATCAAGATCAAATTTTAATTTTTCTGGAATGCCAATTATTTCAGCATTAATTTCAGAACTAAATACATTTGAAACTGAAAGATTTATAGTGTTAACTCCGAGCTCTTTAAGTATATTAATATTGTCATATATGCTAATCAAAAGGTTATGTTGGAAGCCTTCATGACTGTCTGCAAGCATTACACCTGAAGTTTGAAGTTCAACATTAGGGAATGGATGATTTAGTTCTTTAAAAATATCAGCTAAACGTCCAAGAAAATGATAATTTTGAAATACTTCTCCTGTTCCTGTTATAATACAAGTATCTACACCGTTTTTCTCGGCCCATTTAATACGTTTTTTTATTTGAAATACATCAAATATATTATCATAATCATTTCCGTGCATACGAGATACACAGAATTTGCATTTATTAACACATCCTTTAGTAGGAACTACTATTTGTATAGTCATTTTTTTAGATTAAATACTTGTACGAACCATTTTTTCAAGTTTGTTTTTATCAGAAATTTTAATAACTTGCATCCAATATTTCGGCATTTTTTTATAAACAATAGCCATTTGTTTAGGTGATAAAAAACCACGACATGTATATTGTTTAGCAAATGAAGTAAGAATTTCTCCATCAATTCCGGTAAAACCTACACCATTATTTTCTTGTGTAAATTCCTGATATTTTTCTGCTTCTGTTTGAAACTCAAAAATCTTAAGAAGAGCCTTAATAGCCCAAATCTTATTTGTAGCCAACTGTTTCTTTACATAAGATTTTGTATCACCTTTTGTAATTTTACCAATGCCCATTGAAATGATAGGATCTTCGTTTTCTACAAACATAATATTTATTTTTAATTATAGTATAAATATAACTATAATTTCCGACAAATAAAAATTTTCTTTAACAAAATTTTAACAATTATTCTAAAAATTTATAATATTTTAGCGTAGATATAAAATCTATATAATGTTTTTCAAGTTCATTTTTGGTAATTTCGTAATTTTTAACTATATGATCTATAATTTCTTCTTCAGTTTTTCCGGATTTAATATAATTTAATATTTCTAATCCAATTTCATTAGTAGAGTATGATTCTCCGGTTGCAGAATCAAATATAAATCCGGAATCACTTATGGCTACAGTTCTTTTTATCATCTAGTTTTTGTTCTATACAAAATTGATTAAATATGATAGTTCCTGTTGCAATTATAAGCATATATTCAAATCCTAATGTATCATTGATAATACTTAATAATATCATAATTACAAAAGTTCCCAAAAGTTTTTTAATAAAGGATTTTGTATAAGAATTTTTCCACCATCTCTTAAGTTTATTCATATGCTCTAATTTTTGTAGTATTTTCTATTAGAAGTTAAACTAATTGAAAGTTCTAAGTCACTAATTTTTTTTTCGTAACTCATTTCATTGTTTTAAAATGTTAAATAATTCTATTTCATCGCTTTCTATAACTTTTATATCATTATCTAAAAACACCTGTAGCGTAGGTTTTATATCAGGTAATATTGATCGACAAGCATCTATTACAACTCTTGTGTTATATCCAAATAAACCGGCGGCATCTACTGCGGTTTCTTTAACACAAAAATCAGTTGCTAATCCACAAATAAACACTTCATCAACATTTCTTTCATCTAAGAATTTGGCTAAACCATCTTGTTCATTTGAAAAAGCACTATAGGGGTGATGTTTTATATTATTTCCCTTTTTAAAAATATAAAAATCTTTTTTACATAGTGAAAAATTGATATTCATATGTAAATCAGATCCCCATGTATCTTGTATACAATGTTCTGGCCATACAGTATCTCCATTAAATAATGTTGAAAATGGCTCTAATCCATGAACATGAGCAAATCCAATATTATTATATGGATGCCAATCTTTTGTAAAAATTACAAGATCAAATTTTGAAAGAAGTTTATTTATTACAGGTACCACTTTATTTCCTTCTGGTACTGCTAGTGCTCCGCCGGGACAGAAATCATTCTGTACATCGACTACAATTAGTGCTTTCATATTTTTAAATTAAATTTTGCCATCCCATAGTTCAAATAATATTTTTGCATTATGTCTATCAATATATTCTTTGATAGCATATTGTACATGTTTTTTAAAAAAAGCAAGGTTATGTACTTGATCGTTGAATGCATACTCTGAAGAAGATTCGCCATTAACACAAAATCTTAATTTGGTATAACCATATTCTTCAAAGGATATATCATATGTCTTGCTTTCGTATTCTACTTTCTTTTTTAGTGCTTTCATATTTTTAAATTCCTTTTTCTGTAAATACATTACATAAACTTAATCTATCTAATTTTGCTTCATTAAATATTTTAACAAATTCATCAGAAACCTCAAATACTTCAACTATTTTTGCATCTATAAGTTCTTGATTTAAATAAAAATCAGAAAATTGATCTTCAAATCCTTCTCCACTATTTCCAAGATATGCATGTATATAGGAATTAACCTTTTTGGGATGGTGTAAATATTTATAATTATATCTATACTCTTTTTCTAGATCTTTTAAATCTTGACGATCTTCAGGAATTAATGAAGTATTTTCAATGCCCTCATCTTTTAACAATTTCCAAAAATCTGTGCTTCTTTTCTCATTTGCCCTGTAAGCTTTTTTAAGCTCATCAAAATTAGGATTTAATAATCCAGCTTCTGCTTCTCTCCAAGCATTATATTCTTCTTCATTCATAATATTTAATGCAGGAACATTATGTTCATCTGCATAATCTTCACAAAAAGTAAGTAAGTAATTTTTCATATTTTTAAATTATTTCTTTTTCACATGATGAAGCACAATACTCAGAACCCTTTTGATTACAATCTACACAGACCTCTGGTTCTTTATAAAAATATGAATTATAAAAATCACTTCCTGCTGAATGAACTGACATATCATAAGGATCTCCGTCATCTTCTATTACAGCTCTTTTTATATTAGTTGGATTATGTCTTTTATAATGAGATCTAAGATGTCTTTCAATAACAGGATCTTTAATCATTTTATCAATTGCTCTAATTATTTGCGGAGTCATTAAAGCTTTATTTTTTAAAAGAAGAAAAGCCTTAAGTTTTTGATCAACTTCTTTATAACCATCTCTTGAAGTTCCTTCAAATTCTGGCATTATTTGTCCAAGATCTCCACGATTTGTAACTCCAAGACCATCAGTTGCCATAGCGTCAATAGAATCTTTTAATGCTGTGTATTGATCACTATTAAAATCATAATCATGATCGATTAAATATTCAGCCATTTCATAAACTTCAGTTTTCCAAAGTTCTTGTATCATTCCGTAATCACCAACATCACCGTGGAGGGTCCAAAATCCAAGAAGATATTCAGTCCAATTATCTGTAGAAAGAACCATCCCTTTATATTTTGAAGCAAGATTGTAAAGAAACATCATTCTCATTCTGGCCTTTATATTGCCATTACGAATTTTAAATTCTTTTTTTGATTTCTTAGTTTCTTCTATATCATCATTAATATAATGTGATATTTGATTACAAAATTCAGGAAAATTATTATATGTCCTATATTCAGTGCAAAAAAGTTCACATGTAAGTAATGCACGATCTATTTCATCTTGTTTATTTGATGGTGTAGGTAAACTTACTCCTATAAGTGGAATATTTAACTCAACACAAACCGGTTTGGCAAGAGCCGCACATAGGGCACTATCTATGCCTCCAGAGACACCTAATACTAAGGATTTAAGGTTACCTTTAACAATATAATCCTTTAACTCAGACCTAATATTTTTAATTGCTAATTCGTAATTCATACTAAATTATTTTATAAGATATTTTTTATTCCAAGTAGATTTCTTTGTCTTAGAATCTATCCAATCCCAAGTTTCTTCGGCAAGTTTTATATCTTTAGAAGTATTGTATTTCAAATACCAAAGAATCATTTCATAATACTTATCATTATTGGCATATTTCTTTCCTTCTAATTTTGGAGCATTCCACCATATACAAAATTGTAATCCAAAAAAGTATATAAAGAATGCTGGTTGCCATTCAAATCTAGGTGAATCAAATTTATCTTTCCACCCTAAACCATTTGTCTTTATAGAAATTGGCCACCCTAATTCTATAAAATATTGATTTCCAAATAATTTAATAATCCAATTCTTTGAGCGTCTCACCACTGGGAAATTAGAAAACTTATTATCTGGTTTATCTTTAAGATGAGGATATTTAAAGGATTTTTCAATATAATCTTCTTCAGTTCTAAGCTTAAGTTTTCTCACAGTGATAATAGAAGAAATAAAATTTCTTGGATAAAAATAAGGACATCCAAATTTAGATTTTCCAAAGTAATATTCTTTCTTAGGCGGTATGAACACACCTTTAGTTTCTTTTAATATTTCTTTTATATACATTTAATTGTAAAATTATATCCTTGATATTCTTTTCCGTTTCTAACAAATTCTACTGTCATTCCAATGAAAGGTTTAACAGATTGACGATGAAAACATCCATACCCACCAACTTCTTTAGCATCAATTAAAATTTCTGGATAACCTTCATCATCTGTACCTCTAGCTCCAGGATAATGAATAGTTCCATCTTCTGCTAGAACTGAACCATCTTCTTGTATTATGCCTGTAAGTATTTCCATTACTTCCAATCTGCATTTCTATCATTAAATTCAGGTCTATCATCAGGATCTGGATGAGCTATTTGATCACCATATTGTTCCTTCAGGTTTTCCTGATCTCTTTCAAGTATAGCCCAATTATAATTAGTTCCAGGTCTTTCTTCAATACTTACGAAACAATAATTTGGATGCTTGGGACCCAATTCATATTTGTCTATTTCTACTGATGAAATAGTCGCAATACCGCCTTCAAAATCATCTGCTCCACGATATACATATAAAGAAGTTGGCACATAAATTTTTTCTCCGACTTTAGGGATTCTTTTAACCATGATAATTTATTTAAATGTATATAAATATAATCATAATTTCTGACAAAAAAAATTATTTGTCTTTATAGTTACATCTTGTTTCTATAACTATTACTTCTTTAGTTGTAGGAGCTCCACATATTTTACATAATTTTTTCCTATATTCTTGAGCTTCTTCTATAGTGTCAAAATATCTAATAACATCCATATAACCGCCATAATCGCCTGTTGTACGTTTAATACTTTTCCAATATTTAATTCCTAAAACTGAAACGCGTTCTTTAATGTAAAATTGTGTACTGTATATGTTCCCATATTCATCTAATTTATCTTCTTTAAGAATTCTGTGGATTTTTAAGTGTTTCATAATTTTTATTTATTTTTTTCTTTGATCTTGCCCTGTTAAATATTCATTTTGATCTTCAATCCACTTTAATAATTCTGGATCATTAACTTGTTCATGTTCTATTAAACTCCATAATGGATTATTTTTTGTAGATTTATCATAGGGGATAACATAATAAATTTTCTTAATCTTAGCACCTATAATATTTTTAAGACATTCATCACAAGGTTGTAATATTGTATATAATTCTGTACCTTCAATAGCTTTTCCTTCAGCTGCAGCAAAAATAATTGCGTTCATTTCTGCATGAATTTCATTCATTTTTGACCAATTATGATGTTCTTCACGATATATAGTTGCATCGTAATTTGGAAAATGATCCTTACAGTTTACATGTCCCGATGGAGTACCATTTATACCGGTTGATATAATTCTTTTATGATCAGCAATAATGGCTCCAACTTGACGAGAAACACATTTGGATTCTTGACCAAGTAAGAAGGCTGTTTTTAGAAAAAAGTTTTTCATTTAGGTTTAAGGACTATTAGTGTTAATTTTAATAGTTATCATCTTATCTGTTTTAGGATTTATACCCTCAAATGATAATAAATTTCTATCTATTTCCTTTGATGTAGTACAATCAATTATTTCATATCCATAAACATCGCTAATTTGAGATGCTATAATATCACGAGTTTCTTGATTGTTAGGTTCAAACAAATATTTTTCTATAATCTCATTAATTTTTTCTGATTTTATCATTATGTTAATTTTTAGGTTTAATATAACATATTATCTGTTATTGTATTCCATTTTCCCTTTTCCTGAGTTTCATGGGTTACTCCATTATTATCCGTGTATCTTAATAGATATTTATAACCGCTACCATTTCCCATCATATATTGATCTGCTATTACACATTTAGTAGAATCGGGTTTTAAATATACAATTGCGCCTATTCTATATTTAGATGCAGGCGGGGGAGTATATTCATAATCACTACATCCATTTAGAAAAATGGTAAAAAATAAAATTATTAATATTTTTTTCATAAATTAAGTTTTATGAATATTTTATAGTTTTTAGATCAATAAAATTACAACCATGATGTTTACAAGGAAAACATGTAGAAAATTGATCTATTTCTGGATTTTCTGTGTCCCATACATGCTCATGTTTAATAAGGCCATATTTATATTCGCTCCAAGTTTTTTTAGTTGAAGAAAAACTAGTTATCCAGAAAATTGTATAAAGAACAACTTTCACTCTCCACCAAAAGGTTTTTTTACCTAACAAAATTATTTTTTTATCTCTTTTTACATTCATTTTACTTAGTTTTTAGTTATCCTCTTGTAAACAAGCACCTGAACAATAACCACCACAATCGGTTTCACTATGCTCTTCCCCACAGTTAGGACATTTAGTTGATTTTTGTAGGGATTGTTTTGGGGTTGATTCATATTCCATTAATCCTTTTAAGACAATCAACTCTCTTCCGTTTTTTACTGCAATATCAAGTATTTGCTTAATAGTATAATTATCTAATGCATGGTCTTTCCATCCAACACCAAATTGTGCATTAATCCATCTCTCATCTGATATTATACCGTCTATTTCTTTATAATACTTTTCCTTGTTTATTAACGGTATTGTTTGGAATTGCAATATTTTTAAAATAGTATCATAATCATACCATTTTTCATGATCATCCATTTGAAATGGTAAGGAGTCTAAAAATTCTTTTGCATCCATGTCTATCTATTTAATTAGCTTTCAAATTAATTTATAAAGTAAATATAATAAAAAAAGCCGAGACTAAAAAATCTCGGCTTGTTAAAAATAGGTTAAAGATTCTCTTATACTAAAGTTACATTAACTGCATTAGGTCCTTTTTTTCCTTCCACTACATCGAATTTAACTACGTCATTTTCGTTAAGTGTGTTTTCATTGATGCCAGAAATATGAACAAAATATTCTATTCCTGATTCATCGTCTTTAATAAAACCAAAACCTTTGGTTGAATTAAAAAATTTTACGCTTCCTTGTTTCATTATTATTTATTTAGTTTAATTTAAAAAAATAAAGTCCAGAAAGTCTAGACTTTATTTCATTGTTTAGATTTCAATTTTATTAATTTCACTGATAACAGCATCCAAATCTATTTCTATTCTTTTAGCTGTTTCATAAATATCTGCAGTATACCCATAAAGACGGTGTACTTTAGTTCCTTCTTTTATCATAGTAGGAGCATATCCACACATATTAATAATAAAAGTATTTGGTGTACCGTGAGCATTACAATAGTTTTTATATGATTTTTCAACTTCATCAGCACCTTGTTCATCTGAAATTATGAATACTCTATCATATTTTCCATATTTTGAAAGTTCTGGAAAAATAGAAGCCCAGTGAGTTCCTCCACCTACGCTATGACCACGATTTAAGTTATTCTTGAGAGTATTAATACTATCAAGAGGATTAAATCGTACTGGAGCACAAGAGTTAGCAAATACATACATATCTGCGCTAATACCTTTTGCTAAAGTTGATGCAATTAAAGAACCTTTATCAAGTGCCGAAGTATTTCCACTTACTCCTTTTCCTATTTTAATTCTAGCTCCCATAGATCCTGATACATCTAATACAACTGCGGTTCTTCCTTCATTAAAAAGTTCTGCAAGATTAGGTATAGACTTTTCATAAGCATCATTAAGTGCAGTTGCAATCTTTTGTAAAGTTTTTCCACCAAATTCTGCTAACATTATTTCTAACGCAAGGTCAATTTGGTGTGGAAATACAAGTGATTTTTTAATAAACACTTCATCAGTAAGTTGTACACAAGCTATATCAAGTAATTCTTGATCTCCAGTCTTAAGAATGTTTCTTACGTTACGAAGTAATGCAAGATAACCAATCTTTTTAGTTTTAATAAGATCACTATAGTTTTCAGTCTTAGTTTCATTAAGTTCAACAATTGCTTGTTCCTTGGTGATTTCGCCTGTCTTAACCTTTGCTGCTACAGTTTTACCAGCATCAGTATTCTTATCTTCAACAGTATTAAACTGCTTAAGAACCCCAATAACTAATGCATGAAGAGTTGGTATTGAAATACCATCTTCAATTTTAACCGGAATTTCAGCATATTCTGCACGATAATTCTTATTACCTTTTTCAAACTTAGTTCCTTTAATAGCTTTTTCATAAGCTTCTCCTGGTAAAGTAATTCTGCCATTCATCTTAGTAGGTATTGGACGTACCAAGTTAACGATATCAACAAGACTTACGCCTCTTGATTTCATTTGGTATTTAGCAAGAACATATGCATCTGAATGTTCAATAGCTTCTTTAAAACCC